>ENA-UOOK01004895-UOOK01004895.1-fermentation-metagenome-genome-assembly--contig:-NODE-4895-length-13919-cov-4.377236_pt1 | contig 13919 bp, 10 predicted proteins | sample MGYA00245777_ERZ724023 | MGnify/ENA primary metagenome ERZ724023 (study PRJEB28704, sample SAMN03018312) | fermentation metagenome | biome: anthropogenic terrestrial biome; feature: soil; material... | reverse complement strand
GGATTATATAATATTTATTTGAATTAAATCAAAAAATAATATACGAATGTTATAAGTTTAATATATACGAATGTTGTATATTTGTTGCGTAAATTAGATGTTACCGTTCAGTGGTAGACCTCGTAACTTAATAGATTGTCGAAATTGTAGTTAGATTTACAATTGATGCTAAAAAAAGAATAGCATTAAACAATGCTTTTATCGACTTCTTATAATATTATCACACTTATATTATGTCTTTTCAACACACACATGTTGTATAACACATTCAACTCGTTCGCTTAATGTAGATATATTGCATATATTTGTATCATTATTAACCATAAATTTAATTCTTATGAAAAAATATTTTATTGCATTTTGTATCACAACAGTATTTTTAATTGTGTTTAACTCTTGTTCTGACGATGAAAACAGCCAGTTTTATTCAGAGAATCTTACCGTCAGCGAATCTGTAAGTAAGTCTCCAACCTTACCGCCTCGCCATCAACGCCAACCACAGCATTGACTGGTTCTTTGAGGATCTGGACCGGAAAATTGATCTCGTCATCAGCCAGCTGCTGGAGCGTTATAAAATTCAGGCAAAGAAAAAGGTAAAAAATTATCCGTTCTTAATGGGTCAGGGCGTGTGGATCGATTCCGACAAGCTGAACCCCGACGACGAGGTGGGTGAAATCCTGAAAAACGGCACCCTGACCATGGGCTTCATCGGGCTGGCGGAAGCGCTGAAAGCCCTGATCGGCAAGCATCACGGCGAATCGAAAGAGGCGCAGAATTTAGGACTGGAAATTATCGGCCATATGAGAAAGAGAATGGACGACGCCACCAAAAAATACGGCATGAACTTTTCTCTGATCGCGACCCCGGCAGAGGGCCTGTCCGGTCGTTTTGTGAAGATGGATAAGAAAAAATACGGAATTATTCCCGGCGTCACCGACCGGGATTACTACACCAACTCCTTCCATATCCCGGTCTACTATTCTATCGGCGCGTTTGAAAAAATCAGACTGGAGGCCCCTTATCACGAGCTGACCAACGGCGGGCATATTTCCTACATTGAGCTGGATGGCGATCCCACCCAGAATCTGGATGCCTTTGAGCAGGTAGTCCGCTGCATGAAGGAGGCCGGCATCGGTTACGGCTCCATCAATCACCCGGTGGACCGGGATCCCGTGTGCGGTTATACCGGCATCATCAATAACGAATGCCCGAAGTGCGGACGCCGTGAATTTGAAGGCGAGGGCCACTTTGGCTTTGAGAGAATCCGCAGAATCACCGGGTATCTGGTGGGAACACTGGATAACTTCAACAACGCAAAAAGAGCCGAGGTCGCCGACCGCGTAAAGCACGACATCCCCGTCATGGACAACGGCCTCGCCGATCTGGCCTGACCGCTTTAGAAGGGTACGGCTTAAAGCCGTACCCTTCTGTGTGTCTGCCTGAAATTCTTATCCGGTTTCATTCCTCATATTGGATATACGGCAGCTTGGCCCAGCCCTTCCAGTCCCTTCCTTTGATGCTGGATTTGACTACGCCGTATTCCGTTCCCATGGCCTCGATCACTTCTCCGTTGCCTACATAAACGCCGATATGGTCGTTCATCCATACGGCCAGTCCGGGAATGTCGGGCATGGTATCCATCGGGCCTTTTTCAGCGGCGGTCTGATACATGGAATTGGCGTCCATATCCGGGATTCCGTTTGATTCGTAAACCACCTCTCCGGAACTGGCATCCAGCCACCAATAGGCCTTGATCAGCCCGCTGCAATCAGCTACCCGGCTGTTCATCCAGTTGGACTCGATAAAATCGTAGTACATGCCGATATTTTCGGGATAATGCTCCTTCCTGTCCTCCACCAGAGCCTGATCGAGCACCTGGCCATAGGTTCCGTAAACATAGCCCCAACCGGAATGGTAGGCGTTTACGGCAAAAGCCGCCAGATCCCGGTTGTTTTTTACCGAGGGATTCACAAGGGTGGCCGTGTTGATTTCCGTATCCTTTACGGAATTGACCAGATTCATAAAATCCTCCAACTGAATATTGACGCTGAAGGTCGTGTTGACCTCCTCCAGCAGCTCCTCATCTGTTTTGCTTGAATCCCAAAAGCAGGAAGCCAGCTTTGCGGCAAAATTATCATATTCCTCCGCTTTATCTGTAAGAGCCATCAGATAAACAAGCTGCGCCTTACGGGATTGAGCAAAGCTGGCCAGCGCCGTCATTTTATCGTCAATGGCGTCCAGCACCGTCTGATCTCCCGAAAGACCCGCCTGAGCCGTCATCACCAGCCGCTGCCTTGGCCCGTCAGCAGTAAAAAGAGCTTCCTTCGGCCGGGATTGCCAAGGCTTCAGCCATAGGAACAGCACCGCCGCTGCTATCAGAATGGTACCGCTGAAAAACATCCAGACTGCAGGCCGGCGTACCCAGACTTTTTTTGTTAATACTGCGGTTTTTATATCCGATTTCAAATCAATCCACCCTCTCTGTTTTTTCCTTGATCTGATTGTAGCAAAACTATCAGGGAAGGGTTGACGGATAATCCAAAGCCATTAGCGTTTTCTGCAGTTTTGCCGCAGATTGCGCTGCCCTCTTTCATTATTTCACCCGGACGCGGAATAATGGCAGGCGGCAGACAATAGAAATAAAGGAGCGTTTTCATGGACACTTTACGCCTGGCCGGCATTATCGCGGAATCCATTGTAGACGGCCCGGGCATCCGCTTTGTGCTGTTCACCCAGGGCTGCCCCCATCACTGCGAGGGCTGTCACAACCCGGAAACCCACGATTTCAGCAAAGGCACCGACTGCGATATAGAAAAAATCGCCAGGAAGATAAAAAAAAATCCGATTGTCAGGGGCGTTACTTTCAGCGGCGGCGAACCGATGTGTCAGGCCAGGGCCCTTGCTCCTTTAGCCAAAATTCTGAAAGAAAGCGGCTATCATCTGGCCTGCTACACGGGCTATACCTTTGAAGAACTGCTGGATCGTCAAAATCCGGGGGAACTCGCGCTGCTTTCCTTTCTTGACCTGTTGATTGATGGTAAGTTTCTTTTAGCGCAAAAGGATCTTACGCTGAAATTCAGAGGCAGCAAAAACCAGCGGATTTTAAACGTCCCGGAGTCTCTTTTGCAAAAAAAGGCGATTTTGGCTGAAATTTAAGGCTTTTGTAAAAAGTAAACGGTTGAACCCCTCTGCAAAACATGGTATCATAGGCTCAACCCATCAGGTTGAACCATTGCTTGGCGTTAGTTTTATGGTATCATCAACAATGAAACGGAAACAGAAGGGCGGGAACCAAGATTATGCTGCGCAGAATCGGCTGCAAAATCACGGCGGCTTTTCTTTTTGTCGCCTTTTTTACGTTGCTGCTTTCCGGATGCCTGCCCGATTCCTCCGACGAAAAGGAAATCGCCATGACCATTTCCGCAGACCCTAAAAATTTCGACCCGCTGATTGCTGCCGACGAACCATCCCGGCTGGTGATCTCCAATCTTTTCGAGGGGCTGATGACCTATTCCGAAAACGGTGCCCTTGTCTGCGGCGCGGCGGAATCCTACGAGGTTTCGGAAGGGGATACCCGGTATGTATTTACCCTGCGCAAAAACGGAAAATGGGCCGACGGGACCCCTGTAACTGCTCAAAATTTTGTTTTTACCTTTCAGCGGATGTTTACCTCCGCCACCCTTTCTCCTTACGCGGGAGATTATTCCTGCATCAAAAACGCCGCCGCCGTTTTAAACGGGGAAGCGGAGGTTTCCCAGCTGGGCGTTCAGGCGCTCGGCGATTACACCCTGCAAATTGATCTGGAAAGCGCCAACGCCAATTTTCTTTCCCTGCTGGCGCTTCCTCCCGCTGTGCCCTGCAGTCAGGACTTTTTTAACTCCACTGAGGGCCGCTACGGCGTCAATCTGTCGGATATTTTAGGAAACGGCCCCTATATGCTGAAAACCTGGAAAGCCGGTTCCTATCTTTTGCTGCAGCAAAACTTAAATTACAGCTCCCAGACCACGCCGGACATTCCTAAAGTGATTTTGTATGTCGGCAATGATGACAGTTCGGAATACAGCAACCTGAAAAGCAAAAAGACTCAGGTCGGCTATGTGTCTGCAGGTCAGGTTGAAGACTTCAGCGATAAAAAGTACGATAAAAGGGACTTTTGGGATACTACCTGGATTTTGGGATTTAAAAATACCGACAGCATTTTTTCTGACCCATCTATCCGTATGGCGTTCAGCCTGGCTTTTAATTCCCAGTGGGTGGCCGACAGCGCCGATGAAAACCGGAAAGCCGCCAGCTTCCTGATTAACGATGCCGTCACCTATAACCGCCGCGTCTTCCGGGAAGCCGCCGGGAATACCTACGGCACGGAATATGACCTTGCCGCCGCAAAAGCATATCTTTCTTACGGCTTAAAAAATCTGGAGCTCAGCGAACTTCCCAAGCTTACGGTTTACTGTCCCGACGATAAGCTTCTGCGTGCGGCTATGGCCAAATATCAGTCTAACCTGCAAAAAAACCTGGCGGTTTACTTAAATGTACAGTATGTTTCCCAAAGCGAACTAAACGATATCCTAAAAAGCGGCAGCTTCCAGCTTGCGGTATATCCCATTAAAGCGGGAGGCGACCCGCTGCTGTCCATGCTCGCTCCCTTTGGCTCGGGAAACAGCCGGAATTATCTGCAATACAGCCGGGACGACTATGACCTCCTTCTGTCCCGGAGCGCCCAGTCCTCCGATGCCGACGAGATTCTTGCTCTCTGCGGGCAGGCGGAGGCAATGCTGATGGAGGATTCCCCCTTTGTCCCCCTTGCCTTTGAAAAGTCTTATTTTGTATTCAGCCGCTCGGTCGGCGGCTTGGAAAATGCCTATGGGCTTCCTTATGTGCTGTTTAAAAATGCCTATATTTCTGAAGATTAGCCTTATGTTACGGCAATTCCCTATCGGATTGAGTAAACTGTATCCCTTCCCCCGCCTTTGGCGGGGGAAGGGATACAGTTTACCTGGAAATGCTGGTAACCCCTGAGACCGACATGAAAAAGCCGCTGAAAATCAGCGGCTTTGCCATTTAAGAAAATCCATTTTACAGATTACGGTTTTTGCGGACCCGTTTATACTTCCTCATATTATTGTTCCTGATCAGAAGCAGCAGGATATACAAAATAATCAGGATCAAGACGACAATCAGCGTAAATTTAAACCAGAAGGAAAACACCACGCTTTTGACTTTATCCGCCAGAACCAGCAGCGAGCTTTTGGATACCGATTCGGCAGCTACTACGTTCAGCTCGCCCAAAACCTCGGTGCCCCATTTTAACTGCGCCTTGCCGATGACCTGCCCCTTTTCCACAGGCGCTTCAATATAGTCGGGAACACTTAACTCATATTCGATGGTAGCAACGTCGATATTATCCGGCACTAAAGCGGTATAGACCGTTTCGGGTCTCAGCTGCAGAGAATCCTGCCCCCAGGCGTACTTCAGGGCTATCTCCCCCACCGGATCGTTCACATCGGTCACAGCCTTGACAGTAAAGCTGTCAAAAGCCCACTCCAAGATATCCTTGGCCTGGGTATACAGGGAATCCGTATCCGGTTCCCCGATTAAAAGCAGAAGATAATTATAGCCGTCCTTGGAAGCGGTAGTGATCAGATTCTTTCCCACCTCAGGCAGAGAGCCGGTTTTTACTCCCTTGGCATACTGATAGTAGTATTCCGAATCGGTACGGATAATGGAATTACGGTTATAGATCGTCCAAGGGTCCTCCTGGCCTACGGCGGACATCTGGTAGGTAGGCGTACTGCAAATATCCAGCAAACCGTCGATCGTCAGAGCATAGGAGGTGATTTTATATAAATCCCGGACAGTAGTATAGTGATCTTCATCAAAAAGGCCATGAGCGTTGACAAAATTAGTACCCGTACAGCCCAGCTCTTTCGCCCTCTGGTTCATCATATCGGCAAAAGCCGGAATGCTGCCCCCGCCGATATAATCGGCTACGGCGCTGGCGGCCTCGTTGCCGGATGCCACCATCATCCCGTAAATCAGGTTTCGCATGGTAACGACGTCCCCCCGCTCGATCCCGGCGTGGGAAACATCCAGCCCGTAAAATTCATCGTAAATATAACCGGGCACCTTGACCTCGGTGGCGTCAAGGTCCTCCGTATTTTCATAGGCAAGAATCGTCGTCATGATTTTGGTGAGGGAGGCCGGATAAATTTTATCGTCCGCATTTTTTTCATAGACAACCTTACCGGTATCGGTGTTGACCAGCATGGCGTTGGTAGCGTCCACATCAAAAGGCGGCATATAAGCCGCATAGGCCGGTATATTCAAAAAGCAAAAGCTAATGAAAAAAACGGACAAAAAAGCAAGCAATCTTTTTCTCATGTAGACATTTTCCCCTTTTGTGTAGTATTATATATTACGGATAGAACATTTGGAAACATGGAACAGGCTTTATCCGGCGCCGCCTGAAAAAATGCCGCAGGCGCAGGCCGATCCCGGCGGCTGCCCCATTGCTTGTCCATACTATAAAGACATTATATCAGATAATATCCGTCGGTAAAAGTATAACTTTCTTAAGATTTATGGAAATTTCATATTTTCAGACTCTTTAAGCGAAATTTTTCACCAGAGGTGTTCGACAGTGATCTATATAACCGGAGATATGCACGGTGTTTCTGAACGGTTTAAGGACAGGAAGCTGAAAAAGCTGAAAAAATCCGATACCCTGATTGTCTGCGGGGATTTCGGCTTTGTATGGAACGGAAGCAAAAAGGAAAAACGGGTGCTCAAATGGATCGGCAAACGGCGTTACAACGTGCTGTTTGTACCGGGCTCCCATGAAAACTACGCGCTTTTAAAGGACCTGGAGGAAAAGGAATTTGCCGGTTCCAAAGCGCGCTCTGTTTCCGGGAAGCTCTGGTGCCTTACCCGGGGAAATATTTACACCATTGAGGGAAAAACTGTTTTTGCCTTTGGCGGCGGCGAATGCGAAGACCGGGACATGCGTGAGGAAAACGTTACCTGGTTCCCCCAGGAGCTTCCCGCTCCCGAGGAGCTTGCCTACGGCGAACAAAACCTCAAAGATGCTGGAAATCAGGTGGATTACATTATTACCCACGAAGCGCCTTTTTCGGTTAAGGAATTCCTGGCCATGGACGATAACCGCCAGAATCCCATGCTTGCCTTTTTTGAGCGGATCGGAAAAACCGTTTCGTTTAAAAAATGGTACTTTGGGCATTACCATATCGACCGCAAGGTGACTTCTTCCCATATCGCAGTGTACAAGGAAGTGGTCGCCGTCGATTGAGCGATAAAAAAGCGGGCTGCTTTGCAGCCTGCTTTTTTATCGGATGGTTCAACCGAAAATCCGGCTGATGAACCCCAGCACCAGAAGATGTAAAGGATAAAACACATAGAAAAACCACTTGTGGAACATGCCGCTTTTTCCTTTGGCTCCATGATAGGAAATCAGCAGCGGAACAGCGGTAAAAACGCCAAACTGCCAAAGCTCCCGGTACCACGGATACCCGTTTGCAATCAAAAACACCATATCCATTACAGGGAACGCCGCGGCGACGATACAGAAAGCCGTTATTTTTTTCCTCATGTCGCCACGGTATTTCCAGAAAAACAAAACCCAGAAAGGCGCGATGACGCTCCAGTCACTGAGACTGGAAGCAAACAGCAGAAGCGCAGTCAAAGCTATCTTTGTCCGGAAGCTTTTTACCGTATCATAAGTAAGCAGAAGCAAAAAGGAACAAAGCAGAGTGAAAATCATGCTAAAGCCAATATCAGTCCATTTTTTTCCGTGAGAAAACGCAAAGATATAAGGAAACTGGGAAAGCAGCGCAAACAGCATCAGCCGCAGCTGATAGCCGCTTTTTGACCGGGTGTAATAATACCCCTCGGCTAAAAAGAAACACATAATCGGCGCGGTCAGCCGGCCGATAAAACGAAAACAAAAATACAATGGACTGAGCTCCGGCAAAAACAGGTGGGCAATATGGTCCAGCAGCATGGCAAATGCCGCCAGATATTTCAGCGTACTCCGGGAGACTCCCCGGCTTTCCTCCCCGCTCATCGGCACAGTTCCCCCTGCGGAGACTTTTTCGCCATCAGAATCACCGTGTTTTCCGCCTGCCAGACCTTTTCCACCATACAAAATCCGGCACCAAGCAGCATTTTAATCTGGTTTTCCACCGTACAGGGGGTATCATAGTGGAAAAAGCCCTCGGTGATCCCCTGCTCAGTCCGGATACGCCGGTTTTCGGCAAAATAGAAGTCCTCGTAGGCCTGGTCGGGAGCCATATAGTCGCACTCCACATAAACGCCGTTTTCCTTCAGCGCCCGGCAGAGCTTTTTATATAACCCCGTTTTTTCCCCGTGGGTAAAGTGGTGCAGCGTTTCCACCGAAACCGCCGCATCATATCGGTTTTCTCCAAACTCCACGTCAAAATAGCTGCCGCAGATCAGCTCAACCTCCTTTTCAGGATATTTTTCTCTGAGCTTTTGCAGCATATCTCTGGCAAAATCAATCCCCGTTACCTTAACCCGGGGCAGTTTTTTGAAAATTGCCTTCAGCTCCAGCCCGGTTCCGCAGCCAAGGTCCAGCAGGGAACGGGTAAAAGCCGGAAGATAGTCGGCTACCCGCTCGTAGCCTTCCGCGCCCGGCCCGATATTCTGCACCTGCCTTACATCGTACTCCTGTGCTCTGACATTGAAAAATTCGTCCATCCGTTCCAGCATTTATCGTTCCACCCTTTGTTGTCCGTTTTGGATGTACTGCGCTTCATACGGCTGATCGTCCTCCCAGGGCAGAAACACCTCGCTGTAACAGCCCTTAAAAAACATCGGCAGATACAGCGGAAAATTATCGCACAGCTTCAGTGCGGACAGCTCCCCAGGGCTCACCCAGAACACCTCGCCTTCCTCGGTTTCCGTAATCAGCTCTCCGGAATAGTCCGAGGTTTTATATAAATACACCAGATACCGTTCTCCCGTGCGTTTATGGCACCAATGAATCATCCCGCAGAAAACAAGGTTTTTTACCGTAAGCCCGGTTTCCTCCAGCACCTCCCTTGCCGCCGATTCGGCAAAGCTTTCCCCCGGCTCCACATGTCCGCCGGGAAAAGCAATCCCCTTCCATGATTTTTCCCTCTTTTGGGCCACTACCTTACCGGTATGCCGGTCCTGAATCATGACCATATTGGTAAGCGTGATTTCCGCCATACTTTATTCCCCCGAAAAAACCGTCCGCTGCAAAAGGCGGATATCTACCGGTCATTTTACGCCTATTGTAGCATAGTGCAGTTGCAAATACAAATCACTCTTTTAAAAACACAAAAAACAGGCGGCGGAGCCGTCTGTTTTTTCATTTCTTTATTCTACCATAAACAGCTTGGGTGCTGCAAGAACCCCGCAGCGCTTCAGATTATACTCGTAGCTGAACTGGTCGCCTCTGCTTCTCCATGCGCCCGGTCCATGCCAGCTCCACCCGCCGTCACAGTTATGTACCGCCCCGAAGGCGTTGATGCGGCTACCGAAAGCGGTAATATCCACCGTGTGGCTTCCCGACAGCCTTCCCAAAGGAAGGGAATAGGGGGCAAACACGAGCGCGCCCCTCTCCCTGCCGTCCACCGCGGCCTTTAAAAGCGGAGCATGGTATTTTGCCGCGTGGAGCACATAGTTTCCGTCCGGCAGATTAACCGGGCAGTGATAGGTCACGTTGCCGGCATAGAAGGGAAGCCCTTGGGAAACCCAGTCTCCGAAGGACAGCTCCGCCACAGGATTTATCAGCTCAGCGGTGCTTCCGTGCACCGTTACTCCGAAATCGCCCAGCAGATAGCACCATTCCAGGTTGGAATTGGAATGATAGGGCATGGAAATTTCCAGGATGTTTTCTCCTGCTTTCAGGGCAGGCAGCGGCACGGTCTTGATGCACTTGTCGGTAAACCAGCCGTTAATTTCTGCTTCCACAGGCCGGCCGTTCAAAGAAAGCTGAAGAAGCTCCGCATCCTCCACGGCAAGCTTTGCCCCGCTTACCGGCAGACCGGATTTAATATGGTACCGCAGTTTTAAGCTGTGGATTTCTTCCTTTTTGCCTTTCGTCACCCATGGCTGGGCAAACGCTTCCATCTTTAAAGGATAATGCAGCCGGGTGCGCAGGAGATTGTCGATCCGCAGCACTTCCTCTTTGGGGCAGTATTTCTCCCCGTCCAGCGCATATTCCGCCTGATCCAGCAGCAACACATTCGGCTCCGACAGGGTGACAGGATAACTGCCGGTGAAAACCGCCTCCGGTGTTTCGGATATTTTTAAAATCTCCGCCTCAGCCGGCTCGGCAATCCCCGGCGTCAGCTTCAAAAGCAGGCTGTCATGCTCGAACAAGGTATATTCCAGAATCGTTTTCCCGTTTTCCTGCTTTACGGCGGCGGCCTGATGGGTTCCCGACAGAGTATCATAAATCTCCGCCGAGCAAAGCTGATTTAAGGTGATTTTCACCGGATAAGCCTCGGACACATCCGGATTTTTTACCTCTCTGCCGTTGGCGATAAACAGCCATTGTCCTTCCCCGGTCTGTCTGGTCTGGGTCAGATAGCGGTCGCTTCTCCTTCCGGCCTTATCCCGGATATCCACCATGCGGAAGGGCTCTGTGGCATTCAGCAGAGAAATTTTATCAAAGGGGATGATATCCGCCTGTTTTGCCAGCGCAATCGCCTCTTCAGACGGCACCGCGTCCACCAGCCCGGGCACCTCCCCCATAAAGATTACCCTGCCGCCTTTTTTCACAAAGGCGGAAAGCCGTTCCACCGTAGTCCTTCTGAGCACCAGGCAGCCGGGCACCAGGATGGTATCGTAAGCCATTTCTCCCACGACGAATTTTTTATTGGCGCTGTCCTTATATAAAGACGGCAGCAGCGACTCCGAAATAAAGTCGAAATCGAGCTGACCGAACAACAGCCAGTCAATGACATTTTCAAACCGGGTATCCAGCTGGGAGCGGAGTTCGCTGGTCTGCTCCTCCGGCCCGAAGTTCAGCCAGTAGCTTTCCACCGGATGGATCACGCCGATCCTCACCAGCGGCTTGCCGCTGGTCATCGCTACGTTGACCCGGGCAAAATGATCTTCTATATATCCGTATTCCTTATACCACGGAGACTGGTAGAAAATCGACGCGGGGTAGTCCCGTTTTGCTTCACCGGCCATGCTGGCCCAGGAAAGGTGCTGCACCCGGTTGGTGACGCCCAGAGCGGCCTGCCAGTCGCCCTGAAGCTTATGCCCTCTGAAATCGAAATCCCAGTTAGTCACACCATAAAGCTCGCTGGTCACGCCGCTGCGCCCATACTGATGCGATGCGCTCTGCGCCTGCTTGGCGGTGGAGTATTCCCGCCTGTCGCAGAGCATATCGATTCCCGGCAGAGTAAAGCCCCGGTAAGAGCGCATGCAGTCGCCGATTGCCCGGGTCTGGGAATCCAGCGTAGGCTCCTCCATCATATGGCCGGTCAGCTTGATGCCATGCTCATCGCACCATTTGCCGAGGGTGTCGGCAAATGCCGCGGCAAACCGCTCCGACGCATGGTCGTGGTAACGGTAGCGGGCGACGGACGCCTGATGCCCCGGCAGATCCCAGAAGATCTCCGGCAGGGTTTCAAAAAAATCGGCTCCGTACTGCTTCTGATAGGTCGCTGGGAAATCGTCGGTATAGGCCAGAATCGCTTCGGCTTTTGACTCGGCATAACCCAGATTATGCTTACGCGCAAACTGGGGCTCGTCGGTAAAAATAGCGGGAATGGTCTTGCCGAAATGCTCTTTCAGCTTCGCATAATATTTTTCATGGGTTACTTCAATAAAGCGCTCAATAGCCTTTTTGTTCATGGTATCCACGTAGGTCTGGTTGTTAAACCACGGGCTGGGCAGAGATATTTCCCGATAAGCATACCAGATATTTTGGCCGCTCTCTCCGTCCTTCAGACGGCGGTAGCTTTTCAAGTAGCCGTTTTCCAGCGTGACGTCATACCGGGCCAGCAGTACGCCGCGCCCGTGAGAGACCGTTTTCATTCCAGACACCAGAAGCTGACTGTTATCGGTACGGGTATCCTGATCGATGGGAGTAAAAACCAGATAACGGCTTTTAAACGCGTCGTCTTTCGTCACCAGGCCCCCACCGAAACCGGACGGCCAGCGGTCTTCGTCGTAAAGCCAGGCAAGCATTTCCTCGCTTTTGGCTTTTTCCACGCAGCTTTTTATGATATCCAGATATTCTTCTCCCATATAATCGGTGGCAAGGCCGGTGCGGCAATGCATATGAAAACCGCCCAGGCCCATTTCCTTAAAATATCCCACCTGCCGTGTCATTTCCTGCTTATCCAGCTTACAGTTCCACGCCCAGAACGGCGCGCCTCTGTATTCTGAAGAAGGGTCTTTAAAAAGCTCATCCAAGTTTTTTTCCACCGCAAGCTCATCTCCCCGTTCGTCTGACACTACAGACGGTTTTTTCGCGGCGGCGCGGCAGGCTGTCTGTCAAAGTCCGCGCCGTCCGTGCATACTGTTTACACCTTAGCACAAAAGCCTCGTTTTCTCTACGACTTAACTTTCCAATATATTAAGCGAAATTAAACCGCACCGCCCAATGTCCCTGCCATGGCGTAAATAGTTTCGGCAGAGCCTAAAACCCGGGCAAGAGGGGTTCAAAGAGAAAGCCCCCTCATCGTAACAAGACAAGCTTTCCCTCTCCGTCCAAAAGTCAACAGTTCTGATCCTCTATTTTTGGCCTTTTGTTTTCATCCGCTAAAATTAAAATAAAAGGATATAATCCTCGTATTTTATGAAAGTTTCTTTGTTTTCTGTTTTTTTCTTTTATATTTCTTTAAAATTTTAATATTTTTTTGGAAAAAACAGTGGAAATTGCACCATTCAACCGGTATAATATGGATATAATATTTTTCTCAGACAGGAGAATTGTTTACTATGAACACGACAACACTGCGGAAAAAGCTTTTGGCCTTTATTCTTTGCGTTGTGCTGGTCTTAACTTCCGTAAGCCTTGCTACCGGAATTTATTCCAGCTATAAAGGACTTATGGAAAACGTGGAGGAAGATCTGAACGTAATCAGACAGGTTTCCTGCGAATCCCTTACCGCTAATATCAAGCTGCTGAAGCAGCAGATTTCTTCCGTATCCGGCATGACCAAGGGCAACGGCGTTTCCTCCAAGCAGTGGCTGCTGGCGCAGACTTACTATATAAAGCTATATAATTATGAAGCCCTCTCCATCGTTTCGGCAAACGGCGATGTCATCAGCACCGATTCCTCGCTGAGCGGAAAAAACATCGCGGATAAAGGCTATTTTCAGTCCGCCCTGCAAGGAGAGGTTTCCATCTCCTCTCCCGAACATAACGACGAAGGCGAGCTTAAAATTTATGTCTGCGCCAAAAACGCTTCCGGCGAAGTGGTAATGGCTACCCTGGACGGCTTGACTTTTTCTTCGTTTGTTGAAAATATTACCGTCGGAGAAACCGGCAGCCTTTATGTGAACGATGAACAGGGCTATACGGTGGCTAACATCAATCCCGATGTGGTTACGGCAAGAGAAAACGCCGTGGCCGACAGCGAAACCAATCCGGACCTGCAATCCAAGGCCAAGACGCTTCAGAAAATGATAAACGGCGAAACCGGTATTGACCGTTATCGGTATAACGGCGTGGAAAGAATCTGTGCCTATATGCCTTTGGATGAAATCGGGGGCTGGTCGCTGGCTATTACCGTTCCCGTAAAGGAAATGATTACCTCCCTCTGGACAACGGTGATTTATATGGGCGCAGCCGCTGTGATTGCCATCATCTTTTCTCTGATCTTTACCGTTTCTCTGGCCAAGCGGATAGCCATCCCGCTGGTCAACGTGACCAACCGGATGCAGCTTCT
>ENA-UOOK01004892-UOOK01004892.1-fermentation-metagenome-genome-assembly--contig:-NODE-4892-length-13927-cov-4.414937_pt1 | contig 13927 bp, 33 predicted proteins | sample MGYA00245777_ERZ724023 | MGnify/ENA primary metagenome ERZ724023 (study PRJEB28704, sample SAMN03018312) | fermentation metagenome | biome: anthropogenic terrestrial biome; feature: soil; material... | reverse complement strand
CTGCAACGAACTTTTAAAAAATGAACACGGAGTATGTCTTCAACAGTCATCACACTCACCTCCAGTTGATGTACGCATTATAATATACAATTTCTAACAAGTCAACGATTTTCTACGCGATTGCGCAAATTTAGCAAAAAAATGCGCTTGACTTTTGCGTGCAATTGCGTATAATTTAAATAGGGGTTAACGCAATTGCGTAAAGAATGGAGGTGTAGCAGAAATGCGCAACCTAATTGCAGAGATGGCACGTAACGGGATTAAGACGACTGATTTAAAAGATGTTATCGGAGTGTCGAATCGAACGGCACAATATAAGATTAGTGGTAACAGCCAATTCACTGTAGAAGAGGCGTTCAAAATCAGAGATGCGCTATTCCCTGGTCTCAGAATTGAATACTTATTCCAACAGGATGTAAAAAGTGACGCATCCTAAAAATCAAAACCCGCCGCCCAGTGAGGGAGGCGGGAGGAACGGAGGTGAGAATATGGAAATCAAAATCACTGGAGGCGCAAAAGAAATTGCCGCCCTCGTACTGGAACTACAAGAGCGGCAAGGGCGTAAAGTTGTTATTGATCCGAAAGCTGTTTCGAAAGCCATTCGTGGTACAGATTCAGCATCTCGATAGACATTGTCATGCTCATTGCAGCGATCTGTGTATCAACATAGCCCGGGTCCGTTATGCTCATATTTTCCCTGAAACAGGACGCTGATATATTGGCACGACTACCGATCTCGGATATCTTATCATCCGTCAAGAATTCACGGAAATTATTAAACGACAGCATCTAAATCACCTCCTTTCGACCATATCTTACCATATGTGAGATAGGAGGACAAGCAAAGGAGGCAAACAAAATGCCGTCTAAAGCAGGCATTATCAAAGACATACGGGACGTGTACGGGAACAAGTCCTATTTATCACTGGTCGACGTTGCCCGGTACATGGGCATTGATGAGACTGAGGCAAGGGGGTTTATAAAGAGTGAAAACGTTTCGTACATTCAAACGGGGAAAAAGCGTGGAAAGCGCTACTGTACACCAGATGTGGCCGAAATGATCTTTCGGTTGCAGGTGAGAAAGTGAGGGAGAAATGAACGAGTGGATCAGCGTGAAGGACAGGCTGCCGGATAATTGTCATGAAGTAATCGTTTGCCTTAAAGATGAAGATGGGTACCGATTTGCAGATATCTGCTTTTATCACCCAGATCTGCGCATTTGGAATAATGAATATTCATGTCACACTGTCACACATTGGATGCCTATGCCGGATCTTCCTGAGATTAAAGCGGAAAGCGAGTTACCATGATCACGCTTGTAATCGCACTTGGAATCGCGCTTCTCGTTGAAATGGCGCTTATGCTCTTTTTCGGGCTGTGCGGAATGGATACCCCGCTTGCTATCACATTAGTTTCTGTTGGGCTGACATGCATGGCGCTTATCGCATTGAGCATTTTCAAAGCTATGTCGTAAGGAGGAATCATGACAGCGTTATTTATTATCGCGCTCGTCGCAGAAATTGCACTGGCGTTTATCGCCATCCACGCGGACTGTGCGCCGCTTTATTGGTCGATTGGCTACGCGGTGCCGGTAACGGTGATGGTGTTCGTTGCGTTGAGCGTACTAATTTGAAAGGAGGGCAGGCAATGAAAATTCTCGTTGCTTGCGAAGAATCGCAGGCAGTTTGCATCGAACTACGAAAACTTGGACACGAAGCTTATTCATGCGACATAGAACCGTGCTCTGGCGGACACCCAGAGTGGCATTTACAATTGGATGTTCAAGAACTGCTTAAAATGCAGTGGGACATGATTCTGGCGTTCCCGCCGTGTACACATCTCGCAGTCAGCGGAGCAAAATGGTTTGCTGAGAAACAAGCGGACGGAAGACAGAAACAGGGCATAGACTTTTTCATGTCTTTCGTGAATGCAAAGTGCCAAAGAATCGCAATAGAAAATCCGGTAGGAATTATGTCCACAAAGTTTAGGAAACCAGACCAAGTGATACACCCATGGGAATTTGGACACCCGGAGCAAAAAACTACCTGCCTATGGCTAAAGGGGCTTCCAAAGCTCACTAGCACGCACAATGTGTATGAAAAGATGCGCAGTCTTCCCAAAAAGGAAAGGGAAAGAATGCACTACCTTTCCCCGTCTCAGGACAGAGCTAAAGTAAGAAGCAAAACATTTCCTGGAATAGCAAGAGCAATGGCCGAGCAATGGGCCGGGAAAATTTAAGGAGGACAAGCAATGAAAAAGTTCGTAGTCAGCTACACCAGTCTGGGTGGCCGTTTGGAGAGAACAGAAGTGTTTGCCGGTCAGTCTGCTGCTGACGTAGTGGAACAGGTGATGGCCAAATACCCGCGCTGCAGGACCCATAAGGTGAGCAGCAAGGAAGAAATGGAGGCGGCGGGATGAATAAAAGAACCTACCTGTCAATCACAGGCGCAACCAGCCTCATTCTAGGCGTTGCCGCCGGGGCATCCGGTCTGACGCTGGCCAGCACCGGCACCGTGTGGCCGGGAGTTGGCATGATGATTGCTTGCGCGGCGCTGATGTATGTTGCGCAGGGGGCATTCGGACGAATGAGAGCAGAGGTTAAGACAGAGCAAGGAGGGATGTCGTGAATGATGTAGATAAAATCAGATTATTTGAGCAGTTTTATAAATCTGTTGAGGAAACACGCAATTTCATAGGGAAAAGTTACGATGATTATGAATCAATTGTAACCAGATGGAGAACTCTTTTTTTCAAAATATCAGAAAACGATCTTCACGGAGAATACCTAAAGTGGTATCAATCGGAACGCGGAAGGAGCAAAGGATGAGAAACGTAATGGATGAAAAAACAACCCGCAAAACGCGGGAATGGCTGATGCAGATTGGCGTACGGCCCAATCTCGCCGGGTTTAGCATGATCGTTGACGCGGTTGAGATTATCATGGACAACCCACACGCACGGATGGGGAAAGAAGTGTACGCTCCAGTTGGAGAAAAGCAGGGAGTTAAACCATGGAACGTTGAGCGCAGTATTCGCCACGCTATCGAGACCGCATTTCTCAACGGTGACATCGAAGCGCTTGAGAAAATGTTTACCGGTCTGCCCAGCAGAAAAAACGGAAAAGTTAGCAACGCTACCTTCCTACACACAATCGTAGTCAAGTTGAAAGACAGCGAAGCGGACGATGTCGCGTGAAATGGAAAAGCCGCCACCAGAGGGCCAACTCCGATGACGGCAAATGAAAAAGATCACTGATATTATACCTGAAAGCGAGGTTGAATGCAAGTGGACTATCGTGAAAAAGCAAAAGCACTTAAAAACGCTGCCCGTGCAGTTAGCGCATCGGATGAACTAACGTGGAATGAAAAGTTCGATGCTCTCAGAGCTATTATTTCTTGCTATGGGACAACCGAATCGATGATCGACTACGGAGATGAACAAGATGAATAGAGCGATCTTTCCCGAGCTAATCGGTGACCGGCAGGCAGAAGAACCGCTGGCGTACTGCTCCGAATGTGGAGGCGAGATTTACGACGGAGATGAATTTTACAAAGTCGGAAACAACATCGTATGCGTTGATTGCGTAGGAAAGGACGTTATGACCAATGACACTTTATGAGATCGACAGCCGCATCACAGGCCTTATCGACCCGGAAACCGGAGAGGTTGAAGATTACGGCACGCTGGCAGAACTGGCCATGGAGCGCAACCAGAAGCTTGAGAACATGGCCTGCTGGATCAAGAACATGAAAGCGGATGTTGCCGGGATCACTGGCGAAGTGAAAGCCTTGCAGGATCGCAAGAAGGTGATCGAGAACCGGATGGAACGGATCACTGAATACCTCAAAACGGCTCTTGATGGGCAGAAGTTTGAGACTGCTAGATGTTCCGTGTCCTATCGGAAAAGCGCAGCAGTAGAAGTTGACGCTCCGGAAAGCACAATATCATTCCTTGAGCGGTCAGGCCATGACGATTGCATAAAGTACAAGCCTCCAGAGATCAGCAAAACCGGGCTGAAAGACCTGATTAAATCAGGCGTCGAAGTACCGGGCTGCCATATCGAAGAAAAACTGAACATGGCAATTAAGTGAAAGGAGAAATAAATGGGCATTCCAGTAATGATCATGGGTGAGTCTGGTTCCGGTAAATCGGCAAGCCTACGAAACTTTGAGCCGGACGAGATTGGTATATTCAGCGTTGCGAGCAAGCCACTACCATTCAGAAAGAAACTTCCCCAGGCGAACGGTGCCACATATAACAGCATTATGAAGTCACTCGGTAAAGCCAGCAGGAAAGCATATGCTATCGACGACTCTCAATATCTAATGACGTTCGACTCGTTCAAACGGGCGAAGGAAAGAGGGTATGAGAAGTATACCGACTTTGCAATCGGATTCTATAATCTGATTCAATTTGCAATCGGACGAACGCCGCCGGACTGCATCGTGTATTTCCTGCATCATACATACCTTGACCCGGCAACCGGTAAAACGCGGATCAAGACTGTCGGAAAGATGCTTGATGAAAAGCTGACGCTTGAGGGATTGTTTTCGATCGTGCTTATGACAGAGATCACAGACGACGGCTATTCCTTTGTAACTCAATCAGATGGGTTTTCTACCTGCAAAAGCCCGATGGGTATGTTTCCTCCAAGAATGGAAAACGATCTAAAGCTGGTTGACAAAACGATCAGGGAATACTACAACATGCCGCCAATCGTTCCAGACAAAGACACGCCGGAAGTGGGCCAGAATGAAAACGCCGGTTGACGTAGTTAAAGGCCGCATCGTGGACGTCGATCAAAACGGGAATGTAACCATAGTGGCGCACTATGATGATTGGTTCACGCTCACTAAGCGCGGCTATAAGGACTGCTATGTTGAGATGATCGACTCACGCCAGCTATCGGATAAGCAGCGCCGCATGTGCTGGGCATTGATCGGAGAAATCGCAGACTGGCAGGGTGACATGAAAAGCACGACAGGACGGGCGCTGGAACGCGATTTTGTCAACGAGGCAAGGAAACTAGATTTCCTGATCTCCGAACTGGGTGAGAACGCGGATCGCATCTTCTCCCTATCAAACGCTCCAATGAGCCTTGTGGCTGCCTATCAACGCTACCTGGTACGCTTTGTACTATACAACGATATACCAACCAAAAAGCCAATGCTCGATTATGTGGACGATATAAGCGACTACGTTTATTCGTGTCTGATCAATAAGCGCTGCTGCATCTGTGGAAAGCCTGCTTACTTACATCATCATAGCCGTATCGGATCTGGCCGGAACAGAAACGAAATAGACCAGGAAGGTATGCTTGTTGAGCCGCTTTGCCCAATACATCACGTCGAATGCCACGCAGTACCGCAAGCGGAGTTTGACGATAAGTACCATATTTCTCCCATACCGATAGACAAAACGCTGATGAAACTGTGGAGGTTAAATGGGAAGAGAAAAAGATATGACAGGATTCAAGACTGATACATTATTAGTTTTGGAATATGCTGGAACGGATAAATACGGAAGCGCAATGTGGAAGTGCTTATGCTCATGCGGGAAAACATTTATAACCTGCGGTTCCAGAATCAGATCAGGTAAAACAAGGAGCTGCGGTCACCTTCAACGAGAAACGGCATCAAAGCTCAATCGAACACACGGTTGCTCCCATCATCCTCTGTTTAAGCAGTGGAACGGGATAAAGCAACGATGCACCAACAAGAACAATGCTGAATTCAGTTACTACGGAGGAAAAGGCATTTCTATTTGCAAAGAATGGCAAGATTTTGAAACGTATATGAAATGGGCTATCGACCACGGTTGGAAGAAAGGATTAACAATCGACCGCATAGACAACTCGAAAGGATATTCTCCCGAAAATTGTAGGTTCGCAACCAGAGCGGATCAAAACAGGAATACCACCAGAACACACAGGATACTCGACGGAGACGGAAACCTTATCACTGCCGCAGAGGCAGCTAGAGCAGCCGGATTAAACAGATCAACCGTTGCTAAATGGTGCAGAAACAATGAAGCGAACACGCTTTATGATGTAATACAGAAAGAAAAGACCATCAATAACGGAATGCACCCACGCAATAATTAAGCTTGACAAGACTCTCTGCAAAATATATGGACTCAAAAGGAGGAAACAGAATGAACCAATCAAAAATAGATAGCCTGCTAGAAATGGCAAATGGCGCAATTAAGGAACGGGTTGACTATGAGGCCGTCAAGATTTTTGAGAACATTGAGGACCCGAACACAGACTACAAGGCAAAGCGGAAAATTCAGGTTACATTGGTATTCCAACCGGATGATGATGGCCGAGAAAACATCAAGATGTCTACGGAAGCAAAGACAACTCTGGCGCCCACGGTTCCCATTGTCACACACCTGTACATGGTGCGTGATGAGAACAGGAACCCGATGATTGTGGAAGCGATCCGGCAGACGCCTGGTCAGTTAGACATAGACGGAGCAGAAGCAGAGGAACCCAAGATTTTGCAGCTTGCAAAGAAAGCTTAAGGAGGATTTATCATGAGTGGAATTTTAGCAGAGTTCGTAGAAAAGATTATCAGCCTAAAGGACCCGAAAATCATTGAGGTTGCCGGTGAACAGTATTCCAACCAGCGTTTTGACCGAATCAAGCCCCATGTGAATCGGCCCGATCGGTACAGCGTGAGCGGTCTGGACAGTATTGTCCAGTTGCTGCACAAGGAAATTGATGCAGTTGGCGGCTTTGCGTTTGTCCGTGTGGATGGACCAGGAGATGTGTATGTCAGTACAAGCTATATGCCAGACATGAGCCGAAATCTTCTGTATGCGGCGACTACGGATGTCCCGGGATTCCGGGAAGGATGGCGAGAGAAGGAAAAGGCGGTGATTGAGCTGCGGAGCCTGTTTGTTCCTGGCGATGGTACCAAGTACCTACTGGATCTACTGAGTAAAATGAGCAAGGACAGCGGGGTTACCACCAGTGACAATGGGGTCACGCAGACAGTGGAGGCACGGGCCGGTGTAAGTCTGAAACAGAATGTTGACATCAATCCCAGGGTGAAGCTGCAGCCGTTCCGGACGTTCTTGGAAGTGGATCAGCCGGAAAGTGAATATCTGTTGCGTGTGGATGAAGAGGGAAGGATCGGCCTGTTTGAGGCAGATGGCGGCGTTTGGAAGCTGGAAGCAAAACGGAACGTGAAAGAATACCTGGAGAAAGCACTTGCTGATCTGATTTCCGCCGGAAAGGCGGTCGTTATGATGTAATCGCAGTGGGGGGCGGAGTACATGCTCCGCCCCTCCAGAAAGGAAACATATGCTGAATAAAATCTTTCTGCAAGGCCGCTTAGTGGCCGATCCAGAGATGAGACATACCCAGCAAGGGACGGCTGTTGCATCATTCCGTCTGGCCGTTGACCGTGACTTCAAGGACAAGGCAACCGGTAAAGCGCCAACCGACTTCATCAACATCGTTGCATGGCGCAACACGGCCGAGTTCGTATGCAAATACTTTTCTAAGGGCCGTATGGCAATCGTGGAAGGTCAACTCAATATGCGCAGTTACGAGGACCGTGACGGTAATAAGCGCACCGCAGCGGAGGTTGTGGCAAGCAACGTCTACTTTGGAGACTCGAAGATAGGGGCTAACGCACCAGGCAGCTACGCACCGCCGGATAACTTTGGTGCGCCGAGTGGAAGCCTTCAAGAACTGAACGAAGACGACGGAGAACTGCCGTTCTAAGGAGGGAAAAGCAATAAACGTATTAAGCCTATTTGACGGTATTAGCTGCGGACAAGTTGCACTCGAAAGAGCAGGAATTAAAGTTGATAACTATTTTTCCAGCGAAGTCGATAAATTTGCGATCCAAGTTGCTCAAGCTAATTACCCAAACACAACCCAACTAGGGGATGTAAAAAACGTATGCGGAGCGGATCTTCCAAAAATCGATTTATTAATCGGCGGGAGTCCATGCCAAGGATTTAGTTTCGCAGGAAAGCAACTCAACTTTGACGATCCGAGAAGTGCTCTTTTCTTTGAATACGCTCGGTTGTTGGGAGAAGTAAAGCCAAGGTACTTCCTTCTTGAGAATGTCAAGATGAAAAAGGAGTATCAAGATGTTATCAGCGTGTGCCTTGGCGTTGAACCTATCGAAATTAACTCTGCTCTGGTTTCTGCGCAGAATCGAAAGAGACTGTATTGGACTAATATTCCGGGAGTGGAACATCCAGAAGATCGTGGAATAATGCTGAAAAATATTATCCACGAAAACGTGGGCGAAAAAATCGTAAACCCTAAGCGGTACATGGTTCCCTTCGACAGAACGCTGCAGATACTAGACAAGGAAGTCCAAAAAGGCAAAATTGGCTATTTCAGAAAAGATTGCCAGGCTAACAGAGTCTACTCTATCCACGGAAAGGCTGTCACCCTATGTGGGGAGGCTGGAGGTGGCGCTGCGAAAATGGGTCAGTATCTATTCGGCCGCATAGCACCAGACAGGGTAAACAAGCGACAAAATGGTCGGCGATTTAATGACGGAAACAAGTTTTACACTTTAACCGCGCAAGACAAGCACGGAGTTCTGATAGATGGGTACATAAGAAAGTTGACGCCTATCGAATGCGAACGCCTGCAAACCCTTCCAGACGGTTATACGGAAGGAATCAGCAATACGCAAAGGTATAAATGCCTCGGTAACGGATGGACTGTTGACGTTATTGCCCATATATTTTCTTACATAAAGGAGTGTGAACAAATGAAAATGAAAGTCAAACTTGATGAACACGGAATTATGCCGACGAGAGCGCACGATACGGACGCTGGGCTGGATATTATGACACCATTCGAAGTTTATATTCAGCCCCAGTCATCAGTCGTTGTACATACCGGAGTTCATATCGAACTCCCACCCGGAACCTGTGGGATTTTGAAGAGCAAGTCAGGGCTCAGCATAAATCACGGCATAACCACTGTTGATGGCGTTATCGATGAGGGGTACACCGGAGAGATTACCGTAAGGCTTCTAAACGACTCTACGGAAACCCACGCTTTCTCCGCTGGCGATAAGATCACCCAACTTGTAATCGTCCCATACTTTGCACCAGAGCTTGAGTTGGTGGACGAACTCGAAGCGACGGAGCGCGGAGATAACGGTTTCGGTAGCACCGGGAGGTAGAGCCATGACGGACCTCGCACAGGACAACCAGTGCGCCAGAGAAGCGGGTCTGTCCTATGGAAAGTGGAGATCAACACAAGGCGTTAATCCGTTTGGATTAGCGGGTAAAAAACATATGGTTGATGATAAAGGATTCGACCTTACATTATTCTGCGAGTTGTATAATTCTGGATTTTTCGACATGGACATAGCAACCGGAATGGGTTGCAAGGAATGTAGAATACAGCGGTTCAGAAAAGACAAAAAACTCCCACATAATCACATCACGAAAGAAGCGCTTGACCGTCGACCAAAACTAACGGTTGAATCGCTCATTTAGAAATATCCTGTAGGCTATAAGGCGGTGATAACGTGCCGAACAGGATAATCAAGGAATCAATATGCACTTCCGATTCGATAGCGGCGTTGTCGTGGTTTGAGCAGGCGTTATTTTTTAGATTGATCGTATTGGCAGATGATTACGGACGATTCGACGCAAGACCGGCAATTATCAGGGGCAGGGGTTTTCCTCTCTCTTCAGTAACGGAAAAGCAAATAGCAGACGGCCTATCTACCCTCGTGACGGCTGGTATTATCGACCTCTACAAAGTAGGCGGGAAATCGTACCTTCAGTTAGAGGCGTGGCAGAAGCATCAGCAAATCCGCTCGAAAAAAAGCAAATACCCGGCTCCAACAGATCAACCGGCAAAACTCGATACCTATATAAACGTGCAGCAAAAAACAGAAGAATCTTGCAATCAATTGATATCAGATGATATCAGATGCAATCAAGTGCAAGCACATGTCCCCGTAATCCAATCCGAATCCGAATCCGAATCCGAATCCGAATATATAGGCGCTCCGGCGCCTGCCCCTGCCTCTTCTGCTTCTGAAATCATCGGCTATCTGAACGAAAAGGCCGGCACTCGATACAAGCCTAGTTCTGCGGCAACGAAGCGGCGTATCGAAGCGAGGATGAAAGAAAATTTCACCATCGATGACTTCAAGACCGTGATAGACAAAAAATGCGCCGAATGGATCAACGATCCGAAAATGAGGGAATACCTGAGGCCGGAAACTTTGTTCGGGACAAAGTTTGAAAGCTATCTCAACACACCTGGGAGGGAAAGCGTTGGAAAACATGATGGACATTCTGGGCAAGATTCTCCCGGTTGGGGAACCGTCCTGTAGCCAGGAGGAAGCAGCCCTGAGGCTTTGCGAATTGAAAGCGAAAACCGGTAACAAAATGCCGGGCGATCTGAACGAGAACATCCGCAGCGATCTGTACGGCTACGATTGCCAGAAATGCCAGAACAAAGGCTATGTTCTTTCTGCGAGAGAAGGAGCGATTGTGAGCAACGAATGCGAGTGCATGCCAATTCGCAGAAACTTGCGTAGATTGCGCAGGTCGGGACTTCAAGACCAGGTAGGACAATACACCTTTGACGCGTTTACGGCGCGTGAAGAGTGGCAGAAACGTCTGAGAGACATGGTTGAGAGCTATGTTGATGATGCACGGTCAGAAGATTGCGGATGGATGTTTATCGGTGGGCAAAGCGGAGCCGGTAAGACGCACATTTGCACAGCTGCCTGCGCTGCCTTTATCAACCGCGGAATGGACACCAGATACATGATCTGGAGGGACGAGTTGAGACGGTTGAAAGCAGTGGCGAACACACCAGAATATGCGGATTGCATCGGTGAGTTTTCGACCTGCAAGGTGCTGTACATCGACGACTTTTACAAGGCCGGGAAGGACGATCTGGGGCGTACGAAAGTCACACAATCGGACATAGCGATCTCGTTTGAAATTCTCAATCGACGGTACACTACAAAAGGGATTATTACTATCATATCGAGCGAGTTGAGACTTGACCAGATCGCAGACATTGACGAGGCAACGGCTGGCAGAATCGCACAGAAGTCAAAGGACCACTGCATGACAATCAAGGCAGATAGGAAGAGAAACTATCGGCTGAAAGGGGTGGTTGAACTGTGACGTACATAATCCACGGAAACCCTATCACGAAGAAAAACAGTCAACGGCTGATATATGCTGGAGGAAAACCAAAGATCATTCCGAGTGCGCAATTCAAAACTTATGAAACTGCGGCGCTATATCAGCTCAACGTGCAAACGCTTGATCGCATTATCGACTATCCGGTAAACATTGGGTGCCGGTATTACATGCAGACGCTACGGAAAGTTGATCTATGCAACTTGCTTGAGGCGACGATGGACATACTCGTTGCAGCGAAAATTATCGCGGACGACAACGCAAAAATCGTTGCGGGGCATGATGGAAGCACGGTGCGATATGACAAGGACAATCCGCGGGTTGAGATCGTGATAACGAAAATGGAGGTATAAGAATGTCGTATTCAAAAAAGTGCATTGGGCCTTTTTTTGTTACTGTGGGTAAAACACGGATGACAGAAAGGACAATTGGAGGAGGAGTTGGGAGGTTTTTGGACTACCAGGAAGGCAAACGAGGATTTGGAATTGCTCTGCTTTTATTTTTTTTGGTATTTAAACATCGGAATTGCATGGAAGGATAAAAGATTGTGAACCGGCAGCAACGACGCTCCCTTGCGAGGAAGAACGGCCCTGGCGGTAACTGTGCCATTCAGTTTTCTGCACGCGCAGCAATCCAGCGCGGAATCGACAAGGTAGCCAGGGACAAAACCGTCCAGGATGAAATAGACGCTGCCATACAGCGGTCTATGTGGCTGATGATATGCAGCATATCGGACGCGTATGGATTTGGGCCGAAGAGATTAGAGCGGTTCTTTGCGGCGTTCACTGAAAATTCGGAGGACTTGAAGCGGATGATCAGTGAGAGCGGAACAGATTACGCCTATGAGAAGATCAGGCTGAAAGCGGAACGCGTAACTGGCGTAGAGATCAAGCACATGTACGATAAGAACTGGCGCGAGGCGTTAAAGAAGGAGGAAGCGGAATGAACAAAGCGAAATGGGAAGATAACGGTAACGGAATAAAGTGGTGCGGGGCGTGCGGAAAACCGGCGTCATTCGATGCGAAAAATGGATTCTATTTATCTCCGTTCTGCCCGAACTGCGGTGCACAGATGAATAATGCGGAAAAGAAATTCACAGGGAGCCAGATTGTGGTTATGCGCGAGTATTACAACGCTGGCTATCTTTTCATCGCGCGCGATTCTAGTGACGGACCACTTCCTGGAAATGTATATGTATCAGACGTGATGCCGAAAAAAGAACATGGAATTTGGAAGAGTGGAGGTAATATTTGTAAAGTGCCTAGAAAAATGTTCCCTCAATTAACCTGGGATGATGAAGAAGCGACTCGATTCACAGACTACATCAACGTGGAGGACGCGCAATGAAAAAGAACAAGCCTAAAATCACAATGCTATGCCTGCAATGTGCGTTAGCTGTGAAGGAATCGTATAAGACGCTGCGAGTGCCGGGTGAAGCGAAAAGCGGTTACTGCTCTAACTGCGGGGCAAAAACATATCTGCTTGGGTATGAGATCGGAGAGGCGTTGAAGGATGGAACGGAGGTAGCTGGATGATAAAAGAAGAACGGACATGCGATACCTGTAAGTTTGAGACGTGCAGGTTGATGGAAGAACCTTGTTTTAGGTGCGGCGAAACGGAAGAGTATAAGCCTGACGATGAACCCATAGAGAAGCCATTGCAGCCAGACAACGTCAACCACCCGGAGCATTACACATTCGGGAAGTATGAATGCATCGACGAAATGATCCATCTTTTTGGAATTGAAGCGGTCAAGGACTTCTGCAAATGCAACGCCTATAAATACCGTTTCCGCGCAGGACATAAGAACGGAGAAGAGGACATCAAAAAAGCAGAGTGGTATATGGGCAAGCTCATGGAGTTGCAGCAGAAAGAGGAAAACGCATTCTTCAGACCGGTTTGACGAGTGGAGGTGGAAGATGATGATTGATCCATATGAATATATACACGATTTAATAGCAGAAACTGATAAAATAGCGGGCAAGCTAAGCACACAAACAACTGATTCTCCTTCTGCAGTTAAGTCGGCGATATGGCCGCTTATGCTCGCAGGATATTCCAATGATGGAGTCGCCTTTATTTTCAACAAAGTTTGCGTGCCTCCGGATGTACCAAACGAAATTGTGGCTATGATAGCACGCAATAAACCCAGAGAAGAAGATTTGCGGGAGATGTGGAAAGAATGGGATGAAGCCAATGAGTAAGCCTATGTATGACTGGTGGGGTTATATCCTGAATATTATCAAGCGCTATCCTGAGCGAAAAAAGAAGCTGGACGAAATGCACCAGACGCCAGTGACGCCAAAGTATGAGGCTTTATGTGGCGGCAGTGGACCGGGGAACCCTGTTGCGTATGCAGCAATCAAAGAACTGGACGAGCAGCAGATGAAAGAATACAACGCGGTGTTGTCTGCCATCCAAGAGACAGCGAGGATGGAAACGGGCGAACCGAGGTTAATGATCATTGATTTGATTTATTGGCGGAGGTATTGGAAAACCATAGAAGGTGCCGCATACGAGGTTGGATACTCAAAAGATCGTGCGAAGGATTTTCATGGTGAGTTTGTCCGGCTTGTTGCATTCTATATGGGATACATACCCAGAGAAAAAGTGAGGAAGAAGAGAAATGTTACCCCAAAAAGCCAAAAAATGAGTTCATAATAGTATCGTGGATGATTGATCAAGGGTGATCCGCAACACTCTGGTTCATTTGTTTGCCTCCTTTCAAGCGGGCGGCGCGATTCCATACTCCGTCGCCCGCAAA
>ENA-UOOK01004891-UOOK01004891.1-fermentation-metagenome-genome-assembly--contig:-NODE-4891-length-13929-cov-4.658714_pt1 | contig 13929 bp, 16 predicted proteins | sample MGYA00245777_ERZ724023 | MGnify/ENA primary metagenome ERZ724023 (study PRJEB28704, sample SAMN03018312) | fermentation metagenome | biome: anthropogenic terrestrial biome; feature: soil; material... | reverse complement strand
GCTTAAGACAACAGGTTCCGTTTGCCATGAACATCAGCATCACGATGAATGTGGGGAATAAATGCTACATGGCCATTTGTTACACAATTAAACGATATATTTACAAGGCAAACATGCCTTGCATAATATAAAAAAGTAAGGAGGCAGCAAAATGTCAAAGTATGTATGCTCTGTTTGCGGTTTTGTTTACGACGAAGCAGTGGGCATCTCTGAGGCCGGCATTGCGCCGGGAACTAGGTGGGATAATCTTCCGGAAGATTGGGTTTGTTCCCTTTGCGGTGCTTCAAAATCAGAATTTGAAAAACAAGGGGAAGCTGCACCGACTTCTAAAAAGACGGCGATACCTGTCACCGAATCCTCATCCGATATGAGGGAAATGTCTGCTTTAGAGGTAAGTGCCCTTTGCGCAAATCTTGCACGGGGATGTGAAAAGCAATACAAGCCAGAAGAAGCCGATTTATTCAATGAGCTGGCCGGTTATTTTAAATCAGCATCTGCACCGGCTGAAAATCCGGGTTTCAGTCAACTGCTTGTGCTCATTGAAAAGGACCTTGCAGAGGGTTTTCCAAATGGCAACGCTGTATCATCGGATGCAAAAGATCGGGGCGCACTTCGTGCTCTTGTCTGGAGCGAGAAGGTGACACGTATGTTAAAATCTCTCTTGACCCGCTATCAAAAAGAGGGAGAATCCATGCTGCAAAACACCGGCGTATTTGTTTGCACTATCTGCGGATTTGTTTACATAGGCGATAAGCTGCCGGAGGTTTGCCCGGTGTGCAAGGTACCCAATTGGAAATTTGATAAAATTGAGGGGAGGCAATAATGATGGCTGAAAAATATGCAGTACGAAATATACGCTTGTGCACAAAGGACTGTTTGTGCCTTTATGTCTGCTCCACCGGGGCGACTGATACGGAAAATAGTATCATTGATGTTGATAAGTGCATTGGCTGCGGCGACTGTGCGGATGCCTGCCCGTCGGGCGCTATTTCTATGGTGCCAAAACAGTATCCGAAACAGCAAGAGAAAACCCAGCCTGTTATCGATATACTGAAAGCGTTGATGAGCAGTAAATCACAACAAGAGAAGATTGCAGCGGGACTGCCCGGAAAGCTGGCCGCCGCCATTGAAAAGTCCAACCATATCATGGCAGAAGACATCGTACGTGAAGCGGGCTATATGCTGCCCCAAAGTGAGAATGCCAAGAAGTTCTTAAAGTCACTGCTGGATCAAAAACAATCGGAAGGCTTTCCGAAGGAAGCTGTAGAAAAGTTGTTGAAATTATTAAATAAAAATACGGAGGACAATGTAATGGATGAAAACAAAACACTTAAAAATCTGATGGCGGCATTTGCCGGAGAAGCCGAAGCCAATAGAAAGTATACAGCCTATGCCAAAAAAGCCGAAAAGGATGGAAAACTGAATGCAGCAAAACTGTTTCGTGCCGCCGCAGACGCCGAAACCCTTCATGCGTTAAAGCATTTTGAGGTTGCCGGTAAAATCGGCTCCACCGCCGATAATCTGAAAGACGGAGTGGCGGGCGAAACCTATGAATATAAGGAAATGTACCCGGATTTCGTAAAGGAAGCCGAGGCGGAGGGGAACAAAGCGGCGCTGATGTCCTTTACCTTTGCCATGAAAGCGGAAGAAGTACACGCCGGGCTTTATCAGGACGCCTTAGAGAATCTGGATGAAACCGAGGAAGTGTTTTATTACCTCTGCCCCGTCTGCGGCAATATTGAAAAATTTGTTCCCGAAAAATGCAGCATTTGCAATGTGCCGGGGACTAAATTTATAAAATATTAATAAGAAATGGCAGTAGCATTTTTAAAGTATATTGCAAATGACATGAAAAACTAACTAAGATTAAATGAAATAAGGCAAGGCACTCTATGTTTTCGTAGAGTGCCTTGTTCATATATAAGATTTCTATATCAGTAGCTGTGTTCGTTCTTGAAATTTAATCTATCCCTCTAACACCTTACTATAAAGCAGGCATTGCAGCGGAACTTCCTTGTTTCCTATATCCAGCACAGCATCCTTTTTACAGACCCGTTCAAATTCTCTGCCCTCGTAAAACTTATAGGTACAGACGCTGTCTGTATATAGATAAAGTTTTTTACCGCTTTCCCTGCGCTCAAGCTCACTCAGAAGCTTTCTTCCGATTCCTTTCATTTTGGTTTCAGGATCAGCGGTTAAAATATAATTTCTCCGTCCGGGTTATTGTTTTTTAAGTACTGTGCAAGCATTTCCTTGTTCGCCGCATCGTATACTCCCATACCACCTTTGTAAATGGTGTTATAAGGAAAAACTCTTAAAAGCACTGATCAGCATTCAGGAGGGCAAGAATGCAAGACTTTACCATGATGAGCTTGAAACGCTTATCACACTTGTAGTCAATGCAAAAGATGAGGATATCACCGATGCATGGGAGGACTACCACACAGACACCGAATAGAATATATCCGTAAAGAGCCGATTATTTTTGAATTTTCAGAAATAATCGGTTTTTTGCGTTTAACTATTACATAGCCGGCTTTTTTTATTGTCCTTTTTGCGTTAAAAGCAGAAAGGACTTTTTATGTTTTATGACAGATGGCAGTGCCAAATTGCCAAATATCCCTGACCTCCGATTTTTGATTTCAACTTATATCAAAAACAAAAATTCGGAGGAAAGAAAATGAAAAATTATCGTAACAGTGATTATGCTGCCAACAAAAACTCGAAAGGTATCGTTTACCGTTTTGCGAATCAGACCATTGAAATCACATTAGAGGACTACTTGCGAGAGAATCCCGATAAGAACGAAGCAGATTTCACAGAACTTAAATCTCTCTCAGATGAGATTTATCTCAAACAGGTACGCGCCGAAAATGCACAAACCAAAAAGAATGTGTCCATTCACAGCTTGGAAGCAACCACTCTGTGCTGTGTTGCATCTCCGGAGAACACTTTGATTGCGGCGGAGGAGCAAGCAGAAAACCAAAGACAGCGGCGAAAAATCGCAGCTAAGGCGTTATCCACGCTGACCGAAGTTCAGCGGCGGCGGTACCTCATGTATGTTGCTGATGAATTTACAATTAGGCAAATTGCTGACTTAGAAGGTTCACATTTTACCTCCGTCAGCGAAAGTATATGTGCTGCAAAACAGAAGATTAAAAAATATTTGATGAATATCTAAAAACACCCCTACAAAACGGGTTTTAAAGTGCATTAGGTGAGAGGGTTGGAAACCTCTTGTGGGATAGGCGGCTATGAATAAGCCGCCCCCCTCCAAAACTGAATAAATCAATCGTCAAATACATTTCCTTTTTCCGTGAGTCCCTCGGATGGTGCGCAGGACCCTTGTAGGCATTGGTCTTTGGCCTCTTCGTCATCTGGATGCTTGCATGGACGGCCTTTTTGGCGGGAAACATAGCCATTGGCGATGAGTCGGGTTTTGCGGTTCTGACGTGCCACCAACTGTTTGATTTGAGATTTTGTGAGTCTGTAACTTTCCGCAATTTGACTGTTTGTTTCTCCTGCAATATTCTTTGTACATCAAGGGGTTTGGTAGATTTTATGTTATTGAAACGAATACATAGGTTTCATAACATCTTCTGAAAATCAAGCATGCAAAAACCCTAACTGTTAAGAGTGATGAGAAACCAAAACCCAGCACTCCAATGGCATCATCAGCCTCACTCCAATGGCATTGAACACCCAATAGAATGGCATTCACATATGTGTTTATATACTTTTTTTATGAATAAACAAGAGTTATAGAATTTATGGCAAATTATATCCATATTACTCCTTAGAATCGGTTATTTGAGAATCAATATCTTTTTTAGGCTGACTTGATTCTTTCGCTCTTTTTTTCTTTCTTTTCAACCGACCGGTGACAAGGAGAAACAAAAACAAGCAAGCCATCGGGACAAACACATGATAAAGCAGTCCACGAACACCCATCTCATCAAAGTCGGCAAGCATAGAAGGCTTGTTGATATAAGGAAAGAAAGAGAAGTACCGAATGCGCTCGGTTCGTGTTTCACCTTCATCTAACCGAGGCCATGATTCATCGCTGAGATATATCACATAGCCCTTATATTCTTTGCCGTTAACATTAAAATAGTAGCCTTTTGAAACGGTGCGGGAACGGTTTTCTCCCGCATTCGTATTATCAAGTCTGCTGTCATAGCTGTCTATTGTGCCCATTACAGTATCGCCCCAAAGCCCAAGCGCCAGCGTAGAAAGGCTGTTGTATGCGGCAAAGAGCAAAACGGCGCAAATCAGGATGCGTATAACTATTGGGATTTTATCGTTTTTTTTAGCCAATGTAAAACACATCCTTCGTTATTTTTTCTCCAGAATATATACGCTGAGATTTCTTTGACCACCCTCTGTTTCACTCAGGAATGTGTATTTGGCTCTGTGTCCCACTGATATGATTTCAACGGTGTGAGTAACAGTCGTAGTGCCGTTTTGGTAAGTGATTTCATAGCGTGTATCACTGAATTTTTCCAGAACATACTCAGTCAGATAAGGGTCGCTGTAACTTTTCAGAGTCAAGCTTGGTCCGTTGTAATGTAACCATACCTCGGCAGAGGGCTTTTCCCAAGGTTCGTAGTCCTCTTTTTTATCTATTTGCATCATGCCTTCTCCCGGAATAAACAATTCAGCTCGGATCATATAAGAGGAATAATCCCCGGAAATGCTGTTAAGTATATCGTCCTTATTTCCTTTTGGCTTAGCTTTAACAAGGATAGTATATAACGGTTCGCCGGAATATTTACCCGAATAGGACCCTGAGAGGGAAAAGCTGACTATTACATCAGGCTTTTTTTTGCTCAGCAAGTCCTCTTTATATTGATAAAGCCAGATTTTTGACGGTGATTCCAACGCCTCATAATCAGATTTTTGAAAGCGGAGTATGCATTTGCCTGTGTTATCGAACATCGCAAGCATATCTTCCAGTTCAACATGCATATCCTTCGGGTATTCGAGTACAGCATACCAGCCGGCAAAAGCCTTTGGATTGGTGTTATCTAATGATACTATGGTGACATCGTACCATGGATTTGCCTCCTTAACCGGTTCCTTTGTAACGGGAGGAACGCTTGTCGGGGTGCTGCTATCGGTGTCTTCACTTGAGGCTGGTTCAGTTTCTTCGGTTTGGTTCACTTTCCGAGGTTCCAATACTACTGTCTGAGTGTTTTCGGAGAAAGACTTTAAGGTTACAGATTTCAGCTTTTTGCCGCTTTTTATGTCGGCAGCTGTACGATACAGCTCCAGTGTCATCGGAAAACCTGCTTTAAGGTGCGCCCGCAGGGTGAAGGTTATTGTGCCGCCGCCGTCGCTGTTTAATTTGCCCGTCCACGATGATGGATCGGCCGTAGAGGAAAGGGGTGCTAAACGCGCGTAACAGCCCGCCCAGGTGGATTTCTCACCTTTGTCCTTATCTTCCTGAATTATAATTGAAAACTTCGTATTATAAAAATCAGCTAATTTGTTGTATTCCTTTTCTCGTTCAATTAAGCTGTCCAAATACATATTTCGGCACATTGTGCGGAATACCGAGTTTAAATATTCATAAAGCTGTGATTTATGAATCGCCGAAATATTTTCTCTGTCTTTTTTCACGGGCCACGGGTATTTTGACAATTTCCCGTTTTTTTCATAGGCATCAATCCAGGATTCCCAATCTGTCCCCGCAACAGTCCAATATTCATTTACATAACGGTCGATTTCCGCTCTCATCATGTCCAGTACCAGCTGCGGATTATCCTTGTTCTTTTTATAATATGATTCAAAAAGCGTTCGCCAATCGTTCAGAGCCCGGCTATTTTCTTTGCGTTTATAGTAAGCGTCATACATGTTTTTCGTGCTTTTGTATTTATTGGCTACCGCAAAAGTTTGAACATCGGATAAAGCAAGATCAATCATCCCGACACTTAAATATGCCAGCTTGATAGAAGGTGTTGCAAAATTAATCGCAATGTCCAGACTGGATTTTACGGCGGTGAAAGTCGTTTCGGCAGATCGAAAACCGTTGTTGTAAGCATTGCAGGCCAGTTGTGCGCAGGCGGTGCTGACACCAAGCCCCGACATGAAATTTTGAAAGGGTTTGGTTACCCAAGCATCATACGCTTCTCCCAGTGAAAAAAAGGTATGTGCGTTAGCGGCAGCAAAATATCTGAGCGTATCGGTGGTTTCCAAAAAAGCGGCGGCAGCATTCTCCTGCCATGAATCGCTTTGCTCGGCAAAGGCCTGTACTATTGCCCTTGCCCGAGAATCAGTCATGTATGCGGCATAGACGTTGACTTCAGAGATGTATTCGCTGCGTTTGCCGGGATTGGTAATCTTGAATACGCCGTAGGTGGAAAGGTGATTTGTTATAATATGTACCTTATTGGCTTCTGTGTCCACCGTGTAGAAAACATCCTCCCACTCATTCGTCTCTTGGTTTAAATACTTGCCGCAGACCGAAAGTAGCTCTTCCTCTTCCTTCAGTCCTTTATCACTATAAGGAATAATGATTTCAATGGCACCGTCGGGCTGCCCGGAGGAAAGGCGGAAGTCAAAAGCATAAATTTCCACATCCTTATCTACCGGAGCGGGTGTTACCTTTTCAACCGTCACTTCATCCCCCTCCTCCAGCAAGCATCCGAAATCAACGTAGGCAGTGTCCGAAGAAGGTAATTTGTCCCTTTGAAATAGTAAGAAACTAATGGTCAAGGTAATGGCTGTAGCCGCCACAAGTATAATGGCGACAACACGAACCGCAGTCTTTTTAAAAATGTTCATATCGGCCTCCTTATGATTTATGCCACTCGTATTCATAGGCAGTCTCTACGGAATTGTTTCCGCCGCCCATACCGATAACAATATAGACTTTATCTCCATTGGCGGAGCCGCTCGGCATTTCTCCGCCTACCGTAGCACTTTCACCCCAGTAGCCTGTATTTGTATCATTCTTGCCTGTCATTATATAGCTCCTTGTAATTTTCTCGGTTATATCATATAAACTTGTATCATACCCGACAAATGGATCGTCATCGTTTACATATGAAATTCTCGCTCCCAGCGAAGCGCCGAGATGATAGCAGATATTAGACGAGGTGTTGGCAGTTATTTTCAAATCAATTTCTACCTTTTCGCCTCCCATATATTCATCCTTCGGAGTACTCGATGTCCCTATATTCTCGACAAACTCACCATTATGATTGTCATGATTTTGACCCCAATACCACCAACTACCATCAATAACCTCACAGCGATAGGTGTAGCTTCCGCCGCCTCCGCTCCATGTCCTTGTAAAAACTTCATCTGACGCGCTTGTTTCATATTTATTTTCAAACGATCGCACTAACTTCCAATAACCGATTGTTTCCTTCGGACTTGCGAGATACCCCTTTTCGCGCATCCAGTCGTAAAACTTACCCCTGTCCTTGCCGCATTCCAGCCATTTATAGATGGCTTCCGCTAAGTTACCTTCAATCACATCGTCATTCGAGCCAAACACCGAGCGGTCGCCGCCAACAAGATTAAGGATGTTCTCACGTATCTTCATAAGCGAATCTATCCTGCTCGCAAACTCCATATCTACAGGAAAACCGAGCAGCTTATTCCATGAAAGTAGTCCGTATTTGTCAAAGGTCGCAAGCATTTCTTTTATGCGGGCTTTTTCCGCCGCAATTGCGTTGCCGTTTGTATACCGGGACATGAAGCTGCGCTTAATGTCATTTACAATCTGACTGTCAAGCATGTTACGAAGCGCTTTATCCGCTTCGATCTCCTTCAGCGTTTTACCGCTTGCCTTGGCGTATGCCGTGCGGTATTCGCGCTGCATATAGTCAAGACCGCTGCCCATGTTGAAAAATATAGTGTCCCAGCTATCGGCGGAAATATTTCCGTCAGAAGCGATATTTTGTTTAAGATATACATTGTAAGCGCTCTCAACAGAATAATCCTGCCACATCTCGGCTCCGGCTTTCGTAGCCTCAACAACGGCCTTGCCGAGCTTTGCCGCGGGGATAACGTCTAACGCCGCATAAACAAACTCTTTGGATGCCTCTTTGTAGTCGCCACCCTCATATAATTTTAAAGCAGCCGCGACAGCTCCTGATGTTGCTCCTCCGGCGTATGTTTTCAGCTGTTCGACAACCTTCTTGTCGCCAATGGATTTCAAAATAGCCCCTGCTACAAGCTCTGCGCCCTGTCCGGCAATATCGCCGACATCTCCGTTTTTCGCGTTGATGATAAACTCGGATGAGCTGTGCAGCTCCTTCGCAATCTTCTGCATGATAATGCCCTGTACAGTCTCGTCCGTGAAGCCCAAACTGTCCAGCGTTTGGGTGAAGCAGTCCGTAAGCTCTTCACTCGGCTGAACACCTGTGACATTCTGTGTTGCAATCGTTTCGGCATATTTGTCGAGCGCCTTTTCTTTTTCGAGCTTCACCGCAGCGAAGCGTGAGAAGTGTGGAGTGCCGAACTGTAAATACCCATTCTGAATCGCTTTAGCATCAGGGAGTATGTATTCCCATCTTTCTCCGTCGTAATACGCACCCATGATCGTGAGATAATCGTCCTCACTGACGGACTTTGGAAGCTTTATTTTTACCGTAACCGTCTCTCCGAGCGTATGCTCGCCTCCGTCAGATGTAAGCTCTATCGGAGAGAAAAGGTAGCTCGCGCCATCCTCAGCCGCTATCTCGTTTTCATCGGCTATACCGATACTCACGTTTACGGCTTTTTCAAAGGTTCCGGCGGGAATGATGATTTCAACGCCGTCCCGTTTCGCGTTGCCGATTTTCTTTTCCGACTTAGGTGATACCTTGCCGGAAGCTGAACCGTCGCCAGACGAACAGCCTGTAAGTCCTGCCATAGCCGACAACAGCATTATGGCGGTCAGAATAAGTGATAATAATTTTCGTTTCATTATGTAACCCCCCTTTTATTTGCTGAACTTAAATATGGCATCCGGTGTTGCTGTCCAGCCTTCTCTATACCATAATTCAACTTCATTTATGCTTTTCGGCAAAAGATAGACAATAGTTCCGTTAAAGCTTTCCCCGATTGCTAAATCCTCTGCTCCAAAGGTAGCTGGCTCAACACCGAACCCGGAGTATGTGTTGGGATAACGACCGTGCAGCTTACCATCTTCGCCGACATATTGGAAATCCGATTGTCTCACAGAACCGTCTTCATCGGAAATGTTTTTAACACTTATTTCAACTGCAACATATTCTTTTCCTTCTTCAGGTTCAAATACCCACTCTGTCGGCTTTGTCACCTTGACAATTGCAACCTCATAATGCTCTGTTTTAGCGTATTCGCCTATTTCATATGCCTTATCTTTTGTCATTTTCGGCTGCTTTTCGCCGCTGGCCCCAGACATTCCGGGATTCTCAGATGATGTTTTATTTGCATCGTTGTTACCGTATCCACACGCAGAAATTGTTAGAATCAGTACGAATGATAGGAATACAATAATTAGCTTTTTCATGGATTATGTTCCTCCTTATTAAATGTGATTTTTACTTGAATAATGGGGTATTACAACTTTCGCATTTGTCATTATGTATATCATTGAAAGTTTTACAGAGCATACAGGGGATTTTGCTGTCATGGGATTTGTCATATTTCTCGTATTGGTATGAAAGCTGCGGGTAATAACGGACTCGGTCGCCGATACCTAAATAAGGATAATATTCGGGATCGTCGCGCCCTCTGTCAAAGCGTTCCACACTGCGTATCTTCTTTCCGCTGTCGGTGCGGAAGGTAATCACATATTCGGTATAGTGCTCTGTGTCCCATCGGTCATCGTCCCTAACCTGCTTTGTTTTGTTGTATATCCGCTTGTCGGTTACAACTCCGTCCCAACTTCGCTTTGCATTGGAAATAAAGCAGGATAACAGATAAAATAAAAGAAACGCAACCGATATTCCGCCGCCGAAAACCAATGCATCGGCTGTTTTTACCTCGTCTGATACAAAGCTGACTATAACATAAATGATAAACGGCAGAGGAACCACCACAAACGCACATCCTCGTGCAGATCGTTTGCTTTTTTTGATGTGTTCGACAATTTCGGGAGCATTGATACGGTTAGAGAAACCGATGCTGCCGCCTGTTGTGAAATCAACCGTATCTGCAGTTCCGGTTGTCGGTTTTTCCGAAGCAGCGTTTCCGCATGACGGGCAGAATTTCACTTTGTCTTGCAGCTGCTCGCCGCACTGTGAACAAAACCTACACATATGTATCACCCTTTCGATAGTATTTCAATTTGTTATTTCTCATTACAGATATAATTTTACTGGATTACCAACCGTTGATATTAGCAGAAACACCGGTTTCGTGCCAGAATTTTTGTTTGGCCTCCAGTATCTCCGTTTGATCGGTGATACCGTGCAGTAGCTCGATTCGCATTGACCGGGTCTCGTCTCCAAAGATCAGTATCATCCGTTGTCTGTCAATTTCAATGTTACTCAACCGCACACCGTGAACACCATCAAGACCCCATCGGTAGATTTTTGTGCCAATCAGGATACCGAAGGTAGACACCACAGTCTCCTCTGTGTGGCTTTGCCCTGTACCGCCTGTTGTAGAGATAAGAGCCGATGAAACAGAAAGTATACGATTATCCCAGATGAGAGTCGCATCATAGAGCAAACGATTTTTTTTGATAAGCAAAATGAGAAAAGCAACGCTGACAGTTCCGATAGCAATGGCGGCTTCGGTTTTCGCTATGGCACCAAGCCAAACTGCAGGAAATGTACTGAATGCAAAAAACAAGGCATAGAAATTTCGCTGTTTACGGATTACTTTTACTTGCACTATACCACCTCCATTCTTATTCTAATGGAAATCGTCAGATAAAGCATCATCCTAAAGGGTGAATTTATTGCAAAAAGCCCCTCATACCAATGCCGTGTGTTCTTAAGATAGTAACCCGGGAGATATTTTGGTGTAACTTCATTTTAGGGTTACTCAGGATTTGTGGAACACAGTGATGTTGCCACAACGTAAACAGATGATCTATCTTTATCTTGAAAAAGGTTGTCGTTTATTCGGAATATGTTGCTGTTTATCTTCGCAATGTTCCCGGTAATTTGCTCTGCCCTGAAGAAGCTAATAACGCCCCTGCTTTTAGGGGCGTTATTAGCTTTATGACGATAAAAGAAACTCTTCCGAACGGAAGGAGAAAAACGTCAGTAATTATCAATTTTAAAAATCCTTTTGACAAAGAAAAAGCCCCGTTTCTACATGTCAATTGTGTAGAAATGAGACTTTTCATGGCTAATGCTTATATTATTGATACGATGCACACCCCTGCTGACAAATCGTTAGCGAGGGTTTCCTTTCGTTAGCGAAGGTATCAATCGTTAGCGAGGGTATAAAATCAAACTTATCAATTCAGACCTTGACTTTTCAGCGTTTTTGAGCAATTCATATGAGTGGTCTTGTGAAGGAGGTCATGAATATGGATAAGAATGTCGCAGAAAAAGAGATAGATTATCAGTTAATAAAACTGTTATTGATTAATTTACAGAGAGAAGGTTTGCTTACTGCTAAAGAGGCTGAGGCAATCCGTAAAAAAGCACAGGCTGACCTTAAGCCCTTAATCGGCATTTTGGATTGAGGTCGCTGAATGAAAAAGATAATACATAAAATCAAGGTCTATCCAAAAGTCGAAAAGTTATATGAACCATTTTACCAAAAACGCCGTGTGGCGATTTACGCCAGAGTTTCAACCAGCAGTGACGAGCAGTTAAATAGCATCGAAGCGCAAAGGGATTATTATCTAAAATATGTGGAAGAACGCTCTGATTTAATCTTTGTGAAATTGTATGCTGATGAAGGCATTACCGGAACCTCACAAAAAATGAGAGTAGAATTTCAAAAAATGATGAGCGATGCGAAATCAGGGGCGTTCGATTTGATAATCACGAAATCCATATCCCGCTTCGCAAGGAATACCGTTGATTCGCTTATATGTATTCGACTCCTAAAAGAGTATGGGATTGAGGTGTATTTCCAAAAGGACTATATATAACACGCCACAAACCCTGTAATATCAAGGATTAGAGCCTGTTTGTCTTTCGTTTTGTCGCTTGTTTGTCGCTTAAATCTATTAAATGATATTTGAAAACGGAAGGATTGTCAACATAAAAATACAGGAACCGCTGTCGGAGCAGTCCCTGTATTTTGGTTCCGGAGGAAGGATTGCCTGTCATTCCACAAGCCTGTCAAGCGCCTGTCAAGGTACGCGGAACAAATGCCGGTTTGCCAAAAACCTATACCGGTTTCCCGCGTACCTATACCGGCTTATCGATAGGTGACGGATGCGGCATTGTCGCCGGAGGCAAAGGTCAGCTTCCTTATGTTCAGCTTATCCTTCAGCAGGGAATAGAACACCTCGATTAAGTTCTCGCAGGTTGCGACTTTCTGTACAACAACAAGGCGGCACTCGGGGTATGCTTTCGCCAGGTCACCATCAAAGGGCAGGCCGGTCATCGTATTGGACGGCGCCCCGTTTCTTATTCCCTGTTCCTCATATACTCTGAGCGTTACAGGGAGCAGCGGGTCCTCTTCCTGCAAAATAAGAGCGTGGTCAAAATTCTTCAGATAATCCCAGGCGATACGCTTAATGCTGTTGCAGGGATAAACGAAGCCGTTGGATTCGTTGACCTCTCCCTCCACCTCGATGGTCAGGGTGCCGGTATGTCCGTGCATGTACTGCGCTTCTCCTTCGTACCCAAGAAAACGATGGGCGTACTGAATGTTCAGTTTGGTGATCGATACGGTTGTAGCCATGGTGATACTCTCCTTTTTTGTTTTATTGTATGTTTATTTATACCATGATTTACGGATCGGGAAACATGTGAAACCCGGAATTTGCCGGTTCATTTCTTTCCCGATGGGACCGGCAGGGCTATGTCATATCCCGCACCTCCTTCCGGCATTTGGGGCAGATCCCTTTGAAAATGACATCATGTTCGTCCACTTGGAAACCGTAAGTACTTTGAATCAACTCATTGATTCCGGAAAGATAATCCATGTCAACATCAAAAATCCCGGCGCATCTCTTGCAGATAAAATGGTAATGATGGGACAAATGATCATCAAACCGTTCGGGGGAATACGGCAGCAGGACCTGATTGATTTCTCCGTCCTCAGCAAGCTGATGCAGATTGCGGTACACGGTGGCTTTGCTGATGGTGGGGTGCTCTCGGTGTATTTCCCGGTAAACCTCCTCCACGGTAGGGTGGGAGTGCAGTTTTTGGACGGTTTCCAGTATAATTTGTCGTTGAATTGTCTTTCGCAAAACGATCATCCCTTATCTATGTCAATTACTAATTGATATTTTATATCATTAAATAGCGGTTGTCAATAGTTAGGCAAAAGAATTTTTGGGAATGCAACCGTGATTCTGCCGCAAGAGGTCAACTGCTGAAAAAATAACGAAGGGTGCCTTGAATAACGAGGGATGCCTTGGTCTCGTTGCAAAATCAGTCGCTTATCTAACTACCATCCCAAAACATTTTTAAGATATTCGCGCAAAGCCCTTGACAAAAGAGCGGTTTGCTTATATGATAGTTATAGCATATTAAACATATATGATTAGACATATATAACTAAACATATATGTTTGAGGTATGAGAGGAAACAGCAGCAAGGGACATCAATAAAAATATGGATGGAGGCTAGTATTATGGCGAAAATTTATAAAAACCTGACCGATCTGATCGGAGGGACCCCGCTTCTGGAACTGGTGAACTATGAAAAAAAGCACGGACTGAAGGCCACGGTAATCGGAAAGCTGGAATACTTTAATCCGGCGGGAAGCGTAAAGGACAGGATCGCGAAATCGATGATCGACGACGCGGAAGAAAAGGGGCTTCTGAAACCGGATTCTGTGATCATTGAGCCCACCAGCGGCAACAC
>ENA-UOOK01004889-UOOK01004889.1-fermentation-metagenome-genome-assembly--contig:-NODE-4889-length-13933-cov-3.737858_pt1 | contig 13933 bp, 15 predicted proteins | sample MGYA00245777_ERZ724023 | MGnify/ENA primary metagenome ERZ724023 (study PRJEB28704, sample SAMN03018312) | fermentation metagenome | biome: anthropogenic terrestrial biome; feature: soil; material... | reverse complement strand
GTAAGGAATTTGGTCATAAAAAAACAAGGACTAAAGTCCCTATTTTTTGACTATATCTAATAAAAATAGGGACTTTAGTCCTTGTTTTTTTATGACCAAATTCCTTACAAAATAGGACTTCTGGAAGCTTCCTTACCATTATATTTAGAATTATAATTAATTCATAAAAACCATTAAGCATAACTATGTAAAATATTAATTGGTAACTTATTGATTATACAGCATTATACAAAAGGACAACCTATATTATAAATTACATAATAAAAATAACAATTTTAGTGCTAATTAATAAATGGGAGGAGTAATATGTTAAAGAAATCTATATCAAAACTACTTCAAGTTTTTAAACAAGAAAAAGGGCAGGGTATGGTTGAGTATGCCTTATTAATAGGACTTATTGCAGTAGTAGTTATTGCAGTACTGGTATTGCTTGGTCCTCAAATAGCTCGCATGTTTCAAAAAATAGTAGATGAACTTGGAAAGATAATAACAACATAAACAAGACCATAAGGATAGACACTTTTTAATACCATTCTTAATCCATAAGTTAAATGCTCTAATCACAAATGATTATATTGATTAGGGCATTTTATGGGATGGGGACTTCAGCCTAGAAGAAAGGCCTGACACTCAAGGGAGGTGTGCCAAATTAGAAAATTTAAAGGGTACATTCCTCAGCGCAAAAGGAAGTATTCCCTTACCTTAACCAAAGGGCAGTCTTTAGTAGAATTTGCTATTGTTCTTCCAATACTATTACTAGTAGTGATGGGGATTATTGAGTTTGGAATTATGTTAAATTCTTATCTGACTCTTCAAAATGTGACAAGAGAAGGAGCAAGGGCTGGTGTTTTAGGTAGCTTAAACAACGAGGTTGAAAATATAATAAAGTCCAACTCAATAGGATTGGAAGAGGATAACATTTTCATAATTATAATACCTGATGATGGAAGTAGATCTACAGGAGAAACGTTGACAATAAAAGTCACATACAACTATCAACTTACTATACCAATTATAAGTAGCATCTTTACAAATAAAACGGTACCCCTGCAAGCTGAGGTATCAATGAGAATTGAATGAGTGGTGAAATAATTATGATTAAATTAAATAATAAAGGAAATGTGTCAATTATATTATGTGCGCTTTTTACTGCTTTACTTGGGTTTACTGCATGTGTAACAGATATTGGACTAGTATATGTTGAAAAAGCCAAACTTACAAATGCATTAGATTCAGCAGCCTTGGCAGCAGTACTCGAATTACCAGGGAATAGTGAAAAAGCACGAGAAATAGCTAATGATTATCTTGTGAAAAATGAGATTGATCCTGAAAATACTGAGATTATTATTGCTACAGATAAGAGGAGCATTCAAATAAAGGGTGCTAAAAATGTAAAACACTTTTTTGCCCCCATAATTAATATAAACAGCAGTGATGTAAATTCAACAGTAAAAGCTATAGTAGGCCCTTCTAAATCAGTAAATGGTGGGATAAGACCATTTGCAGTAGAAAAATTTGATTATACATATGGAAGCAGCGTAACTCTTAAAGAAGCTGCCGGGGATGGTTACAGAGGTAATTATGGAGCAGTTGCTTTTGGCGGAAGTGGTTCAGATGTATTTAGAAATAATGCTCTATATGGCTATTTTGAGACAATATCAGTTGGAGATTATATATATACCGAAACAGGCAACATGGCGGGAGCTGCTAATGACATTAAAAGCTACATAAACTCTGAAAATAGCAGTTTTGATAATTACCAAAGGGATTCTATACGATTATGGACAATACCTTTAGTTGATAACTTGGAAGTAGATGGAAGAGGACGGATACAGGTAGTGGGGTTCGGAAAATTCTATGTTGAAGAAATTATTAAAAATTCTGGTAAAATAGAAATTACTGGAAGGTTTATACAGTATGTTACTAATTCAATTATTGACTTAAATTTAGATGATACAGGAGTATATGGAGCAAAGTTGGTAAATAACTGAAATAGGGGACACTACCATTGCAAGAGAGTGTCCCCTAACCTTAAACAGAATGGCGGTTAGTATATGAAAAGTATAGGACAAAAATTAATTTTAATATCATTTATATTAGCATTATTAGCAGCAGTAGCTGTTTATTCATATTTACAAACTTTGAAAAAAGAAGAAATAGATGAAAATATTATAACTATTAAAGTGGCAGTTGAAACATTACCACCTGGAACCTTGATAACGGAAAATATGATTCTTGAAATTCAAGTTTCTGATGACTCGGTTTTAGTAGACTATATTCAGGATTCTGCTGAAATTATTGGAAAGTATACAAAAGAAACTATTTTGAAAAATGAAGGTTTCCATGCTGAAAAATTAATTAACAAAGGTGAGGAAGATTTAAGTCTAAGAATAGATGAGGATCACAGAGCAGTTTCCATAAATGTCACAGGTGATTCCGGAGTTTCTGATTTGATAAAACCGGGGGACTTTGTCGATATTATTGTATATTTGGATGAGAAAAAAGACGGAGATAAGATTATAAGACCTGAATTATCAAAGATTATTCTACAAAATATCAGATTGCTTGCTATAGATAAGGAGCTTAAGAGAGAAGAAGGTGTTACAAATGAGGAGATCCCGGCAAGATTTCTTGTTACACTATCCGTATCAATTAAGGAGTTGGAAAAGATAGTATTGGCTGAAAATACTGGTATTCTGAAACTTGCATTGAGGCCTTTAGGAAGTGTTACTATCGACGAAACAAAAGGAACTACAAGCGAAGAATTGATTGTTGAGTTAGGTGAGTCTATTAAAGACAGCAGCAATGAAAAAGGCAATTCGGGAGATAGGAACAATAATAGCATGGAAACGTTTACCACTTATCGAATAAAAAAAGGAGATAATTTAAGAAAAATCAGCCAAGAATTTTATAAAGATCCTATGAAATATCTGTTAATAAAAAAGGCTAATAATATAAAAGATGAAAATCTGATAGTCACTGGGGAAATCATAAAAATTCCAGAAGATAACTAGTGGATATGGATAGTAGGAGAACATGCCATTAAATTACAAGATGAAGTGATGCAAATTTCAGCATGTTGACGCTAAATGAGTTTTTACAGCAGAATCAAGTATGAACTGACAGGGGTAAAAAGGTGAATAAAATTAAGATATTAATAGCCGATGACATCGAGGAAACAAGAAATGTAATAAAAAAGATACTTAATTTAGAGAAAGAACAATTTGAAGTAGTAGGTGAAGCTGAAAACGGAGAGAAAGTTCTTGAACTCATCCCTAAAGCAAGACCTGATATTGTGTTAATGGATATTAATATGCCATTAGTAAATGGCTTAGAAGCTACAGAAAAGATTTCTGAGGAGTATCCTTGGGTTATAGTTATTATACTTTCTGTTCAAGGAGAAAATGAGTATCTTAAAAAGGCTATGTTTTCCGGAGCTAAAGAATATATAATCAAGCCCTTTCACTTCAATGAATTAACTAAAACTATTAAAGCAACCTATGAAAAATATAAACCAAGAGAAATTAATAATGAAAGAGATAAAAATCTTTCAAAGGATGCAAAAGTCATTACTTTCTTCAGTTCAAAAGGAGGAGTAGGAAAGTCGATCATAGCTCTTAACGCATCAATTGTATTAAGTAAAATACAAGATTCTAAAATATTGCTATTAGATATGGATTTACTGTTTGGAGACATTGCAATGTTGGTAAATCAATGCAATCCAAAAACTATTCTTGATGTAATCGATGACGGACAGTTAGATTCATATGTAAATATTAAACCATATTTATATAAATATAATGAAAGCTTAGATATGCTTTTTGCACCGCTAAAACCAGAGGCGGCGGAATATGTTTCTAAAGATAGCGTTGAAAAAATGATGAAAATCCTTCAAAAATATTATGATTTCATTGTAATAGACACTGGTATAAATTTCAATGATATTACTCTCTATCTCCTGGATTATGCGCAGACAATTTTATTTGTCACAACTTCAGAAATTGTCTCTCTTAAAAATGCTAAACTGGGGTTGGGGGTAATGAAATCTCTAGGTTATGATAAAGGCAAATTGGAGCTCATTATAAATAAATTTACAACAAGTTATGGGATAAATAGAACAGAACTGGAAGAGGCTTTCGAAGGAGATGTTTTTACTTTAATTCCTGAAGATGAAAAAACAGTGAACCTTTCAGTTAACAGAGGTCAACCTTTTTGTGCAAATGCAAGGTACAATAAATTGAAGGTTGGAAATTCCATAAAATTAATGTGTGAAAAATTGCTTGATAAAGCTAACTGAGGAATAGCTAACCAAGCAATAGTTGAAAAAGTAATAACAGTAAAGTCAACAGGATGGTGGTTAATATGTCTCTTGCAAAGAGACTTGAAGAAGTTAATAGCGATAATAAAATTAGTAAGTTTAATAAAGCTGGCAGGTACAATGATAAAAATAGCGATAAATATAATGATAAAAATAATCAGAAGGAAGCAGATCCTTATTCTGATTTAAAAGCTAAAATTCAAAACAGGGTAATTACTGAATTAGACATAGATTTTAACGATATTTCAGAGCAAAATGAAGACTTGAAACAGCAAATAAATGATATTCTAATAAAAAATATTGAGCAAGAATCTTTAAATTTAACGAACAACCAAAAGAAAAAAATAAAAGATGAATTATTAGATGAAATTATTGGATTTGGACCAATAACATGCTTAATTGCAGATGAAAATATTACCGAGATAATGGTTAATGGACCAAATCATATATATGCTGAGAAAAATGGGAAACTAGTCCGAACAAATGCTAAATTTAAAAATGACAATCATGTACTTCATGTTATTAAAAAGATTGTGTCACCTATAGGTAGAAGGATTGATGAAAGTTCACCCATGGTTGATGCTAGACTTCCTAATGGTTCAAGGGTTAACGCAATTATTCCGCCTTTAGCAATAGATGGTCCAGCAATTACAATAAGAAAATTTTCCGAAGATCCTTTTAAGGTGCAAGATTTAATTAGCTTTGGAACTTTAAGCTCAAAAATGGCTCAATTACTTGAATATTGTGTGCAAGGATGTCTAAATATTGTAGTATCGGGAGGAACAGGCAGTGGGAAAACCACTACTTTGAATGTTTTATCCTCTTTCATACCAAATAATGAAAGGATAGTGACAATCGAGGATGCTGCGGAACTCCAACTATCTCAGGAACATGTAGTAAGACTTGAAACTAGACCAGAAAATGTGGAGGGAAAAGGTGCTGTCAGTATAAGAGATTTAGTCAAAAATAGTTTGAGAATGAGGCCTGATCGAATTATTGTAGGAGAGGTGCGTTCTGGAGAAGCCTTAGATATGCTGCAAGCTATGAACACTGGGCATGATGGCTCTTTAACAACCGGGCATGCAAACTCCCCAAGAGATATGTTGGCAAGACTAGAAACTATGGTGCTTATGTCAGGAATGAATTTACCTGTTAAAGCAATCCGTGACCAGATAGCATCAGCCATAGATATAATAATTCAACAATCAAGACTTATGGATGGAAGCAGGAGAATAACTTATATAACAGAAGTGTTAGGTATGGAAGGTGATGTGGTTATTTTGCAGGATATATTCAGATATGAGCAACGGGGATTAGATAGTAGAGGAAAAGTAAAAGGAGAATTTATATCTACAGGCATTATGCCCAAGTTTGTACAGACACTGAAAGAAAAAGGTATTAATATACCAGCAGATATTTTTTAGCTATAAATTTTACGCAAATTATTCTGCATTTAAATTTAACTTGTGCGAAATCTACACCTATCAACCTCATTAAATGCACACATATCATTATAAATGATATGTTGAATCATTTGTGCATTGAATATAATGACAAAAGGAAGTGGCAAACTATGATATACATAGTAATAATATTAACATTATTTTCCATATGGGCACTGGTCGGTTCCTTCTTATTCTTTTTATTTTATAAAGAAAGAGCAATAGATAAGCTAAAATACTATGATGAGGATTACATAATAAAAATTAAACTTGAAAAACATAATAAACAAAAAAAAGGCGAGAAAAATAAATTATTGCAGTTAATATCAAGCTTAGCTCCTAATTTTAAATTGAATAATAAATGCTTAAAGAAAATTGAACTTGATTTGATAAAAGCTGATATACAAATTACGGTAGAACAATTATTAATAATTAAAATGTTTTCATCTTTAATAATAGCATTTCTAATTTTTGCCTTTTCAGAAGATTATTTCATACTAATTATTTCTTTTCTCATAGTATGGAACATTCCGAGGTTCATTATATCAAGCAAGAAAAAGGAACGAGTAAAACTATTTGATAGCCAGCTTAACGAAGGTATTGTAATAATTTCCAACTCTCTAAAAGCCGGACACTCATTCCTGCAAGCAGTAGCTGTTGTGACTGAAGAAACAAAAGATCCCTTTGCAAAAGAATTTAAAAAGTTGTTAAAGGAAATGAGCCTTGGCATTCCTGAAGAAGATACTTTCGAGAATCTTCTTGCGAGGATGGAATCAGAAGATCTGAAGTTGGTGATAAATGCAATCTTAATTCAAAAAGATGTTGGAGGGAATTTATCGGAAATTTTAGATAATATCTCAGAAACCATAATAGAAAGGCAAAAAATTAAAAATGAACTTAAAACTTTAACCGCTCAAGGTAAACTGTCTGGTGTAATAGTTACCTTAATTCCAGTTTTTTTAGGGCTTACTATATACATTCTAAACAAAGAATACATTCTTCTATTATTTAACAATATATGGGGGTTATCAATGATTATTACTTCAACTATTAATCAGGTACTGGGGATTCTGATGATAAGAAAAATTGTTAACATTGATTTGTGAGGCATAATTATGGATTATATTGCGGTAATTATATTCTTTATAGCAGTTTTTGTTTTTACATATGGTGTTTTATATAGCTTAAATTATGGAAAAATAATGGTAAAAAACAGGATAGCACGGGTAAAAAACCTCAAAAATTTATTCCCATATCAAGATATTCCGGATGATCAATTGTTTACTGGAAAGTTATTTAAGGAATTCTATACAACTTTGTGTAAATTTCTTTTGAAAATAACACCTAGTTATAAACTTATCGTACTTAATAAAAAGTTGGAAAAAGCAGGCCTTTTGAAATATAGTTCAGCACAAAAATGGTTATATAATAAAAGCATGATAATGCTAATAAGTTTTATTTCATCTTGCTTACTAACCTATATCATCTCTGGAAATATCATAAAAGCATTATCTATATCATTCATCATTATTCTATTTATTAATGTGTATATTAGCTTTTATATTGCAAAAAAAATTGATAAGAGAAAAAGAAATATATTAAAAGATTTACCATATACATTGGACTTGATTACTGTAAGTGTTGAAGCAGGAGCTTCTTTCGATGGAGCAATGGGAAGAGTTATCACCAATATAAAAGGTGATATCTGTGATGAATTTGCAAAATGCTTAAAGGAAATCAAGATGGGAATACAAAGAAAACTAGCACTAAAAAACATGAGTGAACGCTGTGGGGTTAAAGAGCTTACAACATTTGTTAATTCTTTGATACAAGCAGATGAACTAGGGGTGAGCCTAGGTAGAGTATTAAGAATTGAAGCTGCTAATTTAAGAGAAAATAGAAAGCAAAAAGCAAGGGAAAAAGCTATGAAAGCGCCTGTTAAAATGCTATTTCCTTTGATATTTTTTATATTCCCTTCAATTTTCATTATAATATTAGGACCAGCTTTAATTAAGATAGTCAATGTGTTTAAGTAAGGAAGGTGTAATAGTTTAAAAGAAATCAAAAATTTCTGAAAAACTAATGTGCATGTGTATATTTTTAAAAAAATAAATTGCATATGCGATTAATGCAAAGGAGTGTCCCCATACCTTAATGATTAACTTAGAATTTAATTATTGTAATATTAATAATGTTTTAGTAGCAGATACTTTTATTGAAAGATTTATGGGCTATATGTTTCGTAGCGAACCTCATTATGAAGCTATTATTTTTAAACCCTGTAACAGCATACATACCTTCTTCATGAAATTTAATATTGATGTTTTGTTTATTAATAGTGATATGGAAATAATAAAAAAAGTTGAAAACCTTAAGCCAAGTATAATTATTAGACCGATAAAAGAAGCTAAAATTGTTATTGAAGGTAAAGCAGGATCTTTTATGAGCTTTAAAGAAGGTAATAAGATTACAATCTCAATTTGAAGATCATTTATAGAAATTTAAAAGATATTTTATATCGCTGAGTATAGCTGCAGCCAAATGGGCTATACTCAGTTTAGTTAATTAGAAACACTCTTCAACATAAAAGGAATACCTCTTTCTTGAGAGAAGAGTGTCCCCTAGCTTTTCTCACCCAAATGCTAAGCAAAAATTTCTGAAACATCAATTTCAAGTCCTTCAAAATGGAAGGATTTAAGAATATCTTGATACCTATAAACAACCAACTGGCAATCCTGCTTATCGGCAAAATAGTATTGTAGAACTTGCTTTTTTTGTGGATCAATTATCCAGTACTCATTGATGCCACCCTCAAGATACACATTTAACTTTGTAACCAAATCCCTGCTTCTTGCATGCTTTGAAACAATTTCTATTACCAGGGAAGGTATACCCATATAACGATCTTTCTCATTTGTTGTTTCCCTATGATCACAGGTTACAAGCAAATCAGGCTGTACAACATTCTTAGAATTTGTTTCTACATTATATAAAGTTACATCGAATGGAGCGGAGAACACTTGACATTTCTTGCCATCAAACCATAGTAAGAGCTTTTTGTAAAGGTTTGAATGAATCACTTGATGATTCACTCCAGGTGATGCTAGGAGGTAAATTTCACCTTCTATAAACTCATATCGTTCTTCAATGTCTTCAGTTAGGTTAATAAATTCTTCGTAAGACATTCTCTTGCCAGAGTAGTTGTATGCAGCGTTACTTTCAGTAACAAATAAAGTACCTTCGCCTGCATCGCTATAATTTACTAGCTTTGCAACAATTTTATCATTTTTTGTTATGTAGATATCTTCTTCTGTACATTTTTTTAAATATTTACCAAAACTATTTTTAACATCTGTAGCACTTGCTTTCATAAAAATTAAACTCCTTTCAAAAGGAAACCTAGTGATGTTTTTATTTATAAATAAACCGATACTTATCTTGTACAATATTATATAGAAATATAAGCTAAAAGTCGACAGCAAGTCAGCTAATACTAAAACAAAAATGGCTAATATACATAGCTAAAACAGCTATATCTGAACAGCAAACTGCAAAAAAACTTAAACAGGATATAGAGAAAGAACGTAAAATCGATGAAATGAGGAAAGCGTTTATATCTAATGTATCTCATGAACTCAAAACTCCCATTGTACTTATTCAAGGTTATGCTGAAGGTTTAACAATTTTTATACAAAGTTAGAACAAAAAGTTATAATATTATTATAATTTTTACCGATGTAATAAATATATATCATAAAAAATAACAAAATTAAATAAAATAACATAAATTACTCGTTATAGACAAACATACCTTAAAATAAATTTAATTACACTATTGTAATATTTGGTAATATATTGTATAATCATAGAAAATATGTAAGAATATTATATTAATGGAGGGAATACCAATGGTTAGAAGGCAAGTGGAAAGAAAACTTTCAATAAAAGATGGAATTTATGACTATGAATATCAAGTTCCTATAGAACTTGAGTATTATGTATTGGAGAGCAAAATTAACTACAAGGATAAATTTGATGACAAGAAGGTCTATGGAATTGGAATAGCTAAAAAGGTTAATGAAACGTGCTATGAAGAAAGTGTTGTAAAGAACTTATCTTCTTGTATTAGTGAAGTAAAGAGTGTAATAAACAAACTGGCAGATAATGAAGTTACTCCCATAAGTCTTGAATCTATTCTTGATGATCTACTTGGTACATAGAACTTGTGGTGCAAACTCCTCTACTCTTAATTAGTACTTGCATAAGATTAAAAAACAAATGCTTTATTGAATTTAATTTTAATTCCATTCAAAATTCTTCAAAGCATTTGTTTTTTTGTTTGAAAATAGATATTGTAATATTTGCTTTTAGATAGTAAAATTAATTTACACAATGAATAAATGAATAGTTTAGCGAAATACCAACTATAGTTCAAAAAAAATATATTTAATTTATTAAGGAGGACTTAGAATGAGTAAATTAAAAGTAGGGCTTGTAGGGATAGGCAGGGGAACTTCATATGGTCACATATTTGCCAATAATCCCAAAACTGAAGTAACAGCACTATGTGATATAAACCAAGCTAGTCTTGAAGCAAGTGGTAAAGATTTTAAACTCCAGGATAATCAATTATTTAATAATTATAATCAATTTGTAAATGCAGACTTTGACATAGCTGTTATTGGATCACCTATACCAGATCATGTGGAGCAGGTTGTAAAAGCGTTAAGAAGCAATAAACATGTACTATGTGAGGTTACAGCAGCAAATACAATAGAAGGCTGCGAAGAAATTGTTAAAGCTGTTAAAAATTCTGATAGAAAATATATGCTTGCTGAAAATTGCAACTACATGCATTTTGTTATGCAATGGAAAGATATAATTAACCAAGGGAAATTGGGTAAAATATTATATGCTGAAGCAGAATATGTTCATGAAATTAGGGAACGGGTATTAGATTCGGCTAGTAATGAGAAAAAGTGGAGAGCGGAAAGAGCACCTATTCACTATTGTTCACATAGCTTAGGTCCAATCCTATATTTAATGGACGACTATATAACAAAAGCTACATGTGTGGGCAAGGATGTTAATATTATTCCCGATGTTGGTGTAGGGGCAATAGATTACCAAGTGGCATTATTTCAAACAAGCAAAGGAGCCACTATTAAAGTATTAAGAAGCTCTGTTCTAACTTTAAAACCACCTTTATGTCATTATCAATTATATGGTACTAAAGGATATATTGAAAATGGAAATTATGGTTATAATAGTACAGGACGTAGTTATTATCAAGGTGAGGACGAAGAAGCAAAGGAAATGGTGTGTATTTCATCCGACCCCAATGCTCCTGAAGTAGCAAAATTAGGTGGTCATGGTACATCTGAATATTATATTGTTAGTGACTTCATTAATTCAATTGAAAACAATACAAAACCCACAATAGATATTTTAAGAGCTATGGACATGACAGTTCCTGGTATTATAGCTCATGAAGCTGCTATGAAGGGTAATGTATGGCTTGATGTACCGAGATTAGGGATATAAATATAGGTTCTACTGCAGAATCAAAATTGTTTTGATATTTTTATCCTTTTACATTATAATGGATTTGTCAATTTGTATATGATTGAACTATAAAATTAGGTTTTAATGAATATTTTTGGAGGGATAACGTATGCTGGCTGGTGTTAGCAAAAAAATGATTACACCTGATGCAGGTATTGATTTAGCTGGTTTTGGTAGATTAGACAGAAAGAACATTGGAGTACATGATAACTTACATGTTACTACTTTGGCTTTAAAACAAAATGAAAAGTGTGTACTTATTATATGTGCAGATCTTATTGGATTTGGATTTCAACTTACCAAGGATATTAAGAACGATATAAATAAGAAATATGGTTTAACTGAAGATGAGATTCTCTTAAACGCATCCCACACTCATAGCGGACCACAAACCCTTGAAAACATGTTGGTTACATTAGGAAAGCGAAATGAAAATTATGTAAGATATTTCAAAGAATGTGTTCTTTCATCGGTAGATGAGGCATTATCTTCTATGGAAGAAATTTCAATATATTATGGAAAAACTGAATGTAATATTGGCATTAACAGAAGACTGATATTAGATGGAAAAGCTAACTTCCAACCTAATGAAAAAGGTCTATCTGATAAAAGTGTTACAGTTATGAAAATAATGAAGGATGATGTGGTAAAAGCGGTTCTTTTTAGTTATGCTTGTCATCCAAGCACAATTGGTGCTGATTATGTAAGTGCTGACTACCCTGGAGCAGCAAAACGATTAATTGAAAGCGAGCTAGGTATAAAAACCGATAAAGTGGTTAGTGATATTACTTGCACCGATAATGGTATTGTTGCTTTATTTATGCAAGAATGTTGCGGAAATATTAGAGTACGTACAATAAAAGATGATAACTTCAGATCTGGTACTTGGGAAGATGTAAACAAATTTGGAGTTGAGTTGGGTTCAACTGTAGTGAAATTATGTAAAAGTGAGATGAAACAACTCAAAGAAGACCATGGTAAAAATACTGGCAAATCAGTTATATCAACTGATAACTCCAGTATTTCAACTGATATTAAATATATAGAGCTACCATTTAAAGGTGTGAAAACTGAAGAAAAACTTAAGGAAATAAAATTAAATGGAAATGTACATGAACAATTATGGGCTGAGAATATGTTGGAAAATTATAATATTCTTAAGGATACAGTTACATTTACAATACAGAAGATAGAGCTAAATAAAGAATTTTCTATAATAGCTATGGGTGGTGAAGTAGTTGCAGAGTATGGATTGTATGTAAAAAATATAGATCCTGATAAAACAGTTATTTCTGCTGCTTATAGTAATGGACTTGCAGGATATATACCTACAGATGAAATGTTTGAACAAGGTGGATACGAGCCTGATGGAAGCACCATATATTATTTATATCCATCACAATTGGAGAATTCTATAGAAAAAGTTATATATGATAATTTGAATAAGATAGCGAAGTAGATATTAGAGGTTGGGAGGATTTTTATGGATGGGCCAAGGGCTGCAAGAGTCAAAGAATTACCTTTAGTTGAGGAACTCTCTAACAGAGTTTTCAGAACAAGGTTTGATGACGGTCAAACGATGTTTCAGGAATTTCCAGAGTTGTTTTCGATTGAAAATATTGATAATGTAAGAGTTGTAGTTGAAGATGGAATACCTGTATCTAACATGAATTATGTAATAAGACCCGTCTCAATATATGGCTGCACTATAAGTGTAGCATCCTTAGGAGCTGTTGCTACACGGGAAGAATATAGGGGACGTGGTTATGCGTCAGTTCTCCTTGATGATTGCATTAACAGGATGAATACACAAGGAGTCCATGTGCTCTTAATTTCCGGAGACAGAAGACTGTATAGAAGCATTGGAAGTTTGCCAGCAGGTTGGATGTATAATTATATAATATCAGATAAGAGCAATGTAGAGAATAATATGGAGAGCAAGATTGTGAATAAAGGTGCCGATTTAACTAATCTTGACGAATATACTATCAAGGAAATAAATATAGAAGAATGCAGCAATGGGAAACTCCATAAACTTGCTGAACTTTACAGAAAAGAAAATGTCAGATTTATACGTCGCTATGATGAATTTCATGACCTGTTGTTGTCACGTAAGTTCCTCAGAAAAACAACAGCCCAGAAAAAGGTAATAACCCTTGAAGGCAAAGAAGGCTTTGAAGCTTATATGTATATGGGCGTCGATGGAATGGTGGGTTCTATATACGATTGTGCAGGTCCAAGAGAATTGATAATCAAAACTTGTGCTAAGTTAGTAAAAGATAATATTCTTGAAAGTGTATATGGAAGACTTATGCCTTATCATCGATCAGCTATTGGTTTCTGTAAAGCAAATAATATTAATTTAGAAGAAAAAAGACTTATTGGGACAATGAAGATTGTCAATTTTAAGAGTTTTATGGAAACTTTACGTAAATACTTTTATGAAATTTACAATAATGGATTTATTGATAAACTTGAATTTGTAAATGATGAAAAAGGAGCATGTTTTAAGTTAGGAGATAAAAAATGTATTGTAAGAGATAAAGGAGGTGTGCCCGGCTATGATGATAAGTCCTGAATCCTATTATGAAGATAATCTGAGAGAAAA
>ENA-UOOK01004886-UOOK01004886.1-fermentation-metagenome-genome-assembly--contig:-NODE-4886-length-13939-cov-4.189355_pt1 | contig 13939 bp, 11 predicted proteins | sample MGYA00245777_ERZ724023 | MGnify/ENA primary metagenome ERZ724023 (study PRJEB28704, sample SAMN03018312) | fermentation metagenome | biome: anthropogenic terrestrial biome; feature: soil; material... | reverse complement strand
ATGAGCCTACAAACCATTTAGATGCAGAATCAGTGCAATGGCTTGAGCAATTTTTGCAACAATACAAGGGTACTGTAATTGCAATCACTCACGATAGATATTTCCTCGATAATGTAGCAGGTTGGATTTTGGAATTGGATAGGGGCGAAGGCATTCCATGGAAAGGAAATTATTCAAGCTGGTTAGAGCAAAAAGCTAAAAGATTAGAACAAGAAAGCAAAAGCGAATCAAAAAGACAAAAAACACTTGAACGAGAATTAGAATGGGTAAGAATGTCTCCTAAGGGAAGACATACAAAAGCTAAAGCTCGTTTAAGTTCATATGAACAATTATTGAATCAAGACCAAAAGCAAAAAGAAGAGAAACTTGAATTATTTATTCCAAATGGACCAAGATTAGGGAATAATGTAATTGAAGCGATAAATTTATCTAAATCTTATGGGGATAGACTTTTATTTGAGAATCTAAACTTTTCATTACCACCTGCTGGAATCGTCGGAATTATAGGACCTAATGGCGCTGGTAAAACCACATTATTTAGAATAATTATGGGGCAAGAAAAACCAGACTCCGGAGAGATTAAAATAGGTGAAACAGTGTCAATAGGGTATGCTGACCAGACTCACAAAGATATTGACCCTGAAAAAAATGTTTGGGAATGTATTTCTGGTGGACTTGATAATATAGTACTTGATAATAGAAATATGAATTCTAGAGCTTATGTGTCGAAATTCAATTTCTCAGGACCAGATCAGCAGAAAAAATGTGGTATTTTATCTGGTGGAGAGAGGAATAGATTACATTTAGCTTTGACTCTTAAAGCAAATGCTAATGTTTTATTATTAGATGAGCCGACAAATGATATTGATGTAAATACACTTAGAGCGCTTGAAGAAGGACTTGAATCTTTTGCAGGGTGTGCAGTAGTCGTTACTCACGATAGATGGTTCCTCGATAGAATTGCTACACATATATTGGCATTTGAAGGAGATTCGCAGGTATATTTCTTTGATGGATCATATAGCGAATATATTGAAAATAGAAAGAAAAGAATAGGCGATATTACACCTCATAGAATGAAATTTAAGAAACTGATTAGCGAATAAATAGAATTAAGTTAAGTTCAAACAATGAGTTTTAAAATTAATGAGATTTTTTATAGCATTCAGGGCGAAGGCTCAAGAATTGGAAAACCTTGTTTATTTGTTCGATTGCAAGGATGCAATTTAAGATGTTCTTGGTGTGATACAATTTATGCTCAAAAAATGGATAAATATTCATATATTTTGACTGAGAATGAATTAGAAAATGAAATTAAAAGATATAAATGTAATTTTATAGAATTTACTGGTGGCGAACCTCTTTTAAGTCCCGAATTGCCTAATTTTTTGAATAATCTATGTAATGAAAATTATACCATTGCAATTGAGACAAATGGAAGTATTGATTTCTCAACTTTAGACAAAAGAATAATTAAAATAATTGATATTAAATGTCCAGAAAGTTGTGAAGAAGATTCATTTTTATTATCAAATTTGAATTTTATAAATAAAAATGATGAGATTAAATTTGTAGTTGCTTCACAAAGAGATTTAGAATTTACAAAATCTAAAATTTCAGAATATAATTTAAGTGATTTATGCAATGAAATAATAATATCACCAGTAGGCAATACAATTCATCCAAAAGATGTAGTAAAATACATTTTAGATAACAATTTAAATGTGAGGTTTCAAGTACAATTGCATAAAATAATTTGGGGCGAAAACGTAAAAGGTGTATAATAATAAAGTTCTAAAATAGAAAAAAATAGTTATTAAGTCTTATATTTTTTTTAAATTTGAAATCTATTACTTTAATATAATAGCTATTAGATTTATTATTATAATTTTAAACATTATTCATATAATTAAAATCACTATCAACAGGTAAATTAAATGGTATCTCCATTAAAAAATAAATCAAAAAGATTCATAATTATTTTTATAATTTTATTTAATTCAAATTTTAGTTTCTCACAATCAAATAATGAAAACACTTCAGTTGAAGCGTCTAATGAATTTTCGCTATACAAAACGAATATAGATTTTGATGATGATTCCTTAAAATCAAAATGGGGATTATATTTCAATTATGGATTAAATTTACTTAATGCTGATTTTAAATATTTACCAGGTACATATAGCTGTTGTGCAAATTATGGTAATGCAATTTCACCGGGATTTTCAGCTGGTGGATTATTTGAATTACCTTTGTCAAATAAATTCCAAATTAATTTCAGAGCAGGATTTAATCAATCTAATATTTTGCATAAGGTAAATCAACCTACATTTATTATTAATGGTGAATCATTTGATGGGAATATTGAGCATAAATTAGAAGCAAAAATGGCATTAATAGATTTATCAATTATGCCAAGCTATAGAATTTGGGAAAATTTATTCGTTACTGCTGGTGTAAAATTAGGTTACTTCGTTCATAACAAATTTACACAAATTGAACGTATTACTCAACCTTTGGGAAATAATATCTATTTTGAAGAAACAGGTTTAAATTATCGAAATTACTATACAGGAAAGATTCAAGATATTAATAAGTTACAAGTATATGGCAGTATTGGTTTATATTATGATTTCCCAATTACTCGTAAAAAGACATTTTGGATTTCTCCAGAAATATATTATACTTATGGATTTACTAAAATTGTAAAAGATCTAAATTGGTCAGCTCATTTTTTGCGTGGTGGAATTGCACTAAAATATCAAGCACCTCCTCCTCCTCCGCCGCCACCTGCTGCACCAGTTGCACCGCCATTACCTGATTATCCTTTACCTATAGAGCCACCTGCATTAGCAGCAAGTGTAGAAATGATACAACTTGACTCTTTGGGAAGACAAGTAGATAATGTAGCATTAAAAATAGAGGATTTTATATCTTTAAATATGAGACCTTTATTGAATTATGTTTTCTTTGATTCTTTAAGTGCTGAAATACCTAGTAGATATTTTATAATCAACAAAGACCAAGCTCAAAATTTTGATGAATTTGATCTTAAAGATATGGATGTTATTCCGACTTATTATTATATGCTTAATATTTTTGGGAAAAGATTGCAAAAATATCCAGATGCTACAATTACTCTTACAGGTACTAATTCTAATGAAGGAGCAGAAAAGAACAATAAAGAATTATCTATGCAAAGAGCTGAAAAAGTGAAAGATTACTTTGTAAATATTTGGGGTGTTGATGAAAGTAGAATAAAGTTAAAAGCATTAAATTTGCCTAACCAACCTTCGAATAAAGATGAAATCGGTGGAAACGAAGAAAATAGAAGAGTAGAAATTACATCAGATGATAATAGATTAACCGAACCAGTATTGACAATTGATACTTTGAGAAAAATTCCAAAAACTACAATTGTTTTTCATCCTAAAGCTAACACAGATGTTGGCATAAATAAATGGCATTTAAATATTTTACAAAATGGTAGTATTATTAAGTCATTTGAAGGTAGTGATGTTATTCCGGAGAGTTTAGAATGGCTTATTGATGATAAATCAAAAACAAACCCAACGAAAAGAGGAAAATTAACATACAATTTAGTAGTGATGGATAAATTAGGAAATGAAGTTTCTACTTCAACCAAAGATATCCAAGTGGATCAACTCACTATTGACAAAAAAAGAGTGGAAGGAATATCAGATAAAGAATTTGAATATTATAGTTTGATATTATTTGACTATGGAAAGTCAAAATTAGGAACTGAACATAAAAATACTGCTGATTTTGTAAAAAATAGAATTACAGATAAATCAAAAGTTACTATAATTGGTTATACCGATAGTATGGGTAAAGAAGAAATTAATAAAAGAATTTCTACCGCAAGAGCGAATGAATTTGCTAAAAGAATAAAAATCAAAAATGCTGATATTTATGGGATTGGTGAGGCAGAATTGCTCTATGATAATTCACTTCCAGAAGGCAGATTCTATTGTCGTACTGTAAAAATTAATATTGAGACGCCAATTGATAGAAATGGTAATTAAATTTTCTATTAATTATTATTATGTAAATTTATATTTTAAAATAAACAAAGTTGAAATTAAATGAAAGATATTAGAAATTATTCTATTGAAACACAATGTGTCCACTCTGGTACTAAAGAAGACCAGTATGGAGCTGTAGTTACTCCAATTTACCAAACTTCTACATTTAGATTTAAAAATGCAGAACACGGTGCAAATCTATTTCTTGGAAAAGATGACGGATATATTTACACTAGAATGCGTAATCCAACTGTTGAAGCAATGGAAGATGCCGTTGCTATTTTAGAAGGTGGATATAAAGCTTTAGGTTGCGGTAGCGGAATGGCTGCTGTTACTACTGCATTACATTCAATGCTAGTAAGCGGAGACCACATTATTTGTGCAGATTCTGTGTATGGTCCGACAGCTTCTTATTTAATTAATTTCTTGTCAAAATTAGGTGTAGAATATGATTTGGTAGATACTTCTGATATTAATAAAGTAAAACCATTAATAAAAGCAAATACAAAAGTAATTTACACTGAATCACCTGGTAATCCTACTTTGGCAATTTCAGATATACAGGAATTAGCAAATTTAGCCCATTCGGCTGGTGCAAAACTTGTAGTAGATAATACATTTATGGGACCAGTTTGCCAAAAACCTTTTGAACTTGGAGCTGATATAATTATCCACTCAATGACAAAATCTTTAAATGGACATGCTGATGTTGTCGCAGGTATTATAGTTGTAAAAAATAAAGAAGATTATCCACAATTCCGAAAGACATTAAATCATTTAGGTGGAGTGATTGATCCATTTAATTCATTTTTAGTGCATAGAGGCTTAAAAACTTTGAAACTAAGAATCGAAGCTCAAAATGCAAATGCACTCAAAATAGCAACATTTTTAGAAAATCATCCACAAGTGGAATGGGTTGCTTATCCAGGATTAGCAAGTCATCCACAACATGAATTATCTAAGAAGCAATCGAATGGCTTTGGACATATGATCGCAATGGAAGTGAAAGGTGGAATAGAAGCTGGTAAAAAATTAATGGATAATATTCAAATTTTTCAATTAGCCGTGAGCTTAGGAGGTGTGGAATCTCTTATTCAGCATCCTGCATCGATGACACACTCATCAATGTCACCTGAATTAAGAAAGCAAGCTCAAATTACTGATGGCTTAGTGAGAATTTCTATTGGAATTGAAAATTGCGATGAATTAATAAAAGCACTAGACGAAGCTTTATCTAAATGTAAATAAAATTATGTGTTTGATATATTACTCTATGGTAACATAGGGTAATGTATCAAAAATATTTCTATATTTTTATATAATTTTTTATGCTAGTAATTAAAGCATAAGCTATTGAATCTACTAGTAATAGAAATAATGATGTCTTTAATATTGCTTTTTTAGAATTCATTTGTTAGGTAGAAATATAATTAATATTTAAAATAAAGACGAATAAAGGTTAATATAGTTACAATAAACTTTATTAAAATCAAATATTAGAGTATTAAATATTTTAAGAAATCATTTTTTATTTACTCTATAGTATTGACAAATTAACATATTAAAATCGAAAATTAGTTTATAAAATGACTCCACAAAAGTTTTTAATATATTTACTAGGCGGAATATTTTTAATATTTTTATTAGTAATGATTTATGTCAGCGTTGTAATCTCTGACGGTATGCCGTCACTTGAGCAATTAGAAAATCCTAAACAAAATTTTGCTACAAGAGTTTACAGTGCAGATGGGAAATTACTTGATAACTACTTTATTGAGAGACGAGTATGGCTTCCATTTGATAGTATTCCTAATTATTTTATTGATGCTTTAATTTCAGTAGAAGATAGGAACTTTTATAATCATTGGGGAATAAATGTAAGAAGAATAGTACAAGCAGCTTTAAAAAATGTTCTCTCATTCAATATTAGCGGTGGAGCATCTACAATCACACAACAATTGTCGCGTGGATTATATTTTAATATGGAACAAACTCTTTCAAGGAAGGTTAAAGAAGCATTTACTGCAGTTCAAATTGAGAGACATTACACAAAACAAGAAATTCTTGAATTATATGCTAATACTGTGTCTTTTGGAAAAGGTGCTTATGGAATAAAAGTCGCAGCTCAGGTGTATTTTAATAAGACACCACAAGATCTGACATTATCTGAATGTGCCTTTTTAGTTGGATTATTGCAAAGACCAGAAAAATATAATGGTTCGAGAGGTATGGATTTAGCAGTAAATCGCAGGAATTATGTACTTTATTTAATGGAAGATAATGGTAAGATTACTAATAATTTAAGACTTATGGCACGAAGCGAACCTATAGAATTTGTAAGTGCAAAAGATAGAACAAATAGGAATTTATTTGCTCCTCATTTTGTAGAAATGATTAGGCAAAATTTAATAGAAGACACAAAATTAAATAATAGAGATTTATATAGAGATGGATTAATTATCTATACTACTTTAGATTCGAGAATTCAACAATCTTGTTTACAAGCTGTAGAAGAACATTTAAATGAATATCAAAAGGTATTTAATTCATCATGGAGTTGGGGCAGAAGACAAAAATTACTGAATGAATTAATCTCTAAAGCTGCAAGAAACACAAAACAGTATATTCAAGCTGAACCTTCGATGAAGCCGACAATTGAGAGGAATTTATTTAATAATGTAGCATTTGTAGATTCTGTTAAGAATGCAGCTACTACCTTACAAGTCGGATTATCTGTAATTGATTCAAGATCTGGTGCAATTTTAGCAATGGTAGGTGCATCACCAAAATTTATGCGTGAGCATAGCGAAGCTAAATATTCACTAAATCACGTTACACAAATAAAACGTCAACCAGGTTCAACTTTTAAACCTTTTGTATATGCTTCCGCTATCGAACAAGGCTTATCTCCAAATGCTTCCGTTGAGTCAGGTCCGTTCAGCTATACTTTGCCATCTGGAGAAGTGTGGTCTCCAAGTGGAAGTAGAGGTGGTCCAATGACTTTAAGATCAGCATTGCAATTATCTGTAAATACTGTATCGGCAAGATTAATTACTGAATATACTACACCAACTAAAGTAATAGATTTAGCACGCAGAATGGGTGTAAAATCAAATTTACAAGCAGTTCCTGCTTTATCGTTAGGAGCTGGTGGAGATGTAGTTCCACTTGAAATGATTTCAGGATTTTCTACTTTTGCAAATGAAGGAGTCTACCAAGAGCCATTTTATATTGATAGAATTGAAGATCAATACGGTAATATTTTATATCAAAGAAAGAAAACAAATGTAGGAATAGATGCTATTTCAGCAAAAATTGCAATTTATCTTACTAAATTTATGAGAGGGACTATTGACGGGGGTACTGGGCATAGAGTCAGAAACTACTTCACTAATTGCGAAGCAGCAGGGAAAACTGGTACTACAAATGACTTTGCTGATGCATGGTTCGTTGGATTTACTCCTCAATTAACAGCTGGAATATGGATGGGTTTTGATGATAAGAGAGTCAAATTTACAAGTGGATATGGATATGCAGGAGAAGCAGCAGCTCCACTTTGGGGAAAGACTATGGCAAAAATTTATGCAAATGAAGCATTACCATATAAACAGAGGAAATTTAGTTTTACGACTAATCAAGATACCATACAATTAATAAATGATACTTTAGATGTAATGTCGAATGAAGATTTAATTAATAATTCTAATCAATTAGAAAATAATGATCAACCAATTGATGCCCCTAAACCTCAATTGCCCGAGAAAAAACCATCTAACGACGCTAATGCACCTAAACCTCAACCGAATCAAGATGTAAAACGTAGAGAACCTATTCATCAACAAATAAAATAAATCATTATTTAAATTAAAAATTTTCTAAAAAATGAAATTTTGTCAAAAAAAAGACAAAATTTCTTTTTTTTTGATAAATTTATCAAAAATATTAAAAATTATGTCACATTTATTTGAAAAAAATTACTTAAAAGATGACATAATGTATCAAAAATTGATTTGGCACGAATTTCGTGAACTAAAAATTATATTTTATTAACAATCTTAAAAAGGAAAAAAAAATGACTTACATTAAAATGAGCCCATGGAAAAATTTTGAAAACGCTGCAAAACGCATGAGTCAATTTGCAGGTGAATTAGAACGAGGATTAACAATCGAATCTGGAAGTTTCAGCCCCAGAACAGATATAGCTGAAGATGCAGAAAAATATTATATGTGCATTGAATTACCAGGTATTCAAAAAGAAGATGTAAAAATCTCCGTAAATGAAGAAAGAGAACTAACTATTCAAGGCACAAAGAATGCAATTGGAAACGAAGCAAAGTCTTTACTAAAGAGCGAAAGAGCTTATGGTACATTTAGCAGAACATTTTTATTGCCAGAAAATTTAGATTTACAAAAAATTTCAGCTAAATTTGAAAATGGTATCTTAGAATTATCGATGCCGAAGATAGAGCCCCCTCAACCAAAAGAATACGAAATTAATATTGACTAATTATTAATCAAAAAAACAAAAAAATAAATTTTAAAATAATATATCAAAAGGAAAAAAATATGGCATTAGTAAGATTTGACCCAATGAATGGGTTTAATAGTATCACAAGAAAAATGAATGATTTCATTAGTGATTTTGATAAAGGTTTATCAGTTGAATTTGGAGGTTTCGCTCCTAGAATAGATATTTTAGAAGATGAAAAGACCCTTTTTGTCCAAGCTGAAATACCTGGAATTAAAAAAGAGGATATTAAAGTAAAAATAAATGAAGAAGGTATGCTTTGCATTTCTGGTGAAAAGAAGAGAACTCAGAATGAGGAAGTAAATCAAGATAACTTTAAGCAAATTCGTACAGAAAGAAATTATGGAACATTTTCTCGTTCATTTATTTTACCAGATAATATTAACAAAGAAAGCATAAAAGCAAAATTTGAAAATGGAGTGTTGGATGTATCATTCGAAAAATCTGCTCCAGAAGCTCCAAAAGAAACTTATATTAACATTGAATAAAAAACAATTATTCAATTTTGAAGAAACGTCTATAAAATAATAATTTCATAATATACTCATAAATATCCTAGCCGAATTGTAAAATTTAAAAAACAATTCGGCTATCTTTTTTATAATTTTTAAAAAATGTCAATATATAAGAAAATTTTTTTAATTTTGTATAAAAAATAAAAGATTTTGGTCGATTAATATAGAATATAATAAATTTTATTACTAATAAAGGAAATATAAATGAAAAATTATTTTTACTTAATCTTATTTCTAATAATGAGCAATGCTACTTTTGCTCAAACAAGTTGGAGGGATTTTTATGATATTCTTCCAAATATAGAAAATTGTAATTCTGGAAAAATAAAAGATTCTGAACAGCAAAAACTATTAACTGAGATAAATGCGATTCGTGCATTGCACGGTTTACAACCCCTAGTTTATAAAGCTGATGGTTTTCAGCAGGCAATGGACGCAGCTTTGATAAGCGTAGCAAATGGAAGTTTAAATCACTATCCTCCTACAACTGCATTTTGTTATTCAAAATCAGGTTATGATGGAAGTGCAACATCAAATTTACATTTATCTTCAAATCTAAATGAATATATTTATCCTTCTATTAATGCAGTAGATGGATGGTTAATTGATAATTATAGTCTCAATGCTAAAACTTCAGCCGGTCATAGAAGAGCAGTATTAAATCCTTTTGTGAACGGTGTAGCTTTTGGAAGAGTAGATGGAAACTCTAAAGTATCAGGGAAAGAAAATATTTTTTACATTGGAATGGCAATGAAATATGATTATTATAGTTCTAAAGCTACAGGATTAGTGAATGATTATGTAGCATATCCATATCAAAATTATCCTATTAAATTAGTTGATAAGAAATTCTTTTTATCTTTTATGGCAGTAGCAGATAAAAATAGTTTATGGAATAATCAAAAAGTAGATTTCTCTGGTACTACTATTACAATGACTACAGAATCTGGGACGGCAGTTGGCGTATCCGAAATACATTTTGATAATGTTGCTTGGGGTTCATATCCAAATGCAATACATTGGAAGGGTGCCAATTTAGCTGATAATGTAAAATATTTCGTTGAAATTAAAAATGTAAAATTTAATAATGTTGCCAAAGATTATTCATATTGGTTTAAATTGACAAATGATCCTCTTCCTGATCCAGATATTTTAGCTACTCCTATACTTGAATATCCTACAAATTTATCAGTAGATATTCCAATAGATGTTAATTTAAAATGGAAAACAGTACAAGATGCTGAAAGTTATGAAGTGTATTTTTCTGATGTAGCCGATAATTTATCAAATGTACAACCGATAAAAGTTACCACTAATGTTACTAATGTAAATCAACTAATAAAAGGGAAAAAATATTATTGGAAAGTTAGAGCAAAAAAGGGTGAAAATTATTCCGATTATTCAGCAATTTATTCTTTTACAACTATAAAATCTACTACACCGCCTCCAGCTCAATTTAGTATAATTTCTCCTGCAAATAATGAAACAGACGTTGATTTATTTCCTAAATTAATATGGACTAAGAAAGAAGGTGCTTATTATGATTTACAAGTAAATAATTCAATAGATTTTTCAAATGAAAACTTCCTGACTGTAAACGAAAAAAATTATAAAGATACAACCTATCAATTTACAAAAGAACTTTATAAAAAAGGCATTTATTATTGGAGAGTAAGATATAAATTACCTACTTTAAGTGGCGAATGGACTCCAGCAGCTAAGTTTACAACTGGAAATATTACTTCAATTGAAATCATAGATGTAAGCCAAAGCAAATTATCTCAATTTAGTATTATACCTAATCCTGTTAGTTCTAACCAATTCAATTTTAGCTTTAATTCCAATGAAGTATCTGAATACAAAATTGCGATTCATACTATATTGGGTAAGACTGTACTTGACGATTTTAGAATAATTTCAAATCAAGGAATAAATACTATACCATTAAATATAAATTTAAATTCTGGGGCTTATTTCTTGGTAATTTCTGATAAATATAATAATAACACATCTCTAAAATTTAATGTAGTTTCTAATTAATTTAGAAATATAATAAATAATAAGGCTTAGAATACTTTTGAAAGTTCTAAGCCTTACTTTTTACATTACTAAAATAAAGAGATGGAAGCTCTTTAAGTCCATCTCTTTAAATTATTGCCAATCTATTTATGTAATCGGTATGCTTCTTAATTGATATCTTGAGCAACGAATGACATCAATGCTAAATGGCGGGAGTATTTGATTGCTTTTGCAATTTGTCTTTGCTGATAAGCAGTTACTCCGGTAATTCTTCTTGGTAGAATTTTACCTTGGTCGTTAGTGAATCTACTTAAGAATTTAGGATTTAAGTAATCTACTACTTTAGAGTCCTTAAGTGGATTGTGTTTTTTCCGAACTGGTTTTTTAGTGTTATTGTTTTGTCGGAAATTATTATTACTTTGCATTGGATGAATAGTACTCATTATTATTTACTCCTGTTATCTCTAATTGTTTTTGATTTTTCAAATCGTTTATTAAAACGCTCCACACGTCCTGCAGTATCAACAAGCATTTGTTTACCTGTGAAGAATGGGTGAGATTTAGAGTCGATATCAAGTACCATTCTATCGCTCTTATAGCAAGAACGAGTTTTGTAAGTAGAGCCGTCAGTCATAACGATATCTACTACATGATAGTATGGATGAATACCTTTTTTCATATCTTTCCTTATTTTGTGAGATCCATTTTTTCTATTTCTGCGACATCAGCTACTTGAATGAATGATTCTAAGAATCTTAGAGCGTTAGTTTTAGTTGAAGGAACGCCTTTGATTACTTTGACATTAATCATTTCTACAGCTTTTTTCTTTTTAGTTTTGTCGCCGAAGGTTTGGGTTTTAGCCATAATTCTTCTCTAATATTATTATTGTGAATAATAGGATTACAAAATTAAGAATTTTATTTGAAATTAACAAATATTAAATTCAAATATTTATACACATTTATTTATTAATAATATTAATATCAAATTATATCATAATTTCATCTTCTGGAAGCTGCTCTACCATTTTAATATCTTTTATTCCAATTAATTTAGCATAAATAATATTTGGATTAAAATCTTCAGGTATACTAAGCGTGAAGGCACCCTCAAAATCTGCATTATTATTAAGAGATAGATTAATTCGCATAATATTGATTTGCCCTACAGCTTCTGTGATATCTTTTACAATTCCTTGTCTATCATTTCCGATAATTCTAAATTTAAACAACTTAGGTTCTGCAGGTTTTGGTTCAGGTTCAATTTTTTTAGTAATATTTTTTCTTGATTTAAAATAATAATATAATTGCACAATAGCATTGTGGGTAACTACATGATTTTCCCAATCTTCTAATGGGAGGCTATTAGGTGATGTTATTATTTCAATATTGTCATTATCTTTTAATTCTAAATTTAGTGGTTTAATTTCGCCATTAATTTTTGCAGAGATACAGTGATAACCTATTTCTTTTCCTAGTTTAAAAGCTAAATCGATAGCACAGGCACCTTTGGGGAGTCTATATGAAATATTTTTGCATGTTACGTTAATTTCTTCTTCATATTGATTCATTCTAATAGAACCCCAGATTTGCAATATTGCGTCATCTTCGTTATCTTCTATTATATCTTTCATCCATTTAAGCCATTCATTTGCATCATCTTCTTCCAATTTATGTGATTGAGTAGCATTAGCTGGATTATCTTTTTTACCTGATTTAAATTTAAGAGCTATACCTTTTTCAGCAATATTGTCCATTTCTTCCGTTCGAATTATTACATCGACTAATCTTCTATCAGGACCAAAGTGAGTGGAATGCAAAGCTCTATAGAAATTTATTTTAGGGCGTGCAATATAATCTACTAATGAACTTACTGGACCAAAGATATTAGCAATGACTCCGTATGCTTTATAGCATTCGGTAATATCATCAGTGCGTAAAATAACTACCATTGAATAGAAATCTTGAATATCACTTACAGGGATATTTTTTTCCTTAGAAATTTTATAAATCTCGTAAGGGTGTTTATGTTCGATTGTAATAATATGAGGGATAGCCTTTTTTTCTAAATTTTCAGATATTGCATCGTGGAATTTTTTTATATAATTTAATAGTTCCATCCTCTTTTTATCAAGTTCTTGTCTAATATTTTCATATGCTTCTGGATCTTTGAAATAAAAAGCTAAAATTTCAAGAATTCTTTTTATTTTAATTAATCCTAACCTTTGAGCAAATGGGACATAGAAATTAAGAGTTTCATCAGCAATATATTGTTGCTTATATTTTGGTAAAAATTCTAATGTGCGTAGATTATCTAATCTATCAGCAAGTTTAATAAATACAACTCTTACATCGTTAATTAGAGCTTCGAATAGTTTTACATAAGTATTTACTTTGTCGAGTTGCCTTGTATTAATACCTTTAATTTTTGTAACTCCATTGACTATTTGTGCGATTTCACTTCCAAATTGATCTTCTACATATTCTAAAGGATAATCTTTATTATCTTCTACTACATCGTGCAACATTGCAGCAGCAATTAAAGCATTATCTCCATAACCCATTTCCTTTATTAAAATAATTGCTACTTTAAGTGGATGAGTATAATATGGTACTCCAGATGAACGAAAAACATTTCTATGAGCCATTAGGCAAAGATCAAATGAACGAGAAATTATTTTTTCATCATAAATCTCAATATTTTCTTTGCATAAGTCTAATAATACCTGTTTGTCAGCTTTTTCGTCGATGCCATAGGGACATTCTTTCTCTAATTCTACTTCGAATAATTGATTCATATTTATATGTTTAAGATAAAAAAACCTATTCCAA
>ENA-UOOK01004885-UOOK01004885.1-fermentation-metagenome-genome-assembly--contig:-NODE-4885-length-13940-cov-4.277638_pt1 | contig 13940 bp, 10 predicted proteins | sample MGYA00245777_ERZ724023 | MGnify/ENA primary metagenome ERZ724023 (study PRJEB28704, sample SAMN03018312) | fermentation metagenome | biome: anthropogenic terrestrial biome; feature: soil; material... | reverse complement strand
AGAGTCGCCTTTACCGGTGCTGCGCTAACCTTAACACCCCACCCCTGCAATTGTTGCTAGTCTTATGCTAAGAAAATGCCTCCTTCAGGGTATTTAGGGTAGGACTCAGCGTCATTCATAATATTCACCCTACGGGCACTACTTATGCTCCCGATGGTCGCTATTAAGGTTGGAGTGTCTTCAGCGTCTAATTTTAGTATTAAATTTCAATATGCTTGGGAGGGAACAATGATGATAATTCGAGATGCGGCAAGAGAAGATTTGGAAGCCATCACGGCTATATTTAATTCCACTATAGCCGGTCGAATGGTTACTGCCAATAGCAGTGAAGTAAGTGTCGAAAGCCGTATACCCTGGTTCGAGGCTCACCTGCCGGGGAAAATGCCGTTGTGGGTGGCGGAGGAGAAGGAGATAGCAGGCTGGCTGGGATTCCAGCCCTTTAACAGCAGACCGGCTTATCATGCCACAGTGGAGATAAGTTTGTATATTGCCAAGTCGTATCGTAGGAGTGGGGTGGGGACAAGAATGTTTGAATATGCTGTGAGTCAGTGTCCTCAATTGCATATAAAGACTTTGGTAGGCTTGATTTTTGCACACAATGAGCCCAGTATCAGCCTGGTGGAAAAGCTGGGTTTTAAACGCTGGGGCCTGCTTCCGGGAGTGGCCGAATTGGATGAGGTGGAACGGGACCTGGCCATCTATGGCTTTAGGGTGTGACAGCAAAAGCAAGGATAGTCGGCAGTAGCGGCAGTATCATATGCCAGCCTGCCAGCAGCAGGTATATCAAGGCTACAATATATGTACCCCGGATGGCCAACTTAATATCCATTCGCGCAGCCAGCAGCATCAAGCCGGCAAACAATAGGACCATCAAGGTCTTGAAGCCGACTGCCAGGGCAGGATTTATGAGCATCAACTGATAAAGGAGAGGATTGGCTTCGGTTGCCTCGCCTGCCACCGTGCACCAGTACAGGGTAGAAACCATGTCATAGATATTTAAAACGATGACAAGGGCCAGTCCGCGGTAGAAAGTTTTAAACTGTCGTGACTTTTCCAACTTAAGTTAACTCCCGTTAAACAAATCTGTTAATCAGGAGTCTTCCCCGCTGGTAAAGCTTATTATACGGTCATTTTATGAATACACTCTGAAAAGCCAGCATGAAACCGGCCACAATGGCATAGCCCAGAACGGCCATAAAAGTGCCGCCAATTAATGCCTGCATAAAATCTTTGCGTGTAAATCCGCTAAACATTATTATCACCTGCGCTATAATGATATCGGAACACGTGTTCTAATATCATTATAGATGCAAACAATCGTTCTGTAAAGCAAATTCAAACTCTTTACAGCGATACAAACATAAGGATAAATAACACTGTCGCCCTGTAGGCCGGCATAGGCGGTAAGGGAGTTGGCGGTCCGGCAATGTACAGCATACTAGTTGGTGAGGTTATTCCAGTGCTCGTTGATTTCACCCAACTCACTCAGGGCGTTGCCCTGGTCTTTGGCTTTGACGGAACCGTTGAGCCGGCCCAAGTTTATTTTAATATTGTCGATGGCATCCTTTTCGGCGTGCAGTTGGATGCCGGGAATAATCTTTTTCCAGGTTTGTTCGAGCTTATTCAGATCACCGCTGGCGGTCTCCCAGTGGGAGGCCAATATATCTTTTTTCAATGTTTCTATTTGCCGGGGAAAGTTTTCTCTGACCGGTTGGGGAGTAAAATAGAAATATAAGCCTTGCATTACAGCTATAAACAGGGCAAGTACGATAATAGGAATAAGATACCACTTTGCCTTTTTCATATTGCCAGACTCCTTGTAACAAACTTCATGGGTTTACACGATCCGATCCCGATATGAATCAACATAGAGTTTTTTATCTCCGTCTACCGTGGCTAAAAAGACTTCGGAGGGCCGAAGATTTAAACGGTTTAATTCGGAATCTAACCATAAACGGTCCACTTTGGCTTTTTCCAGATTGCTTTCTATAATGACGCCGTCATATATAAGTTCAGTGCTCAAGCTGTTAGCCTGGGGGTCAATGTTCATATCCCGGGGTGTAACGGGCAGGAATTCGGGCTTAAGCAGGACCGAGACTTTTCCGTTGGTTTCTACCACGGCAAAGCCAATCTGATTGAGGTCAAATATTCCTTTATCCCGCAGCTGTCCTAACAGGTCCGACGTGGTATATCTGATGCTGCTTAAAGCATCTTCCATTATCTGCCCGTTCATGATTACAACGGTGGGCTCGCTTACCAAATAGTTGAAGGCTTGCCGCCATTTTATTGAAACCAATTGCAGCAAAAACACGGCTGCGGTCCAGGTCAGCAAGCCCACCCAGTGAGGCCAGGCCCGGCTGCTCAGGTCGACCGACAGGCTGGCAGCAATGGAGCCGATCGTAATACCCAGCACATAATCAAAAAAGGTAAGCTGGCTTATTTGCTGGCGCCCCAGAACCCGTGCGAAAATCAGCAAAGTAAAGAATCCTATTATACTCCTGACTACGACTACCAGCCCTTCATTCACGCAACAACCCCCATAATACTGGTTTGAGCTTATTATTACTCTCTTCTCCAGTAAAAATGCAATCTATAATAATATCGAAGCAAAGGGACTGTATTTGTGTTAAGGGGTATAATAAAATATACTAAAAAATGCATGGCCGCAAGAACGACTCCCGTTGCTTAAGCAAGGGTACCAAAGGAGTGGCTTTGCCCCCTACCTTCGGCTATTTAAGATAAGGGGACATACCTCAACGGGGAATAGCCTATCAAGCCCAGGCGTTAGAAAGGCCTCAGAGCGGGGAGCTTATAAATATTATCCGCATCGGCCTGTTGCCTCAGGACCTGGCTATTATGAAAAATCTGCGCCGGTTTAATTGGCGTTTAATCGGGAGGGCTGTCAATGTCGTCTTCATCTACCCAGGAAAAAACAGCTTTGATAGTTGTAGCAACTACATCTTTTCTTACCCCTTTTATGGGTAGTTCTATCAATCTGGCGATCCCGTCCATCGGTCAGGAGTTTTCCAGCAGTGCTCTCCACCTGGGCTGGATCGTTACCAGTTATCTGTTGGCTTCGGCCGCTTTTCTGCTGCCGCTGGGACGGCTGGCCGATATCATAGGACGCAAGAAAATATATGTAAGTGGCATCTTTGCCTTTGCTCTGTTCACATTTTTATGCAGTCTATCCCATTCCATCAACCAGTTAATTGTATTTCGAGTACTGCAGGGCCTGGCCAGTGCCATGATTTTTGCCACCGGTATGGCCATCCTTACTTCCGTCTATGCACCGCAGAAAAGAGGCAAAGCTATGGGACTGACCATTGCCGGAACTTATCTGGGGCTGTCTCTGGGACCGGTTCTGGGCGGGATGCTTAATCATCAGCTCGGCTGGCGCAGCATTTTCTATTTTACTTTTGCTTTAAGTATTTATGCCGCATTGCTGGCGGCATGGCGGTTAGAAGAAGAGCATAGCGGAGTTGAAGGGGAAAAATTTGATGTGCCAGGCAGTATATTATATACGGCCGGTCTGGTTACGTTCCTTTACGGACTTTCTTCGGCCTCAACCTCCAATGCGGCCAAGTATGTAGGATTATTGGGTTTGGCTTTAATTGTCCTGTTTGTCAGGTATGAATCAAAAGCCAGATCTCCCCTGATAAAAATTGACCTGTTTATACACAACACCGCTTTTGCCTTTTCCAATCTGGCGGCGATGATTAACTACAGCGCCACCTTTGCGGTAGGTTTCCTGATTTCGCTTTATCTCCAGGTGGCTCTCGGCTATACTTCGCAGACGGCAGGGCTTATCATGCTTTCGCAGCCGGTCTTGATGACGCTGCTGTCACCGCTGGCGGGTACTTTATCCGACCGGGTAGAACCACGTATTGTGGCTACCTGGGGCATGGGTCTTACTACGCTGGGATTGTTCTTATTCATTTTCCTGGGCCGGTCTACCCCGGTGGCTTTGATCATTGCCGATCTGGCTTTGCTGGGACTGGGTTTTGCACTCTTTTCTTCCCCCAACAACAACGCGGTAATGGGTTCGGTTTCACCCCCGCTGTACGGAGTAGCCTCATCTGCTCTGGGCACTATGCGCCTGGTCGGACAGGCAATGAGTATGGCGATCGTGACACTGGTTATGTCACTTATCATGGGGAGTGCCAGTTTACAGGCCAGTGCCCCGTTGCTGCTTCAAGCTTCCCGTATTACCTTCATCATTTTTACCATTACTTGCTTTGTCGGGATATTTGCCTCTTTAAACCGTGGCAACATAAACCGGCCCGTACGGCAGGAGGTCTGAAACAGCACACCAGCTTCCCGGCACCTTTGTTTCCTTGAGAAATTTGTGTTAAAGTAAAATGTAATTTTTTTATATAGAGAGGATAACGTATCTTGGCAACAATATATGATGATATTAAAGCTCAGGTGGAAAAAAGACGTACATTTGCAATTATTTCGCATCCTGATGCCGGTAAAACTACCTTAACTGAAAAATTGCTTCTCTTTGGCGGGGCTATCCGCATGGCCGGAGAAGTCAAGGGCCGCAAAGCCAATAAATATGCTACCTCCGACTGGATGCAGATTGAGAAGGAACGCGGCATATCTGTAACATCTAGTGCCATGCAGTTCAACTATAATAATCACCATATTAATATATTGGATACGCCGGGCCATCAGGACTTCAGTGAAGACACTTATCGCACCCTGACGGCCGCCGACAGCGCGGTCATGCTGCTTGATGCCGCCAAAGGGGTCGAGGCTCAGACCATCAAATTATTCAAAGTGTGCAGCAAACGCGGTATTCCTATATTTACTTTCATTAATAAAATGGACCGTTACGGCAAAGAACCGCTTGACCTGCTGGAGGAACTGGAGCGGGTCCTGGGGATTCGTTCCTGCCCCATGAATTGGCCCATCGGGATGGGGGATGAATTCTGCGGTATTTATGACCGTAAAAATAACCGTATCGAACGTTACCGGCAGGATGGACAGCGGGAATTTATTTATCCGGGTGAACGGGGAGTCGAAGACCCGGTTATCCGCGATTTTATCGGTGATGCTCTTCATGCCAAACTTTGCGAAGATATCGCCCTTTTAGATATCGCCGGGGACCCCTTTGATGAAGAAAAAATCCAGGAGGGAAAACTGACCCCGGTGTTTTTCGGCAGTGCCATCAGTAAATTCGGGGTGCAGACTTTTCTGAACGAATTCCTGGAATTGGCCCCGCCCCCGCATGCTCATAACAGCAGCATGGGCCTGATCGATCCCATCACCACACCCTTTACCGGCTTTGTGTTTAAGATTCAAGCCAACATGAACCCGGCCCACCGCGACCGGATAGCTTTTTTGCGTGTTTGTTCGGGTAAATTTGAACGGGGAATGGCCGTAAACCATGTACGCAGCGGCAAAAAGATAAAACTGGCCCAGCCCCAGCAGTTTCTGGCGCAGGACCGGGACATTGTGGAAGTGGCCTATCCCGGTGATATCATTGGCCTGCATGACCCCGGCACTTTTCGGATCGGAGATACGCTGTGCGCGGAGAACAGCTTTGAATTCGAAAGCCTGCCCCAATTTTCTCCGGAGCATTTCGCCCGGGCTATTAACCTTAACGCCATGAAATACAAACAGTTTCAAAAAGGGGTGACCCAGTTGGTGGAAGAAGGTACCATTCAGGTATTTCGCATTGCCAACCGGACCGAAGATTTGATTCTGGGCGTGGTGGGGCAGCTGCAGTTTGAAGTATTCAGCTTCCGGCTCAAAGCCGAGTATGGGGCCGAGATAAAACTGGAACCTCTGCCTTATCAGCTGGCCCGGTGGATAAAAGGAGATATGGAGGTTGACCCCAACCGGTTTACCAACCTCAGCAGTCTGTGTGTTCACGACCAGGATGGGAAGCCGGTAGTTCTCTGTGATAACGAGTTCTCGCTCGACTGGCTCCAGCGGCAAAATCCGGCGCTGGTCTTCTCAGAGATCAGTTAAGAAATTAGACGCTGAAGACACTGAAATTATGAATGACGCTGAATTGCAAAAAACGAAAAAAGATTTTTGCTTGCGGGGATATCATATAAAAGATATCCTCTATTTTTATAAGCGTCAAAAAACAGGCATGACAACGAGTCGGATTGAAACGACATCGGAATTAATAGGCAGGAATTGGAATAATTAAGTTGAATATTAAGCTGCAGGTAATTTATCCCTGCAGAGGAATAGAATTTTTATCTTTGACAAATATTATTCTTCAAAAGGAAAATTATCCAAGCAGGGTATGCAGTGCCAATAATGGGTTAATTGTTGAGATAAAAAATATATGCGGTATCATTAGAATAGAAAAACCCAGTAAACCAACTCAATTAATCATGGTAAGGAGTCTTCGATAATGAATGAAAAGATAGCCCAGTTAGTCGATTCAGCAGGTAATCTTCCCCGCGAGATGTTGGAAAAGTATGCTATTAAAGAAGTGCCTTTATACTTTAGCTTTGACCAGGAGCATTATTACCGGGAAAACATTGATTATTCCAACACGGATTTTTATCTGCATATGAAGAACGAGCCTCAGCAGATACCGAAGACATCGGCACCAAGTATATATGATTGGTTAAAAGGATATAGGGAAATGTATGAAAGAGGATACAACAAGTTTATTGTTACTACGATTGCCAGTAAGCTTTCGGCCAGCTATCAGAATGCTTTGCTGGCCCGGGATATGTTTCGGGAGTCTATTAAAGATGCCAAAATAGAGATTTTTGAGTCGGGAACCTGTGCCTGCGGTCAAGCAGCTCTGGAAATAAAAATTGCCCATATGATCAATTGTCAAAAACTTGGCTGGGAAGACATTACTAAACGAATTGGTCAAATTATACCCAATGCGGTATCTCTTTTCACCGTACAGGAATTAACTTATATGCTGGCTGGCGGCAGAATCGGCGGCGCAGCGGCAATGCTCGGCAATTTGGTCAAAATCAGGCCGGTTTGTGAATTCGTAAATGGTGTGGTACATCCTATTAAAGCAGTGCGGGGCCGGAGAAAATCTTTAGATTATTTGATCAATACCTGTGTTAACCGGATAAAGAATGTTCGTAATTCGGTTATTATTACCCAGCAGGCTCTGTGTGAAGAGGATGAGTTGTTTATTATAAAGGGATTAAAACAGAAACTCGGCCAGGACATACATGTCTTCCGAAGCAGTGTCGGAACCTCGGTGGGGTCCCATTCCGGGCCGGGTGCAATAGGGGTTGGCTTTATCGGCGACTAGCTCCAAACAAAAGCCCTTGGCCTAAACTCTTCTCAAGACCAAGGGCTTATGGTGATTTACTAAATTATATTTTAATACCAGTACAATCTTCTGCGACAGGCTCTTTCCGCCAAGCGACATCTACGCCGCCTGGACCGGTTTCTAATATTTCCGCAGTTAAAATTGCACATTCTTCTGCGTCTTCTGCGCCTTCTGCTGTCCCAATTATCACGATCAGGCATAAGATCACCTCCTCCAGCCATGCTGTGAATATTTACTTCAATACCATATTATTCCTGATGACATATAATGGTTACTTTTAGGTGATGTTTTTCCAGGGCAAGGGATTCAGTAAATTGGTACATATATTTACCGTTATTTACCGGCAGGGTATGGTAGAATTCTGTCGAAACGGTTATAAGTATTAATTTATTGGAGGTGCTTGTGTTATTTAAAGGTAAAATTAAAAACCAACTTCTAACTCTGTTTGTTGCTCTGGTGATATTTTTATCCGGTCTGAACGCCTTATTAGGCCAGGCTCAGGCAGGTACCGTCAGCCCAACCGTCATTCTTAATGGCCAAAAACTGTTTTTTGATGTACCGCCTCTGATTGAAAATGGACGGACCCTGGTTCCGTTGCGAGCCATATTTGAGGCCATGGGAGCTAAAGTATACTGGGATGCTGCGGCCCGGAAGGTAACCGCTACCAAGGGAAATACCACCGTTGTTATGCCGCTGTATTCCACCAAACCTACCATAAACGGAGTCGTGTATACTCTGGACGTTCCTACTAAAATCGTGAACAACCGGTCTTTGGCTCCTTTAAGATTTGTGTGTGAAGCTTTTGGCGGTAAGGTGACCTGGAACGGCAATATGCGTACCATTAAAATAGATGGAAATTTCCCGGACAATCCTGAACCCCAGCAGCAAATAGTAGTATTGGATGCCGGCCATGGCGGCAGTGACCCCGGTGCTCGAGGCAGTTCCATGAACGAAAAGGATGCCAACCTGCAGGTAGCTCTGAAAACGGGTGCTCTGCTGCAGCAAAGAGGAATCCGGGTGGAGTATACCCGCCGGGACGACAGTTATGTCAGCCTGGAAGAACGCAGCAGTATAGCCAACCGGCTTAATGCCACCGTCTTTGTCTCCATACATATGAACTCTTATGGATCATCCGCTGCCAGCGGAACCGAAACATATTATTATGCTCCATCCAGCGATGCGGAGCTTTATGCCCAGCGTGATGAAAGGGCCAGATTGGCCCGGGCCATTCAAACCCAACTGGTCAATACCCTGCAAAGACAGAATCGAGGGGTTAAAGAAGCTAATCTTTCGGTATTAAGAAATACCTCGATGCCATCAGCGCTGGCTGAAGTAGTTTTTATAAGTAATCCGACTGAAGAAGGTCTATTGCAAACAGCCTGGTTTCAGGATAAAGCCGCTGAAGCAATAGCCAACGGCATATCATCCTACTTGCAGAAATAAAAATTGTTTAACATGACAGCCGAACGATTATCAATGGATTGTAAATAAAGATAGGCATCAAACCTTGCATATTCCATGTGAAAGCTGAACATAAAACAGCGCACAGACTGATGAAAAACCAGTCTGTGCGCTTATTTTTCTTATTATTTGGTTTTCCTTTCGCCCTTTGATGCCCAAAGAAGCGTCCCTTTTGCCTTTATTGCCCGGAGAGCAAATTATACAGCACCTGAGTCATTTCCGCCCGGCTGGTAGTTGCGACAGGGTTGAGTTTGCCGTTACTGCCGCTTATAGTTCCGGTTTTAATTAGGTATGACACTGCGTCTTTGGCATATGCAGCTATAACTTGACTGTCACTAAAGCTGTCTATGCTTTTACCGGTAGCGTTTACCGGCAGGTTGCCGGTATTTTTCAAGACATTGTATAGCAGGGTAAACATATCCTGTCTGCTTATGTCAGCTTCCGGGGCAAATTTATTGTCACCTGTGCCTTGGGTAATGCCTAAGCGCTTAGCCGCCGCTAAGTAGCCGGTGTAGTAGGTATTGCCTGCATCGGTGAAGTTAGCCGTTATATTTTGCTCCGGCACAATTTGATAAGCCCTCATTACCAGGGTAATGAACTGGCCCCGGGTTAAACTTAGGTCCGGGTTAAAGGTGTCTTTAGAGGTACCCGAGGTAATTTCCCGGGCGGCTATATAAGTTACCGCCTCTGCATACCAGGCATTACGGCTACATCCTTAAAATTCACTTTGTTATATCCCACCGCATAGCGGGAGAAATGATCGGCAGTAAATACTACCATACCTCTTTCCGGGTCATATCTGCCGTTGGTGACAGTGTCCAGTTCGCCCCGGTCGTTTATATAGTAAACGATAATAGCGTTTATATCCTCATCCGCTGCCGGGGTATAAGGAATGGCTACGGTAACAGTGCCGTTAAAATCGGATATGGTTTTATCCCCGCCGGTAACGGTAAAGTCATATACGGGACGATTCCCTGCTATTTGCCGCACTGCTTCAGGAAGGGCATCAATATCCACTTTAGCTATAGTCACAGTTATATCCCCGGTGACAGTATCATTAATAGTATTTAAGGCTTGGCTATCAAAAGTCAGGGTAGCTAAGCTGCTGGTTACGGTCAAACTTTCTATATTTTCATCAGCCATAGTTTGTATGGAGCTGTGAGGGATAGTAGCAGCTAAGGTATTAGCTACGCCGCTATCACCTACCTTAATTTCTACGGCCGGTTTGTCGCCGCTGTTCGCGGCGGCTGCTTTAGCCTGGGCAATTACCTCATCCATTTGGGCCGCGGTTACGGTAACGGCGGCTTGACCGTCCCCACTTACGGTGGGGGTAACGGTGATCGTTGCCGTATTTCCGCTGACAGTTGGCGGAGTTACCGCTGAGGGAGCAGTTGGGGTAGTAGTTGTTCCGCCGCCGGAATATGGAGTAATAGTATAGGTTACCTCTTTAGTCCCTTTGTAATTGCCTTTACCGGTAAAGGTCAGGGTAACAATTCCGGCTTTGGTGCCCGCGCTGGCACCGGTTTCCGTATCATCACCGCTGGTGATGGCATAGGTATAGTCCCGGCCTTCTACTAAGCAGGTGTTGTCAAACTCAACGGTTATGCTTGGCGCGCCGGGCTTCTGCTCCGTGCCATTATAGGTAAAGCTGTTTGGTGACAAGGTAATATGAGCATAAGCAATATTGCGCCCGGTTAAGTATAAGCCGCCGGCGCCGGATTGCCCGTTTAAGCCGCTAAGGATAGGCAGCTGGCCCTCTGTGAATGTCCAGACAGAATCATTCCAGGCCCTGCCGCCGGTGGTATTCCAGTTGCTGTCCTCCGTCCAGAAAGCGTTGCTCAGCATCTGCTCTATGGTCATATCGGCGCCGTCCAGACCATTTAGAGTCTTGGCAGTGCCGCCGCCCACCAGGCCGGAAAAGGCGTAGTTGTTAGTCAGAGTGCTACCCTCATCTTTTAGCCCTGCCACCCGGCCTACCTCGCCCGCTGTCCCGGCAGCGGCAACCGAGGGATTGAGAGCGGCGCAGTTTTGCACCGTGCTTTTAGCAGATGGGGCTACATCCTGCATATAGCCCACAATACCGCCCACTTTATCGGTTCCATTAACAACGGCCAGGGAATAGCAATTCTCCACCGTCCCATAGGTATGCCGTCCGGCTATTCCGCCTACTGCCGTCAACCCTGTGACCGTGCCTGCGGAGTAACAATTCTTGACCGTGCCATAAGCATTGCCGGCAATTCCACCCACCCTCTCACTGGTTCCGCTAACGGTTCCAGCGAAATAGGAATTTTCCACGGCACCCATATTGATTTGCCCGGTTATCCCTCCTGCCTGTTTTGCTCCGCTGACGGCAGCGGCGGAATAGCAGTTTGCAATAGTAGTGGAACTGCCCTCCATATTTCCGGCAATGCCGCCTACAGAGCTACCAGCTCCAGTAATTTTTCCGCTTACAGAACAGTTTTCAATAACACTACTTCCTCTTATTATTCCGGCAATACCACCGGCACAACTTTTTCCGGTAATATCCGCATCGATCACCCGGAGGTTTTCAAATTCACTGTCCCAGGTGTAACCAAAGAGGCCTACATAATTCTGGTTTGGCCGGTTGATATAGAGTCCGGTGATGGTCTTGCTATTACCGTTAAAATTTCCTTTGAATATAGTCGATGAATCTCCGATGGGTTTCCAGCCCTTGCCTTCATCATAATTTTTGCCATAATTAAATAGGTCTAGATCAGCTGTCAGTTCATAATGGGCACTACCATAAGCAGCATTAGTTGCGCTGTTGTTCACCAGCTCCGCCAGCTTGGCCAGCTGGGCGGGGGTAGCGATTTGATAAGCTGTTTCTGCACTGGTGCCGTCGCCCCCGGCGAAGGGGTTGCTACTGTCCAGCAGGTGCAGAGGCAGGGCAGAGTCCTGACCGGGCATGACTTCTGTGCTGCCCGCTTTTTTGAGGATAGGCAGCTTGCCGGTTTCATACTGCCATGCGGTATCATTTGCAAATGTAGCTTGAAAGAAGTTGGTAGCGGCAATTTCTGCGGCGGTTTTATCTGCACCGTCAATGCCAGTTGCATCGGATGAAATGGTTTTCGCCGTTCCGCCCACCGTCACCGTCATGCCGCTGAAGGCGATATTGCCCGCAAGATTACTGTCCCTATCTTTAAACCCTGCCACTCGGCCTACATTACCCGTATCCTCTACGGCGAAATTTAAAGCGGCACTGTTTTTTAATGTTCCCCCGGAACCCACCCACCCGGCCAGACCGCCGGCATTACCGGATTCATTCTTCGTATTTCTGACAGTGTTAAGAGCATAGCAGTTTTCCACCGTACCATCCACATAACCTGCTATTCCTCCTACTCTGCCGCCAGCGGTAACGCTTCCGGCAGCATAGTAATTCTTCACCATGCCGAAAACAGACCCGGCTATGCCGCCGGCATATGAATTTTCACTGCTGATGTTGCCGGTACTGTAGCAGTTTTGTATGGTACTGCCTTTATAAGCCCCGCCTGCTATGCCCCCGACAAATTCTTGACCGGTAATATTGGCGTTTACTACTCCTAAGTTTTGCACTACGCCTTGCATATATCCAAACAATCCCTGGTGCCTGCTGTCCGGGCGGTCGATATAAAGGCCGGTAATCACATGCCCCCCGCCGTCCAGGCGGCCCTTAAAGGCATACGCCTGGCCCTCGCCGGTATCAAAATAACCGATGGGCTTCCAGCCCTTACCATCGTCATAATCCTTGCCATATCCTGACAAGTCGATATCAGCCGTCAGCTGATAGTAAACGCTGGCAGCCACATAGGTATCGTCAGTCCCCGCGTTCACCAGCTCCGCCAGCCGGGCCAGCTGGGCGGGGGTGGCGATTTGGTAGGGGTCGTCGCTGCTGCCGGCGCCGGCAAAGGGACTGCCGCTGTCGTTGATATGTCCGGGCAAGGCGGCGTCCTGACCGGGCATGACCCCGCCCTTCGCATCCCGGAGGACCGGCAGGCCGCCCGGGGTATAGCTCCAGCCCTTGGCTGCGGTAAATAGAGCGCTTAAAATATTACCTGTATCATCTTTTATCTCCCCGCCGGTTTTCGATGCGCCGTTTTGGTCATCTGCCACTCCGGTAACGGCACTGCCGTTTACTGTCATGCCGGAGAAAGCGATATTATTATGAAGGGTTGCCGTACCCTCTAAAGTTCCCGATACGCGATAGTAATACCCTGTACCTTCGACGCTCATATTCAAGGCGGCGCAGTTTTTCACTGTGCTGGTACCCAGAGTCCGGCCGGCAATGCCGCCCACACAAATCTCCGCGTGGCTGACGGCTCCCGCGGCGTAGCAGTTTTCTATGGTACTGTTATTAATAAGACCGGCCAGGCCGCCGACGCTGTCATAATCTGCAGATCCGGTGACGGCACTGGCAGAGTAGGAATCTTTAATAGCGGAGCCGGCATAAGCTTGCCCTACCAGGCCGCCGGTTCTTCCGTTTCCGGTAACCGCGCCGGCCGTATAACAATGCTCTATGGCAGCCGTATAAGCCATCCCCGCCAGACCGCCGACACTGGATGCGCCGGTGACGTTGCCCCGGTAAAAGCTCTTTTCGATTTGGGCCAATGACGCCCCCGACACAATCCTGGCCTTTGACGTTGCCATTTATCACGCCGAGATTTTTTATTATTCCTGTAACATAACCGAACAGGCCGATATCATGCTCTCCAGGGCGGTCGATATAGAGGCCGGTAATCACATGCCCCCCGCCGTCCAGGCTGCCCTTAAAGGCATACTCCTTCCCCTCGCTGGTATTAAAATAACCGATAGGCTTCCAGCCCTGGCCGCCGTCATAATCCTTGCCGTAAGCGGACAGGTCGATGTCGTTTTTAAGCTTTAAGCTGACCCGGGCATCGGCATCATTGAATAAAAACAGCTCCAACCCGTTCGCCCGGCTGTTGACCAGGACCGCGATTTCTCTTAGCTGGGCGGCGGTAGTTATTTCCAAGGGGGCGCCGTCCGTACCTTCTCCGGCCATGCGCATCATACCCAGGCGTCCGCCGGAAGCCGCGGGTATGTATACTGTTATCCGCGGCAATTCGATATCCCCGGCCACTGTATAATCTCCCTTTAAAAGGGCGGTAAATACGTATAAGCCTTGAGCCGGGGCAGCCTGGTCGTATTCATAGTCGGCTGTCCAGGTCACGGGGATATCAACTCCGAAACC
>ENA-UOOK01004881-UOOK01004881.1-fermentation-metagenome-genome-assembly--contig:-NODE-4881-length-13949-cov-14.141788_pt1 | contig 13949 bp, 15 predicted proteins | sample MGYA00245777_ERZ724023 | MGnify/ENA primary metagenome ERZ724023 (study PRJEB28704, sample SAMN03018312) | fermentation metagenome | biome: anthropogenic terrestrial biome; feature: soil... | reverse complement strand
GGAGGGAGACTTGAACTCCCATGATCTCACGACCATTGGATTTTGAATCCAACGCTGGAATGATATGCGTAGGAACTCACTCGCATGGCACCGAACAATTAGTTCGATGCTATCGGGCTATTTCAGGAATGCCATTTATTCTTTGCGAACAAGAACGAACCTAATTACACGGAGATTTTTTCGTTTTTGAGTGGAAAACCTGAGTGGAAGACGTTTCCACTACTGAGAGTGGAACTTTCGGTGCGTTTTGGTGCATGAAACTGATGGCTTAGGATGGCTGTCGGTTGGCTTTTTGACCTAACCAATTAGCCTGCCAACAATATAGCATATTCGGCTTGGGGCACCAATTTGAAGAACAAGACGTAGTTAAACTCAGCAGTATAGATAATTCAATTATTCTTTGATGAGCAGCCGCAAGAACAAGCACTTGATCCTTGTGCTTTTTCGAGCAGTTCCTTTGCTTGCTTCACATTTAGAACACGACCCATGGAATAGACTTTGCCATCGATTACCAATGCTGGCGTAGACATGATTCCCATGGCGAGAATTCCGTCCGAATCCTGATAGAATTCCACCTGATCGTTAATACCTAATTCTTTTGCTGCCTCTACAACTGCTTCGTAATTCTTGACTGATTTCGGGCAGCCACATCCCAATGCTTGAATTTTCATCTTTTATCCTCCTTTGTGATGAATATGTTATAAATGGCAAAGCCATCAGTAACCAAAATTAAATAAACAGATATCCGAACGCGTTGAACAAATAGCCGATGGCTATGATTCCAATGACAATTATGATGATGAAGGCCGTTAACAGTTTAGGTTTTACAGCCTTTCTCAGCATAATCAAAGAAGGGAGTGAAAGAGCCGTTACGCTCATCATAAATGAGAGAATTGTCCCTAACCCCGCTCCTTTCGCATAGAGGGCTTCAGCTATAGGAAGCGTCCCAAAGATATCAGCATACATCGGCACGCCAATCACCGTGGCTACAAGGACCCCATACCAGGAATTGGACCCTAATAGGTTCTCAACCCATTCCGCTGGAATGACATTATGAATAATACAGCCTATTCCAACGCCGATGACGATGTACCAGAAAACCTTTTTATATGTCTGCCACATCTGGTCGCGTGAATAGATGAGCCTGTCCTTTTGGCTTAAGCTAGGTGATTCAATATTAATCAGCGACTGCCCATTTAGCACAAAGTCTTCGACGTTTTTACCTAACCCTGTTTTCTCGATTATTGTTCCTCCGATTACAGCCAAAACCAGTCCAACAACCACATAGGCAATGGCGATAGGCCAGCCAAAGAACCCTACTAACAGCATGAGCGATCCCAAATCAACCAAAGGGCTTGATATCAGAAAGCTGAAGGTTACGCCACTAGATAGTCCAGCCCTAGTGAAACCGATGAAAATCGGAATCGATGAGCAACTGCAAAAGGGCGTAACCGTTCCAAGCAAAGCACCAATGATGTTTGCCCCTATCCCATGGAATTTCCCGAGAATCTTTTTCGTCCTTTCAGGAGGAAAATAAGACTGAACGTAGGAAATTATGAAAATCAGCAAGCAGAGAAGAATCCCAATCTTAATAAAATCGTAGACGAAGAATTGGACGGATGATTCCACTTTGTATTGCCACGTAGACTCATCAAGCGTTCCGCCTATCGCCGTTATGAGCATCCAGATTAATGCGCTGAGCCATTTCATGCCTAATATCTGGTCACTGATGAAATTCCAGGGGATGGCGGCCACATCCAACCCAGCAAAAACGCCTATCAATACATTGACCAATATAATAACCAGTATTATTCCTAGCATCAAAAACAGTTTCCAGTGCTTATTTATTTTTTTCGTTTTTTCTTCCATAAAAGTCTCCTAATATTGATAGAAATCAATATGTTATCTTAAAAATAAAACCCATTAAGGGCTTCGCATATGCCAGATCTATCTACAACCGCATGAGCAGGATTTTGTTTCTTTATCTATGCATATATCTTGGATAAAATGAGCTATTTCACAAATGTTTTCTTTAATAAGGGTATAGTTGCACCACTTACCATTTTTCTCAACCGAAACCAGTTTCAAATCAGTAAGGACTTTCATGTGATGAGATAATGTTCCTTGAGTGATGTGAAGTTCTTCTAAAATCTTGCAGGCACAGATTGTTCCAGCCTTCGAGATGATTTTCAATATCTCAACTCTCGTTGCGTCAGACAAAGCCTTTGACGCTTTCACGAATTCCTCATTTGTCATTCCAATAATCCTCCGATATCACATTCATCAACATCTATATGTTATTGCAAACATTGATTGATGTCAATATGTTTCCTAAACAATTTTCCTGTATTTCTCATAGTAATAATCGTAAGCTTCTTTTCTCACTTCGATAGCTTCGTTTTTTAATTTGAATCTACCAATAAGGTGGTTCTTTCTAGCAAGCATAATCTGAGCAATCCACTGCTTCCTATACTTGTCATAATGAACGCCTGTATAGCCAGAGGTACTGTTCTTATTTCTTGTCGTCTTCTTTGGCAAAGAAAGAAACAGGTAACCCAATGGATCAATTAAAGGTTATAACTATATAGATCTGTTCCTAAGAACAAATATTTGACTTAATATATAAGAACTAATATACTTAAGCTATAAAAATGTTCTTAAGAACACAAATATTTAGTTTAGGAGGCTTCAGTGATGGAAGTTAAAAGAGATTATTACCTCAGCAAACTTATTGAAAGCAAAAGAAACGGTTTGGTCAAAATAATTACCGGCATCAGAAGATGCGGTAAGTCTTTCCTTCTGTTCACCCTTTTCAGAGATTACTTGCTGAAATCTGGAGTCAAAGAAGACCATATCATTCAATTGGATTTTGATGTCATCGAGAACAAAAAATACCGGGATCCTGAAGTCGCCTTCAATTATGTGAATTCAAAGATTATTGATAAGGATGAATATTATGTTCTTTTTGACGAGGTTCAGCTTCTGGGGGATTTTGAATCAGTTTTAAATAGCTTTCTGAAAAGGGAGAATGTCGATGTCTATGCTACCGGAAGCAATTCCCATATGCTTAGCTCTGATATTGCCACTGAATTCAGAGGAAGATCGTGGCAAATCCATGTCTACCCTTTCTCGTATAAGGAATTCAAAGACGCCCATCCTACATATGAAAGCGACAAGGCTTTCGATGAATACGTCACCTATGGAGGTATGCCTTACCTCCTGAATCTGGTAAACGAAACTGACAAGGTCACTTACCTGACCAATCTTTTCAATGAAACCTATCTTAAGGATATTATTGAGAGAAACCACCTCAGGGCTAATAACTCTCTTAGGAATATCATAAATGTCTTATGTTCATCGGAAGGCTCGCTTTCTAACCCCCATAAGATTTCCGACACCTTCAGAAGCACTTCTGATAAAAGCATTTCGGAGACAACCGTCTCTAATTACATAGAATATCTGAAAGATGCTTTCCTGATTTCGGAAGCTAAACGTTATGACATCAAGGGCAAGAACTATATAAGTGCGACCAGCAAATTCTATTTTGTCGATCCTGGAATCAGGAACGCCATACTAGGCTTTAGACAGGTCGAGCCAACTCATATCATGGAAAGCATTTTGTATTACGAACTGTTGAGGAGGGGATGGTCCGTTGATGTCGGCATTGTCAACACCTACTATATGAACAAAGAGGGCAAAAAACAAAGAATCTCCTATGAGGTGGATTTTGTCTGCAACCAAGGCAGCAAAAGAACCTATATTCAGTCCGCTTTCGCAATTGATACTGAAGAAAAGATGAATCAGGAGAAACGCTCATTGAGAAAAATTGATGACAGTTTCAGAAAAGTCATCATAACCAAAGCCAGGATGAGTCCTCGATATGATGATGAAGGAATCCTTCATATCGGTTTATACGATTTCCTGGAGGGAGCCGATATCTTATAAAAAAAGGATATCATTTGAATATCCTGTGAAAAACTATATGGTGCCCGGAGGGAGACTTGAACTCAATTGGTCTCACGACCATTGAATTTTGAATCCAACGCTTGTGCCATATGGGTTAACCTACGTTGTCTAGGAGGGATAAAATATGTTCGATAATATCAGGGTATTTCAAAAATGTCATTGGTTTTTTTGAACATGCGCGACCCTAATTGCATGAAATTTTTTCCTTTTGAGTATAAAACCTGAGTAAAAGACTTTTCCCCTACTGAGAATGGAACTTTCCGGTGCGATTCGGTCCAGAAAACAGATGGAAATGGATGAATTTTGTGAAGGTTTTCTGACTTAACCAATAAGCCTAATTGATTATAAGATAGGAGGAGCTTGTCAAAATCTATCAGCAGATGGGGAAGCTTGAGTCCAAAGCCAAAAAGCGTTTCACATAAAATAATGAAGAAAATGTACCTTATCATCAAAGATTCGAAGAAGACCCTAGATAATGCTCCTAAGGAAATAGGTAAAGATGATATCACCTACCATTAAAGACATATCCTGAGTATTCATTTTAGCCTTTTTATTGATTATGGTTTGAAATGATATAATATTTGGATGAAAAATGAAGAGCGAAGGCCTGAAAAGGCCAAAGGAAGATATTATAGGTTCTTCTATAGACATCCTTGGGGCATCGATGTAGCGGCTTTCATATTGTCCTTTGGAATAACAAACGGAATCTGCTTTCTCTTCGATTATCTGAAGATCAATGACCTGAATTTCATCATCGTCTATATCATGGGAATAATACTGACAGGATTCTTTACCAATACCTTCATCTATTCCACACTGCAGTCAATTTTTTCCGTAGTGTTCTACAATCTCTTCTTCACCACTCCAAGATTCACTCTTGGTGTCAGTGACCTCCAGTATCTGATCACATTCTTCCTGATGCTTATAGTGGGACTGTTCATCAGTGCTCTTACATATTCATACAAGAAACATATGAAGAAGATAAATGAGCTGAATCTCAGGAACTCCGCTCTTCGTCATGAGGCTGACATCGAAAATGCCAGAGGCACTCTTCTTAGAAGCATATCTCATGACCTAAGAACCCCACTGACTTCAATGAAGACAGGTGCTGATCTTCTTCTCAATCATCCTGAGCTTGAGCAGAGGCAGAAAGATGAGATACTCAAAGACATCTCATCAAAATCAGAATGGACCATAAGACTTGTAGAGAATCTCCTCACCCTGACAAGAATAGATTCCAAGAAGATGACAGTTAAGAAAAAGCCTGAAGCCCTTGAGGAGGTTATCCCTGAAGCAGTTAGAGGGGTAAACGGAATAATAGGCGGAAGAAAGATTCACTATGATATGCCCACAGGCCTTGTGTTTGTCGATATGGATGCCACACTGATAACACAGGTGATAATCAATATTCTCACCAATGCCATCCAGCATACTAAGGATGACGGCAATATCTGGATAAAGGTATTTGATTCTGGATTCTCATATGCTTTCTGGATTGAGAATGACGGAACTCCTATAGCAGATTATGCTATTGATCATGTCTTTGAGATGTATTACACCACCAATGAGAGACAAGGCGGAATAGGAGTCGGTCTTGCCATATGCAAGATGATAGTCGAGGCTCATGGCGGAGAGATAAGCTGCCTTAACACAAAAGACGGCCATGTGAGATTTGAATTCATATTGCCTAAGGAGGAAAAATCCAATGAACAGAATACTGGTAATCGAAGATGACGATGCGATTCAGAGGCTTCTTGGCATTTCTCTGAAGGAAGAAGGATTCGAGGCAGTAAAGGCATCAGACGGGAAAGAAGGTATTAATCTTGCATCCAGTCAGCCGTTTTCACTTATCCTTCTTGATCTCGGTCTTCCGGATATCGATGGCAAGGAAGTCATCGAAGCCTTGCGGGTGATAAGCAACAATATCCCGATAATAGTCGTAAGCGCAAGAAGCGACTCCGAGGAAAAGATTGCCTGTCTTGATTTAGGCGTCAATGACTATGTTCAGAAGCCTTTCTCAGTCGGAGAATTGATGGCCAGAATCAGGGCATCGATACGAAACAGGAAAAAGGATGAGCCAGCATCCCCTGTCTTTGTAAACGGAGATCTAAAAATTGACTTTGATGCTCACAAGGTCTATTCCAAAGGAAAGGAAATTCATCTGACGAAAATCGAATACGATATTTTGAAGCTTCTGGCTGACAATATCGGAAAGACCCTCACTCATAATTTCATAATCACTCATGTTTGGGGACCTGACGGGATTGACTCAAACGGGCTGCGGGTTTTCATGGCCGGATTAAGAAGGAAGCTTCTTGATGATCCATATGAGGATCCTCTCATAGAGACTTATGTCGGAATCGGATACGGAATGAACAAAATATCCTGAGAAACTTTATTATTCAGGAATCTTAATGCCGTCTTAATACGGCTTCGATATGATTAATCCCTTTTTAATGCCTGAAAAACTACAATTATTTTGTATGAAAACTTCTTTGAATTACTCGGATAGCATGAAAATGGCCTCTGACATGCTTAAAGACAGTCAGATTGCAAAAGCAGCAAGAATCATAAGAGACAATATCTCAAAAGATCTCCTCAATCCGCTGGGGTTCAATCTCATGGGCATTTCTTATGAGCTAGAGGGCGACATCATCAATTCCATCAAATGCTATAGGATAGCCATCCAGATTGATTCATCGTATGCTCCTTCTATAAGCAATCTTAGTCGAATCACGGCATTCTCTCTCTCAGGCAACGATTTCGGCAAGATAAATTATGGAACGGAAGAGAAAGACAGATTATGAACATCGTCATCATCATAGCCGCTGTCATGGCTTTTATCTTGCTTGTCTATCTCTGTTATGTTCTTTTCAATGGTGGAGGGAAAATATGAATACTGATATAGTCTTCACTGTCTTTCAGGATCTGGTGTTCTTTATTCTTGTGATAGGAATAGGATACCTGTTCGGGAAGGCATTCTATAAGATCTACCTGGGTGAACCTGTCTTCACGAAGAAAGCCTCCCATTCCCTTGAAGGTTTCCTGTTCTTGTTGATGGGAGTAGATCCTGAAGAAAAGATGACGATAAAGACCTACATCAAGTCTCTTCTTTTATTCTCTTTAGTTGGATTCGTATTTCTCTTTGGATTGCTGATGCTTCAAGGATATCTATTCCTTAACCCGAACAATGTCAAGGGCATGAGCTTTCAGCTTGCCTTCAATACAGCTATATCCTATATCACCAACACAGACTGGCAGTCATATTCTGGAGAAACCCAGGCAAGCTATCTTACCGATACATTGGGGTTCACAGTCGCCAATTTCTTATCAGGAGCAGTCGGAATATCAGTCCTGTTTGCCCTTTTGAGAGGATTTGCCTCCAATGAAGCAAGAAACCTCGGAAACTTTTGGGCTGATATCGTAAGAATCACCATCTTCATGATTCCTGTTTGCTTCTTCGGCTCATTTTTTCTTGTTTTAGACGGCGTTCCTCAGACCTATCAGGCCAATATAAGCTATGTCTCACTTGAGGGAACAGATTCGACTCTTTATCTTGGACCTGTTGCAAGTCAGGAGATGATAAAGCAGCTTTTCACAAACGGAGGTGGGTTTTACAATACCAATTCGGCTTTCCCGTTTGAAAATCCGACTCCTTTCACTGATCTTCTCGAAAATCTGTCCATTCTGATCATACCTGTCGGTCTATGCTTTACCTTCGGAAAGGCAGTCAAGGATTCAAGGCAGGGTATGGCCATCCTATCGGCGATGAGTGTTCTTTTCATAGCCTGTCTTATTGTCTGCACATGCTTTGAATACAAAGGAACTGAACTTCCAGACTATATTCTCGCGTGCGGGAATATTGAAGGAAAAGAGACAAGATTCGGAATCGGTCTGTCTTCCTTATGGGCAATATCGACTACAGCAGCCTCAAACGGATCAGTCAATTCAATGCTTGATTCCTTTACTCCCCTTGGCGGGCTCTGGCCGCTGTTCCTGATGCTTCTTGGAGAAATCGTCTATGGTGGAGCAGGAAGCGGATTATACGGGATGGTTGCCTTTGCTATACTTACTGTCTTCATAGCCGGGCTGATGGTCGGAAGAACGCCTGAATATCTCAAAAAGAAGATAGGAAGTTTTGAGATGAAAATGGTCTGCCTTATCATTCTCCCGCCCGTATTATGTGTTCTTCTTGGAACTGCCGCCACAGTGCTTTACCCTTCTTCATCATCATTTATCACGAACAAAGGCGCACATGGCTTCACTGAGATTCTTTATGCGTTTGCAAGCTTTGCCAATAACAATGGCTCAGCATTTTCAGGACTTCATAGCGATAACAGCTGGATTGATATGACAGGCGGCCTGATTATGCTTATCACACGGTTCGTTCCGATGATTGCAACAATCAGCCTTGGCTATTCTCTTTCAGCCAAGAAGGTTATCGCACAGTCAAGCGGAACATTATCTACATCAAATGCCATGTTCGTATTTCTTCTTGTTTCCGTGATACTGATCATCGGTGCCTTGTCATTCTTCCCAGCCTTATCTTTGGGGCCGATAGCTGACTATGTCGGATAAGGGGATACCAAGATGAAAAATACAGATATAAAAGATAAGAAAAATGTTTCATTCAGAAAGGACAACACCTATGACCGAAGGAAGATCATCGTCAGTGCTCTTTTTCAGTCATTTGCAAAGCTCAGTCCCAAATGCCAGATCAGGAATCCGGTGATGTTTGTCGTTTATCTGGGTGCAATTCTGACCACTGTCCTTTTCTTCCTTTCTTTAGGCGGAATCAGAGATTCAGGAAGTCTTTATATCTTTGCAATTACAATCATTCTTTGGTTCACTGTCCTGTTTGCTGATTTTGCCGAGGCCATAGCAGAGGGGAGAGGAAGAGCACAAGCCGATGCCCTTAAGAAAGCAAGACATGATGTCATAGCAAGAAAGCTCAAGACACCTGAACTTGATGCGGAATTTTCCGAAGTCAGATCAAACGATCTTAAGCCTGGAGACATTGTCCTTGTAAAAGCCAAGGAACAGATACCTATGGATGGTGAAGTGATTGTAGGAGTAGCATCAGTCGATGAGTCAGCAATAACAGGCGAGTCTGCTCCCGTCATAAGAGAAAGCGGCGGGGATAGAAGTGCAGTCACCGGTGGAACCACAGTGACTTCTGACTGGTTGATCATCAGGGTCACTGCTCAAGCCGGAAAAAGCTTCCTAGATAAGATGATTTCGATGGTCGAAGGTGCATCACGGAAAAAGACGCCTAATGAAATTGCCCTCCAGATTCTTCTTGTCACCCTCACTATCATCTTTCTTGTGGTATGTGCCTGCCTACTTCCGTTCTCAGAGTTTGCGGTAAGTCAGACAGGTCAGGGAACCGTCATATCTCTTACGAACATTGTCGCACTCTTAGTCTGTCTTGCCCCTACCACGATTGGTGCTTTGCTTTCATCGATAGGAATAGCAGGAATGTCAAGGCTGAACAGGGCAAATGTTCTTTCCACATCTGGAAGAGCCATCGAGGCGGCAGGGGATGTCGATATCCTCCTTCTTGATAAGACCGGCACAATTACTTTAGGAAACCGTCAGGCCAGTCAGTTTATTCCGATAGGCACAGTTTCTGAGGAAGAGCTTGCCGAGGCAAGCCAGCTTTCTAGTCTTGCAGACGAGACGGCAGAGGGAAGAAGCATAGTCATATTGGCAAAGAACCGCTTCAATCTCAGAGGCGAAGGAATTGGATCGCTTAAGGCAATATTCATCGAGTTCTCGGCAAAGACAAGGATGAGCGGAGTCGATATCGGAGCAGAGCATATCAGGAAAGGAAGCGCCGATGCCATCAAAGAGTATGTTACAAGGCTAGGCGGAGTCTATCCAGTAGCTTGTGAGGAGGCAGTGAGAAAAGTCGCCAATGAGGGAGGGACTCCTCTTGTCGTATGCAGAAACCGGCAGGTCTTAGGAGTCATCTATCTTAAAGACATAGTCAAAGAGGGAGTGAAGGAGAAGTTTGCTGATCTGAGAAAGATGGGAATAAAAACAGTGATGATCACAGGCGATAATCCGATGACCGCAGCTGCGATAGCCGCTGAGGCCGGTGTCGACGACTTTGTGGCTGAGGCTACCCCTGAGACGAAGCTATCGCTTATCAAGAGGCTTCAGATGGAAGGCCATCTTGTGGCAATGACAGGCGATGGCACCAATGATGCTCCTGCTCTCGCTCAGGCTGATGTAGCAGTCGCAATGAATTCGGGAACTCAGGCCGCAAAGGAAGCTGGCAACATGGTCGACCTTGATTCATCGCCGACTAAGCTTATCGATGTAGTTAGGATTGGCAAACAGCTGCTTATGACACGCGGAGCACTCACTACTTTCTCGATTGCCAACGATATTGCCAAATACTTTGCCATCATCCCCGTTCTCTTTGCATCTATCTATCCTGGCCTTGAATCTCTTAACTTCATGCATCTAGGAAACCCTGCCTCAGCGATTCTTGCCTCTCTTCTCTACAATGCATTGATCATCATTGCTCTTATTCCTCTTTCGCTTAAAGGCGTTCCTTACAAGGAGGAATCAGCCGGAAAGATACTTAATAGAAATCTCCTCATTTACGGATTGGGAGGAGTGATTGCACCTTTTATCTTCATCAAGCTGTTTGACATGATGTTTCTTGCCATGGGAGTGATATAGAAATATGGAAGAACCAAAAAAGGATGAGCCTCTCAAAATAGAAGCAGAGGAACATGAAAAGAAGAAGCGTTTTTCTACCCTTAGGGCTGCTTTAATTTGCTTTGCCTCTATGAGTGTTCTTACAGGAATCATCTATCCTGTTACAGTGACAGTCATCTCACAGGCAGTATTCCCATATCAGTCAAACGGCTCGCAGATAACAGTGACCTTGAAGGATGGATCGAAGAAGACGTACGGAAGCGAACTGATAGGGCAGAGCTATGAAAACCCCATTCATCTTTTCGGAAGGGTTAACCTCGGCTCACCATCAAATCTGTCGCCTACATCAGACGAATATAAGGCCCTCCTTGCAAAGAGGGTCCAGGAACGAAAAGAGAAGCTATCAAAGATTGGATACGAGGAGTCAGGAATTCCTCTAGAGCTTCTCACTAGCTCAGGAAGTGGAGTAGATCCGCATATCTCTCCAGAGACTGCCTATTTTCAGGTTCCTGTCATCGTGAAGGCAAGAAATCAGGCGTCAGGATATATGGACGATTCTCAAAGTAATCTCACGCAAGAAAATGTCAAAGCCATCATAGACAAGTATACTGAAGGCAGGTTTTTGGGGCTGTTTGGAGAAAAGAGAGTCAATGTACTGCTTGTGAATCTCTCTTTGGATGGAGAACTCTAGATGGAAAAAGGAAGACTGAAGATCTATTTTGGTTATTCGGCCGGCGTAGGCAAGACCTACATGATGTTGAAGCAAGCAAAAGAGCTTAAAGATGCTGGAACTGATGTCGTCATTGGATACATCGAACCCCATGGAAGAAAAGACACCGAAGAGATGGCGGTTGATTTTGAATGCATTCCATATAGGCAGATACCATATAAGGGAATAATGCTCAACGAATTCGATGTTGATGCAGCCATTAGAAGACATCCCCAGCTGATTCTTGTGGATGAGCTGGCTCATACCAATGCCATAGGTAGCAAGAACCGGAAACGATATCTCGACGTGCAGGAACTTCTAAATCAGGGAATCGATGTCTATACCACAGTCAATGTCCAGCATCTTGAAGGCGTACATGATCTTGTCGGCGCTGCCACAGATGTCGATGTCAATGAGAGAATACCTGATTATGTCTTTGACATGGCAGATGAAATCAATCTTGTTGATATCGAGCCCAATGCTCTCATTGAAAGAATGAGAGAAGGAAAGATATATTCAAAAGGAAAGATCCAGCTTGCACTATCAAACTTCTTCAAAGAATCCAATCTTTGCTCATTGCGTGAATTGGCAATGAGAAGAAGTGCTGATAGAATTGAGATGAAGACAAACAACGGTGCTTTGAAAACAAAGATTCTGGTCCTTATCTCGCCTTCTCCATCATCAGCTAAGAACATTAGAGCTGCTGCCAGAATGGCTGAAGCATACCATTGTCTTTATACAGCCATGTATGTTGAGACAAACGGTGAGCTTTCAGATGATTCTGCCACCTCAATAAAGAACAACATGAAGCTTGTTAAAAATACGGGCGGAACGCTGATAGTCAAATATGCGGAAGACATCGTTGATGCCGTGAGCGAATATGTGAGAGTCACCGGAGTCAATGAATTGATTATTGGAAAGACATGGAAGACGTTGGGAAAAAAGGATTCTCTTGAAGAAAAATTCATTGCATCTATGCCTTACTTGGAGGTGATGATAATTCCGGACAGCGATCAGATAAGAAAAAAGAAATTTCATCCCATCGGATCAATAAGGCATCTTTTCCTTTCCAAATCAAGAATCAGGAAAGAGAATCACATAGCAAACACTATAATCGATATTCTGAATTCGTTGGCCTATGAAGTGGAGCAAACCAACAATTCGGATTCCATTGAGGATTCACTATGTCAGTCGTTGAGCAGAGACTTCAGCAGAAGCTGCATGGTTCTATCAATAAGGAAATCAGTCGCCTACAGTCAGAACGGGGAGGACATATCTCTCTTTAAGTCACCTAAAGAGAGAGCTGTCATCAGCTGGGTCTGGACAAACAGGCTTCCTGCAGGATGCGGGACTGATACAATCAGGGAGGCAGAAGGCATCTATTTTCCTTTGGTCAAAAACAATATGGCCGTTGCAGTCATCGGCTTCTCATGCCGGAAAGGCAAGATGTCTGTGACAGACAGGCTGATTTTTGATCAGCTTACAAACCATCTGGCCTTATATCTTGATTATTACGCCCCACAGGATATCGTCTTACGTAATCAGGATGACATCAAACAGAATCCAACGCTGGAACGAAATGAAGAGAAACCTAGTCACTTAGAACAGAACAATTAGTTCGATTCCCTCTGATTATTTCAAAAATACAATTAATTATGAGAAGGATAAACTAAAGTGTTGCTGAATACCCGTAAACGTCCGATCTTCTCAGCATAATCCCCGACGAGAATATCTTTTCCCTGTTTTCCCTGAGGAACTCAGGGAATTCTTCTCTGTCTGACATATAGTCTGCACACAGAGTGTCCAGGTATTTCTGCACATTGCTTCTGTGTATTCTCAGATGCACGGCGAAGATCCTCTGGACCTGGCAGCAGAATCTGTTGACGGGGTTCATGAGACAGTGTGAGTTCCTGTCCTTTGAGTTGACCGCGGTTTCCAAACACCCGCTGAAGGCATGTCCGTAGTTTGAGTCGTCATGCGTAACACAAGAGCCCTTCTCGACCAAACTCTCGAAGTCTCTCTCCGACTCCTGGATCTTCGGCATCCCATAGCCGCTGACCTTTGCCAAGCAGTGTCCTCTGTCATCCACGGCAACGGCTATCCTCAGCTTGTTCTTGGAGACTCCTCTCTTCGAGGAGAGATCTCCGGATCTGGCCACGTTGACGTAGGTCTCGTCCACATGGATATTCCCGGAAAGCTTAGGAAACTCCCTTAATCTCCGCACTTTCTCGATTTTCCTTCTCCACAGAAGGGCAGTCTGCAGAGAGACATTGGCCATATGCCCGGCCTGTCTCAGAGTAGACCCGTCAATCAGAAGGGAGAACATATTCTTTATCTGCATGGGCTTGAGTTTCGAGGAGAAAAGAACAGTCCCTGATCTTCCGGTGAAGGTCCTGTGGCAGCCGCCGCAGATCCATCTCTGCCTTCCGCCTTTGGTCTTACCGTTCTTCTTGATTTCGGTGCAGCCGCAGTGGGGGCAGCAGTTGAAATCTGTCGCATAGAAAGTGCGGCCGTCAAAAGACCTGATGCATGAATCCATAGATGTTGTCTTCTTTCCGGACAGTTCAGGAATCCGCCATGAAGGGAATTGTTACATTGTCAT
>ENA-UOOK01004880-UOOK01004880.1-fermentation-metagenome-genome-assembly--contig:-NODE-4880-length-13949-cov-46.948323_pt1 | contig 13949 bp, 17 predicted proteins | sample MGYA00245777_ERZ724023 | MGnify/ENA primary metagenome ERZ724023 (study PRJEB28704, sample SAMN03018312) | fermentation metagenome | biome: anthropogenic terrestrial biome; feature: soil... | reverse complement strand
CCCAAGCAAGATATTCTGTGATTTCTCGCTCTCGTTTTGTTAATTTATTTTTTACCACGCTCGCCCTCATGTCCTCACACTCCCCAAAAATCTGTAATTCCATATTCTGCAAAGATCCTTTCGAGAGACTCTGCCTCGGAGACCCTTGGCTCAACTTCTCCCGAAAGACGTGCGCGCCACGCGGAGCGTGTAGAGATGTTAAGAGCTTTCATTATTTTTCTCTTAACCTCATTCACATCTTTCCGTTGAACTTGATCAAACCCTTTTTTGAATGAAAATTTCTCCATTTTTGCTCTGTTTAAATTGAAAAATGACGTAAATTTGCTATTTACATTTGTTTTGCAACGCCGTACCTTTGTTTTGTTTCGGCTTACAAATGCAAATATAAAGAACTTTCTTAAACAATGCAAGAAAATACTGAACAAATATCCAGAATTTCTGAAAGAATTTTACAAGTAGTTGAATCTTTTAGGGTTAGCAAAAACAAATTTGGCAAAGATTTGGGATATGATCCTGCACAGACAATTTACGACTTGATTAATGGGAAATCAAACCCAAGTTATGATTTCTTTGATCGATTTGTAAATTCAGAATATTCTGAAACAATTAACGTGGAATGGCTAATCTCAGGAAAAGGGGAGATGCATAAAAAAAAGGAAGGTGAAAGCGACTCTAAAATTATGTCAATTCATGATCGGTTATTAAAAATCATTGAATCTCAACAGCGAACAATTGAGTCGCAGCAGGAAACATTTAAACACTTTGTTCAAAAAAACGATACTGCGGAAACTGTATAAATTGTGCGTGCAAAAGAGGGAAAGTAGTACCCATGATTCCAAAACGATAATATAATGAGACTTTATTTTGAAATTTATGAAAAAGAATCCACGAAAATTGCTGGTCATGGAGAATTCTTTTACCACATAACGAACTCCTTTGTTCCTGATAATTTGTGGATCACAGTCCGAGAGGATGAATCTAATGATTCTACTTCTGATGAAGCACAGGAAAAAGATAAAACAAAAATTCAACAAGTTCTATTTGGATACATCGAATTCAATAAGGTAAGAATTGAAATCAATGGATTTCTTTATCTGGAAAGATATCTTGGAGATCACGGATTTATTATGAATGGATATCAATGCTACAAAGATGAAGAGAAATGCGAACAGTATCATGTTGAGCCGTATCCTAATGTCTACAATGCGCAGGGATGGGAAACGATTGATAATGAAGAGTAAACAACAATTGAGATAACAGTATATTTTCAGACAATTACAGACAAAAGCTACAGAGTAGACAAAAATAGACAGTAATACAACGCTCGTTTTCACAGTGTTAACACCATGGGATAGTTTCTTCTCATCCCGACAACAATCAAAAGGCTTATAAACAGCCAGATAACTATAAAGCGAGATGGTGCGATTTTGCGCCCCTTGCTTTTTTTGTTTAAAAATAGCCTTGTTTTTCGCTAGATACTGGCTGAGCCTTATTCCATTAATCAAAATTATCAGCAGTCCGACGGATACGTTCAGCGAGATCGTACAGCGCTCCTTTAAATTGTTGCTTTTCATCTTCGGTAAAACCGCCTTTGCCGCCATTACCGTCAACTCCATTGATCTTATTGTAAATCCAGGAGGAGGATTTACCAAAATACTTTTGTGCTATCTTTGCCCAGGTTACATCCAGGGCGATATCTTTCAACTGTTCCTTGGTGGATACTTTTTCTGTTGTTATAGTTTTCATACACGCTCGTTTTAAATAGTTAATGTTTTGAAGTGCCGCCGTCTTAGCTGCGATTTTCTCTGATTACTCTTCTCTTTCTTTTTCCTCATTGGGATCGTAATCTTTTGAGAGCAGATTATCGAAGAGTTCTCTGATGTAGAATTCATACGTCCAGTTGAAGAAAATTCTTGATTTTCTGTAGTTCCTGATTACTTCGATCAGTTCCTTTTCTTCCTTTGTCAGTTTCATATTCCTATCTGTTTTTAATCACCCTTCAAATATACTATGATTTTTCATAGTAGTCAAGTATTCAGGTGCTTTTTTGTATCTTACACGCCAAGAACAATGCCCGGTTCAATATTAAGTTGCTTACTGATAGTGCGGGCGACTTTCAGGGTGGGTTCGGTTTTACCTGTCAGGAAGTTACTGATACGTGATTGGCTGAGTCCGAGCATTTCGGCAAGTTTCTCTTGTGTGAGATTCATTTCGTGCATCCGGAGCTTCATAACGTCGGGTAACGACGGAGTGCCCATCGGATAATTCTCGTCTTCATATTCTTCGGCAAGTTCAACGAGCAAATCAAGTTCCATGACCCGATGATCGTTCATGGGCGTATTTTCTTCCACTTGTTCCATCAATTCTTCAATCCGTAACATGATGGCATCGTATTTATTTTTGTCTTTTATTGTCGCCATAATCATATTTTTTTGATGTCTTTTATTTTATCGTATTGTGTATGCGTTCCAACAAACCGGATCAATACGGCTTTGATTGTAAACTGGATGATAGTCACTATCCGGTAATCGTTTCCTTTAATGTTGAATACATATCGCTTGTTGCCTACATTATCTACAGTATTGAATGTTCTTTTTATATCGGTAAAACATGTCCATTGCTCCTTTTTCACTATTCTGTACCAGTTTTCCAAAGGTATTTTGGAATCGGGGTATTGGGAGTAAAAATCCTGTAAGGCCTTTTTCGATATGATTCTCATCCTTCATCATTGTTTTATGCGACTAAGATACAAAATAAATATTTAATAAACGAATATATCATTTATTATTTAAATAAATTACCTGTTTTTTGCCTTAAGACTGTCATGCCCTTTGTGGTTGAACAAAGGTGTAGTTTTGCATGAGAATAATCACATGAACTTTTGCGACGATGCAAAACAGGTTCTCTTTTTATGTTAAAAATGGATTAACACCGATTCCTTCAAGAAAAAACTTATATATTTGAGGAATTTTACTTCTTTTTTTCGTTAATTGATGAAGAAAGTAGGATGTTAAACCTAAAAATATAACAGATGAAAAAGGTGTTGTTATTGATTGATTACTCCAGTGAATTTAGCCGTCGTTTATTGAAAGGGTTGATTCAATATTCCAAAGAACACGGACCCTGGATATTTTATCGCTTACCCTCCTATTATAAAACGCTGTATGGTAAGGAGGGGATTGTGGAGTGGGCTAAAGAGTGGGAGGCAGACGCTATTGTGGCGCGTTGGGATCATGAAGGGACAGACCTGCTAAAGAGTTTAAATATTCCTGTTGTCCTTCAGAATTACAAAGACAGAAGCGATTATTTTTCCAATCTGACAGGCGATTATATCGGAACCGGCGAGATGGCTGCCAGGTTTTTCATTAAACGGCGATACAGGAATTTCGCGTTTTATGGGAACAAAGGTGTGGTGTGGTCGCGCGAGAGGGCCGAAGGATTCAGGAAAGAGGTGGAAAAAGCAGTAGGGAATTACTATTACTTTGAAAGTGAAAACCTGGACGGAGAGGAATGGGGTACCAGCCATATACAACTCGATGAATGGCTCTTGTCGTTACCCAAGCCGGTGGGATTGTTTGCCTGCGACGATGATTTCGCTTTAAGAATATCTCAAATTTGTAAAATTAACAACATTAAAATTCCTGAAGAAATTTCATTGCTGGGGGTGGATAACGATGAACTGATTTGTCACCTTTCCGATCCTCCCATATCATCCATTGTAACAGACGTAGAAAAGGGAGGGTACGAAGCTGGAAGATTGATCGACCGGATGATCAAGGGAGAGATCGTAGAGCCCTTCAACATCATTATCCGGCCAACGCGGTTCGAACTTCGAAAATCGACAGAGAAGTATGATATATCCAATGGCTATATCTCTCAAGTCGTCAATTATATCGAAGACAATTTCAACACCGACATCAATATTGAGGAACTCACAGAACTGGTTCCGCTATCCCGGCGTAACCTGGAAGTGAAATTCAAAGAAGAGATGGGTACCACTATCTATCAATTTATCCTGAGTTGCAGGATTGACTATTTTGCTCATTTATTGCTAACAACTGACAGGACTCTATACGATATGGCCCTTGAAGCCGGTTTCAATGACTGCAAAAATATATCGCGCATTTTTAAAAAGCATAGAGGCTGCACTCCTGTAGAATTTCAAAAAAAATACAGCAATAACTTTCCACCATAACGTTTTTTGAGATTACTATTTCGTTATTAACGTATTTCCCATACCTGATAAAACATAATTTTGTGTACTACAAAAATGTGGGACAAACTATTTACTTGTATTAAATCAATAAAAGATGAGTACAAAACCAGGGGTTAAACATGTTCAGAACAAAAACGCCACGATCAAATCAATGATTATTCTGGTGTTGCTGTTTTTTATTTTCGGATTGGTATCGTGGGTAAACACTATTTTAGTCCCTTATTTCCAACTGACCCTTCAACTGACTAATTTTCAATCCTCGTTTGTTACATTTGCTTTTTACATTGCTTATTTAGTGATGGCTATCCCTTCATCTTTCTTGCTGAATAAGATGGGATATAAGAGGGGGATGATGTATGGCCTGTGGTGTATGGCAATCGGGGCGCTGCTCTTTGTCCCTGCTGCCTATTGGCGTGTTTATCAGGTGTTTCTACTGGGACTGTTTTTGCTGGGTGTAGGACTTGCCATTTTACAATCGGCCGCTAACCCTTATGTAACCATTGTAGGGCCAATCGAGAGCGCTGCCAAACGGATGAGTATAGTTGGGACGGGCAATAAACTGGCCGGTGTTATAGCTAATCTTATTTTTGCCGGAGTTGTTATCCGTGAATCCGACAAGGTATTGATGCGGGAGATTGAATCCGGCCTATATACCGGCACGTCGTTAGATGCTGCTTTGGATAATCTGATCAAAGGCGTTATGTTCCCATATCTGATTTTAGCTGTAGCGCTCTTCGTTTTTGGAATTATTGTTCGTTATTCGGCTTTACCGGAATTAGATCCCTCGGTAGTGAACAAATGTTCTGCCGAAGATGAAAGCTCCGGTAAATCCATTTTTCAATATCCTGCATTGATATTGGGGGTGGTTGCCATGTTTTTCCATATAGGAACACAGATGATTGCTCTTGCTACCAGCATCCAATATGCAGGTACTATGGGTGAAAGCCTGGCCGGGCCGGCTAAAAATATCCCTTCATACACCATGCTGTTGACTTTTCTGGGATATTTTATCGGAATCATATTGATCCCCAAATACTTGAAGCAACGTAATGCGCTTTTAATCTGCGCTTCACTCAATTTAGTTCTTTCTATTTTAATAATTAGTACATCAGGAACGGTTAATTTCTTCGGAATTACGTCCGATATTTCTATCTGGTACCTTGTAATGATGGGACTTCCCAATGCATTACTTTACGCCGGGATTTGGCCTCTTGCCATCAACGGATTAGGCAAGCACACGAATCTTGGCGCTGCTTTTCTGGTGATGGCGCTTTGCGGGAGTGCATTTATGCCTATGATTTATCATTCGCTTGTGGAGCTTAATTCGTCTCTCTCGCCTTTTGAAGCAATGAAACAGGCCTATTGGATTCTTATCCCCTGTTTTGCCTATATTGTATGGTATGCGGCCAGAGGATACCGGATCAAATTCTGGAGAAGAACAAAGAACTAATGTGGTAATTGATTGATATTATGGATAATAGAATCATCATAAAAAACGGCAAGGTCATTTTTCCCGATACGATAGAGGAGAACCTGACCGTTGTATGTGGAAATGGGAAAATAACCGATATTCTTCATAATGAAGAATTCACTCCCGGCAATAGCGATATTGTGATAGACGCGACAAACAAGTATGTTGCTCCCGGCTTTATTGATATCCACACACACGGCGGTGGCGGGCATGACTTTATGGACGGGACCGTTGAGGCATATCTCGGAGCGGCGGAAACTCATGCCCGGTATGGAACCACGGCGTTGTTGCCTACAACGTTGACAAGCACGTTCGACGAGCTGATTAACACGTTTGACGTATATAAAGAAGCCGTAAAACAGAACACAAAAGGAGCTAAATTTCTCGGGCTACATCTGGAAGGACCCTATTTTGCCTATAATCAGCGGGGCGCTCAGGATCCCCAATATCTTAAAAACCCCGAACCGGAAGAATACAATAAGATCTTAGCGGCGTCGGACGATATTGTACGCTGGAGCCTGGCGCCGGAGCTGCCCGGTGCGCTCGACTTCGGAAAGGTGCTGACTTCAAAAAGCATCCTCACCTCCGTAGCACATAGCGATGCCATTTATGAGGAGGTACTGAAAGCCTTCAACGCAGGGTTTACACACGTAACCCACCTTTATTCGGCTATGTCCACCGTTACCCGCAGGAATGCATTCCGCTACGCGGGCGTTTTGGAAGCTGCATACCTGATCGATGACATGACAGTGGAGATCATTGCCGATGGAGTGCATTTACCTAAATCCCTTCTCCGGTTCGTATATAAATTCAAAGGGCCTGACAAAACTGCGCTTTGTACCGATTCAATGCGGGGGGCAGGTATGCCCGACGGGGAATCTATTTTAGGCAGCCTGGAAAAAGGACAAAGGGTAATCATCGAAGATGGCGTGGCAAAACTACCGGATCGGACAGCTTTTGCCGGAAGCGTTGCCACCACCGACCGTTTGGTCAGGACCATGGTAAACATTGCTGATGTGCCTTTGGTGGAGGCGGTAAGAATGATGACCTTAACTCCGGCCCGCATCATGCGGATAGATCAGCAGAAAGGATCTGTCCAAAAAGGTAAAGATGCTGATCTGGTTATTTTTGATAATAATATTAATGTTTCATACACAATCTTGGAAGGAAATGTCATATACGGAAACTAACACGAATGTAATCACATTCACCAAAGGAATGTTGGAAGTGAAAATCTTTCATACCCGGGAGGAGATGGGTATGGAAGCGGCAGCTAATGTATCGGATACTATACGGCAACTGTTCAATGAAAAAGAGGAAATCAATATGATCTTTGCCGCCGCACCCTCACAAAGCGATTTTATGAAGGAGCTGATTGCCGATAAACGAATCCGGTGGGAGAAGATCAATGCCTTTCACATGGATGAGTACATTGGGTTGGAAGAGAATGCCCCTCAGGGATTCGGTAATTTCCTGAGAGAACGCATTTTTGATAAAGTTCCCTTTAAAAGTGTCCATTATATAAACGGGATAAACGGTGGAGCGGAAGATCCTTCTGCCGAGTGCGAAAGGTATGCCGGCTTATTGGATCAATACCCTGTTGATATTGTTTGTCTTGGGATCGGAGAGAACGGCCATATCGCATTCAATGACCCGCCAGTAGCCGATTTCAAAGATCCTGAATTAGTGAAAGTGGTAAAACTGGATATGGCTTGCAGGCAACAACAAGTCAATGAAAACCTTTTCACCGGAATAGACTTGGTACCTACCCATGCGATCACCGTGACTATTCCGGCACTGTTAAGGGCAAAATATATGTTCTGCATGGTACCGGCCAAAAATAAAGCTGAAGCCGTGTATCACGCTCTGAATAACGATATCAGCGAGGAATGCCCGGCTACGATCTTACGAACGAAAAAAGGCGCTGTATTGTATCTGGACAAAGAAAGTGCGTCATTACTGAATTAAAACAAAATCATTATGAGACTAAAAGTTATTTTGTCAGCTATTTTGTCCGGACTTTTATGGATAGCCCAGGCACAACAAATAAAAATTGGCATCATCGGCCTCGATACCTCTCACTCTATTGCCTTTACCAAATTTTTGAATGGAGAAGATAAAAAAGAAGAATTCAAAGATTTTAAAATTGTCGCAGCCTATCCCTACGGATCGAAAACCATTAAATCGAGTTACGACCGCATACCTGATTATATAAAACAGGTTAAAGGATTGGGAGTGGAGATTGTTCCCTCCATAGCAGAATTGCTCAAAAAAGTAGATTGTGTAATGTTGGAAACAAACGATGGGAACCTGCATCTGGAACAGGCGTACGAAGTGTTCAAGGCAGGTAAGATCATGTTTATAGATAAACCGCTTGGCGCCACTTTGGCACAATCCATAGCGATCTGTCAATTAGCCAGGGAATATAATATTCCCATTTTCTCTTCATCCGCGCTACGGTTTGTTCCGCAAAATCAAAAATTACGCAACGGAGAGTATGGTAAAGTTTTAGGAGCGGATTGTTACTCTCCGGCAACACGTGAAATATCGCATCCCGATTTTGGGTGGTATGGCATCCATGGCGTGGAAACCCTGTTCACTATTATGGGAACGGGGTGTGTATCCGTGAATCGAATGTCGGCTGAAGGAACTGACGTAGTCGCCGGCTTATGGAGCGATGGCAGGATAGGCACGTTCAGAGGCCTTCGTGCGGGAAAGGGTATCTACGGAGGAACAGCCTTTACGGATAAAGGCGCGGAACCTGTCGGTCCCTATGAGGGATATGAAGTACTACTGACGGAGATATTGAAATTTTTCAGAACTCGCGTTGCTCCGATTTCAGCAGAAGAAACGCTCGAAATATTCACCTTTATGGAGGCTTCGAACGAAAGCAAGCGTAATGATGGAAAAATCATCCTGATGGAGGATGTCTATCGTAAAGGCTTAAAAGAAGCTAAAGAATTACTGCTGGAATTAAAAATAAAATGAAAAAGGGTTGGTCTATAATTGCAGTCGGACTGATATTACTTTCTTGTATGCAAAAGAACAATAGCCCCCGGGGCAACCAAACGATATTTATCGGCAAAGAGGGTGAAATAAAACTGATCGTCCTTGCCCCGGGGCATTTTCATGCCAACCTGCTTCAAAAAAGCGCCATGCCACAGGTAAACGATTCGGTATTTATATATGCACCCGCCGAAGATACCGGATTAAAACAGTATCTTTCGGCCATTGAGTCGTTCAACCAAAGAGATAAAGATCCTACAAGTTGGCAAACAATTGTCTATACCGGCGACGATTTTCTAAATAAGATGGTAACCGACAAAAAAGGGAATGTAGTCGTACTTGCCGGTAACAATAAAGAGAAAACCGAATATATTCTCAGTGCGGTAGATGCCGGATTAAACGTTTTGTCGGATAAGCCGATGGCGATTAACCGGGAAGATTTTCTTTTGTTGGAAGAAGCGTATGCCAATGCTGAGGCACAAAACGTGTTGTTATATGATATGATGACCGAACGTTACGATATGCTAAATATCATCGAGAAAGAGTTGATAAACGATCCCGATTTTTTCGGTGAGCTGAAAACGGGAACACCGGAAGATCCCGCCGTGTATATGGAGAGCGTGCATCACTTCTATAAAGAAGTGTCCGGCACCCCGTTGATCCGTCCGGCATGGTATTACGACGTGGAGCAACAGGGCGAAGGGATTGCCGATGTAACCACGCACCTGATCGATTTGTTGTTCTGGAAATGTTTTCCCGGACAGTCTATCAATTACACCCGGGATATCGGGAATATCTCTTCCTCTCATTGGGCAACAGAGATCACATTACCGCAGTTTACAAAATCGACCGGTGAAACCGCCTTCCCCGATTACCTGCAAAAATACCTCAACAATTCCATACTGAAGGTGTATGCCAACGGCACTCTCCACTTCGATGTAAAACACCGGAATGTGGGCTTAAAAGTTATTTGGAATTACCAGGCGCCTGAAGGTAGCGGAGATACCTTCATGTCGGTTGTAAAAGGAACAAAAACTACGCTGAAAACAATACAGAACAAAGAGCAGAATTTTGTGAAACAACTGTATGTGCAAAAAACCGACGGGATGGATGAAAATGAATTTTCCGATAACCTCCAAAAGGCGATCGAGAAAATCCGGACAACCTATCCTTTCGTATCTGCTTCTCCTACAACCGTAAAAGGGGAGTATATCATCAATATTCCTTCCGAAAACAGGGAGGGACACGAATCACATTTCAAATATGTTGCCGAAAGTTTTTTCAGCTTCTTAGTAAATCGCGATATGCCTGACTGGGAAAAAATCAATACCTTAGCAAAATATTACATCACAACAAAAGCTGTAGAAATTGCAAAAGATAGGGATTGACATCGGCGGGACTTATTACGAATCATCAAAGATGTTCCATGGTTCATTGCAGAACATCATGGGAACACGGTTCGATATACTTATCATCGGCCAAAACAAATTGAAATCGCAGGAAGTTTGGAAAGATGTCGTTTTCGAACTTCGGCGGCTCGACCGGATCTTTAATCGCTTTAGCAGTACAAGCGAAACTTCAAAAATCAATCGCGAAGCTATTCTTGAACCTGTGCATGTAAGCCAGGAGATGTGGACGATCCTGAAAAGTTGCCGGCAATACAATATCCGCACATTGGGATTGTTTGATATCACATTGGATGATTTTTCAAAAGTGTTGCTGGATGAAAGAGAGCACACTGTCATTTTTTTGAAAAAAGATATATCATTAGATTTTGGAGGCTATGCCAAAGGATATGCACTGGTGAAAATTAAGGATTTAATTCATCAAGCCGGAGTAAAACACTGTTTTGTAGATTTCGGGAACAGTTCTATTCTGGGAATGGGGCACCATCCTTACGGAGATGCATGGAAGGTGAGCATTGAAAACCCATATAACCATGATGAAGTTTTAGGTGAGATTTCTTTAAAGGACGAGGCATTGTCGGTATCGGGAAATACACCGACCTACACAGGCCATATAGTACGGCCTATGTCGCGAGAAGCAATAAAAGGAAATAAGGTCGTCTCGATCACCTCAAAAGATCCATTGGATGCTGAAGTGCTAAGCACAGTTTTCATGATCGCCGATGATACGGAAAAGAAACGAATTACAGAAGGTTTTAAAGTACAAAATACAGTAGAATATTAGTCTAACTTTAGTGAAGTAACATTATGTCAAACAAAAAGCCTAAACAAGTGGATACGAGCCTGCGACAATTTATCAAAGACTTAGGTTACGTTTCGGGAGGAGCCGCGCTTTTAGCTACGACCCCCTGGTTGCAGTCGTTTACCCCGGATAAAGCCAAAGAAATAAAAAAAGAGAAAGCCAGGATAGGATTTATCGGAACGGGTTCCAGAGGAACGTATAATATACACGCAGTATTGTCTCTGCAACATGCCGAAATTGTGGCTCTGTGTGATATATATCCCCCGAACCTGAAAGAGGCTTCCGGTCTTTGTCCCAACGCGAAGACATATACCGACTATCGAAAGATGCTGGAATCTGCTGACATCGACGGAGTTATTATATCTACCCCGCTTTATCTGCATGCTCCTATGACATTGGATGCCCTGGATGCGGGAAAGCACGTGTATTGCGAAAAGGCAATGGCTTTAACCATGGAGGAATGCAAAGCAATTTACGATACATATCGGAAAACGGATAAAGTTCTCTATTTCTGCATGCAGCGTATGTACGACAAGAAGTATATAAAGGGGATACAAATGATCCATTCCGGCTTAATCGGAGAAATTGTGGGAGAACGCTGTCATTGGTTCAGGAACCATGACTGGAGGCGCCCCGTACCTTCTCCGGAACTGGAGCGTCAGATCAACTGGCGTTTGTATCGGGATTATTCAGCCGGGTTAATGACTGAATTGGCATCCCATCAATTGGAAGTCTGCTGCTGGGCTATGCAGATGGTGCCTGAATCAGTGATAGGAACAGGAGACATCGTATATTGGAAAGACGGAAGAGAGGTATATGATAGTGTAAATCTGGTGTATCACTACTCCAATGGGGTCAAAATCAATTATGAATCGCTTATTTCCAATAAATTCAACGGGATGGAAGATCAAATACTGGGCAATAAAGGAACCATGAACCTGGCCACCGGTATTTATTATCTGGAAGATGAAGCCGGCGGGAAAAAATCCGGGATTGAACAATTGATTGGGCAGATAGGAAATAAATTATATGCCTCCGTACCTGCTGCCGGCCCGAGCTGGCGCCCGGAAACGAAAGAGAAATATATCCCTCACAACATTCTTGAAGGTGAATTTCATGTGAATGATGGTCTATCCATGATTGGCGCATTAAAAGATGGTTCCGATGAAATTTTGTCCGCATTTTGTCAGGCTTGCATTACCGGTGAAAAAGGGAAAAATATAGTGGAAGAGGCCTATCTTGCCACCATGCTTTGTCATTTGGGAAATCAGGCGATGGCGGAGCAAAAGAAAATTACTTTTCCCGAAGAATACAAAATTCCTTATATGAAATTCTCTTAGAAAAGATTCATCAATAAAAAGAAAATATTCAGATGAAAGACTTAATTATAACATCCAGGCAATTAAAAAAAGAAATATATATTCTTTCCGCTTGCTTTGCCGCGGCATTTTTAACGAACATCGTTTCAATCATCCTCTTCAAAACACCCTGGTACGAAGTGTTTACCCAACTGGGATATGTCATTTTTATTGCTCTATTTTTCTATCTACTGGTTATTCTGGTTAGAGTTATTGTTTATATGATCAGAAAGTTGATAAAACAGAATACTCATGGTAACTAAAAAAACTATCCTGATCTTCCTTGTGTTTTACATCTTCGCAACTTCTATCTATGCGAAGCAAATAAAACTATTGGCGATAGGGAATAGCTTCTCGGATGATGCTATTGAGCATTACCTCCCGGGACTGGTAGAAGCAAACGGCGATACCATTATAATCGGAAACATGTATATTGCTGGATGTTCTTTAGAAAAACACTATAACAATACAGTGAATAACTCACCGGATTACTCTTATCGAAAAATTGTTGACGGGATTAAAACCATAACGCCCAATTACAGGCTGATCGATGCCGTTAGCGACGAAAAATGGGATTACATCTCTTTTCAACAGGTGAGTTCCCTTTCCGGCCTGTACGAATCTTTTTTTCCCTACCTTGACCGCTTGATGGATTTTGCAAGGGAACATTCAACTAATCCTGTCATGAAAATCGTGTTGCACGCCACTTGGGCTTATGCACAAAACTCCACGCATGCCGGTTTTGCCAATTATGAAAATAACCAGATAACGATGTTCAATGCTATTATTGATGCATACAATCGGGCAGCGCAAAAAACAGGCATTGATATTATTATCCCGGCCGGGACAGCCATACAAAACGGAAGAACAAGCAGTTTGGGAGATACATTTTGCAGGGATGGCTATCATTTAGATCTTAATTACGGGAGATACACCGCATCTTGCGTATGGTATGAGAAGTTATTTCAAAAATCTGTGGTTGGAAATAATTATGCCCCTCATTCGATTACGCCTTTTCAGATAAAAGTAGCTCAACTTGCCGCACATCGTGCGGTCGAAGAGCCCGGTAAAGTCACTCCCATTGAGGTGAATGAAAATTCATGGCTTACGATTGCTATGGTTGAAACATAACAACAAATGTGGTACCCGACCACGATGAATGGCTGGCTCGAACAGATTGATGTTTCTATTGCATCACAAATTCTCTCATAACTACAAGGTTTACATTTAAAAGCATTTTTTGTTTATTTACGTTTTTTGAATATATTATTTCGCAATAAACTCCTTGATTCTTTTTTTCATTTATTCCTTTGTATCAAGAAATAAACACGAGTATTTCGATATTATATCATTTCATTTTGATCATTGAGTGGATTAGTATTTTGTAGTTCCCTAATCATTATATACATATGTTATGGATAATATTTTGCCATTTAGAGACAATTTTTTTCCAGTTGTTTCAACATGTATTCCAAATAATAAATGTTATTTTTAGGAATAAGTCAAAGAAGACAATTATTAAAGGATAATGTAAATTTTTAATAAAATAAATCAATATAAACAGAGCTTCTGTAAATTATAACCCGTTATTTAATTTAACAAATAAAAATGAGATGAAATGAAAAGCAGAATTAAATTTATTATTTTATGTTGCATCTTCATCATTTTTTCTTTATCCTCATTTGCGCAA
>ENA-UOOK01004879-UOOK01004879.1-fermentation-metagenome-genome-assembly--contig:-NODE-4879-length-13950-cov-4.349910_pt1 | contig 13950 bp, 12 predicted proteins | sample MGYA00245777_ERZ724023 | MGnify/ENA primary metagenome ERZ724023 (study PRJEB28704, sample SAMN03018312) | fermentation metagenome | biome: anthropogenic terrestrial biome; feature: soil; material... | reverse complement strand
CCATACGCTTATACAGACAACCGTCAGCAGAACTGCTGGCGGTTGTCTGTATAAGCGTATGGTAAGAGTAAAATTACTTGAATATAAAACTGAGAATAAAGATGAGGCTCAGAACAATCAGGGTTGGATTCAAGGCTTTATATTTACCGGTGCAGAGTTTGATGATTACATAACTAAGGATTCCAAGGGTGATACCGTCAGCAATGGAATAGCAGAGCACCATTGTTATCATCGTTATAAATGCAGGAAAGGCTTCACTGACTTCGCTGAGATCAATCTTTTTCATACTGTCAAGCATCAAGACGCCTACCAATACTAAAGCTCCACTGGTAGCGGCACTTGGGATGATCAGAAATATTGGACTTAAGAACAGACTGATTAGAAACAGAATGCCTACAACAAAACTTGTAACACCACTTTTTCCACCTTCTGCAATTCCACTTGCGCTTTCGATATAAGTCGTAATGGTAGAACACCCAAGGAATGATCCACAGGTAGTACCTATGGCATCACTCATCATAGCCTGTTTTACGTGTGGTATAGAACCATCAGGTCTTACGATACCCGTCTTTTCGGCTAATCCTACTAACGTACCAACGGTATCAAAGATATTGACGATAAGTAATGTGAAAACGGTAATGACGGTTTGGAAATTCATCAATCCGGAAAAATCAAATTTGCAGAACACTGGAGCAAGGCTTTGAGGAGCACTCACTGGCAACCAGTCTTTCGTAAAAGTAGTTACTCCAAAAGGTATACCTATGATTGTAGTAAGAATAATGCTGTAGAACAGAGAGCCCTTTACCTTTCTTGCCATCAAAACAGAACTTAGAAGTATAGCGATTACACCAAGTAACATCGGTTTGGTGAAATCTCCAAGTCCGACAAATGTACCCGGTTTGGCAACGATGATACCCGCATTTTTTAAACCGATGAAGGCTATGAACATACCGATACCCGTACTGATGGCATATCGCAGGTTTTGCGGTATAGAGTTTAATATCAGCTCTCGGATATTAAGGAATGTGATCAGGAGGAAAATGATACCCTCGATAAGCATAATGGCAAGGGACTGTTGCCAAGTGTAACCGAGTGCCTGGCACATGGTATAGGCAAAGAAGGCATTCAGTCCCATTGATGGTGCCTGTGCAAAGGGCAATTTAGCCATAAATGCCAATAGAAGAGTGGCTATAGCAGCTGCAATGACAGTACCCGTAAAGAGAGCTGCTTTGTCCATGCCAGTGGTTGAGAGAATAGCCGGATTGACGGCCAGGATGTAACTCATTGTAAGGAAGGTCGTGGCACCGGCTACAACCTCGGTCTTCATGTTCATACTTTTGGGATCAAATCCCAAAGCCTTTTCAAAAAATTTCATTTGTTAAATATATTGCTGTAATTATTAGGTGCTCAACAGGTTAAAAACGAATAGTATATTCCGGGAAAGTAACTTATAAAGCTTTGTCTACAAGAGTTTTCTCTTTCAGCCAGTCATCGAGGATCTTACGAGCAATGCTTAGTTTTTCGGGTATAGTCGGAAGATTGTCCTTTGAAAACCAGTTGCCATAATTCAGTTCTTCTTTTTGCAGATGAATTTCTCCACTTACGTAATCAGCATTGTATCCTACCATTAATCCACAAGGGTAGGGCCAAGGCTGTGATCCGAAATAACGAAGATTTGTGATTTTTAAAGAAGTTTCTTCTTTTACTTCCCGATAGACTGCATCTTCAAGTGTTTCTCCGGTTTCTACGAAACCGGCTACTAATCCGTAAAAGTTAGTTCTGAAGTTGCGTGCCTGAACCAAAAGGACTTTATCCTCACGATGAATAAGTACAATAACTGCAGTAGCTAACTGTGGCCATACTTCCTTACCACAATTCGTACATCTTTTACTAATATTAGTATGCATTTTCATCGGTGAGCCGCAAACGCCACAGAATTGTGTGTTCTTATCCCAATATAGGAGTTCACTACATTTTCCGGCTTCCATATATAAGTCAAGAGGTATCTTGTAATAACTTGACCGTAGGCCACACATTTCGTAATGTGCATCACTGGTTATGGAACGATTGGGGAATTCTCGCAGCATGGTCTTGGAAGGGTCATCAATGCTGAAGGTCTTGATTTCCGTGCCATCACTCATTGGTGCAATATTCATGATGTGAGTCCATGGTTTAGTAAGTACCGGTGATTCTTCAGAACAGGGAATGGTATAGTGACCATCTGCATACTTCTCAAGTAGGATATCACTTTTACAAAATATAAACCAGTATTTCATTTCTGATATATTTTATTTAGAAAAAATTCTTTGATGAATTGAAGATTTTATTTTTCTTCTGCAGCTGTAAGTGGCTTTCCAAAAAGCAGGGCCTTATCACGGGCAATAGCCGGCTTTACCCAGCTCTCAGGGATAAAACGCCAATTATGATGTGCCTTAGGGTCTAAGGTCCCGGCTTTTTCGATTTCCTTCATCAGGTAGTACCGTTGGTCTTCTTTACTTTGAAAAATAATACGTCCTTTCAGTTCTTTGTGAGGTATTCCTGCACCCTTGGTCAGAAGTTCACCACCTCCGTTGCCCCGGTAACTGTTCATGGCTACTTTATACCATTTTTTCAATTCAAAAGGTTGTCCGTTACTCATCTGGAGAATATGGACTTTCTGTCCGTTTGGTTTAGTTACGTCTACTGTATAATCGATGCCCACGGCTGAATCGAAATTGAAGGCCAGATTCTTGAACAAGTACCTTTCGGCACCATTATCATGGTGATCACTGAGAAGCATGATATGGTCATCAGGACTTTTCATGGTGTTGGCCCAGAGGTCATAGCTCATTTCCAGGTATTTGCGGATTTCATTACCTGTCATGCGAACCGTATAAATCTGATTTTCGTATCGGTATAGGTTAAAGAGATCACTTACATGAATATCTCCTTTCCGGATACTTGTATCGAAAGATAATGGGGCGTTGAAGGAGATGTCTGCGCCTGTAATCTTCAACTGTAAATCCTGAATAAAGTCGGAGAAAGGAGCGCTTCCAAAATAGCAGTCACGAGTATATATACTATGTGTAAAGGTGCCGATTTTCCGGTCTACAAATTTTTTCACACTGTCTATATCCGGTTGGAAATGCCGGATAAAATCGGTGTCCGTTTTTTCATTACAGACATTGACCAACTGACCTGTCACCTTTGTGTTTAGTGTTGTCGGGTTTGTTTCGTCTGAAACAGTAACAGAAATCTGTGCATCACTCACATAGAGGGCATTGCAACTTGGATCCAGACAAAGCACATTTTTACCTGTAACGGCATTTTTGACAATATCCTGATGCAGAGTATGGTCATGACCATAGAGGATGAGATCAAACCCGGGGACTTTTCGGGCTACTTCCATAGATGCATTCTCATCAAATTTCTCGTTTTGTATTCCTCCTTCTTTTCCACTGTGGAAAAGACCGATAATCAGATTGGGGTGTTCGTGGGTTTGCAGATAATTTATCCAGTAGCGGCAGGATTTTACCATATTATCAAAGCGCAGTCCACTCCATAAATGCTCATTAAGCCAATTGGGGATTGCATCTGTCAGCATACCGAGGACTGCTATCTTTATTCCGTTGCGCTTGATAATTGTATAAGGATGGACATAAGGCTGTGCAGTTTTGGTAGAGACAATATTTGCTCCGAGGATCGGGCATTTTACTTCTCTGAACCATTTATCATAGACAGCATGTCCTGTTTCTATATCATGGTTACCCACAGTTTCCGCATCATAATGCATATAGTTTACTACACTGGCAGCAATGTTCGGAACTTCAGGTTTGACATAGTTATAATAGTAGCAAATAGGTTGACCTTGAAGAATATCACCATTATCCAATAGGATAAGGCGGTTGCCATATATGGCCCTCAAAGAATCTACATAAGTAATAACCCGGGCTAATGAGCCATCTTTTGGCTTATGGTTGGTAAAATCGTAGGGGAAGAAACTTCCATGAACATCACTTGTCTCAATAATTCGCAGACTGACAGTCTTCGTTTGTGCCATAGTTGGTAAACTTAGTAGGATTGCCAGAAAGCCAATAATCATCTTTTTCATCTGACATTTTTTGATTACTCTGCAAAAGTACTAAATATTGTTGGATTTGGTATACTTTTTGTTGGATATATTATCGTAATTTAAGGAGGATATCAGAAGATGGCATTTATAGATTATTATAAGATTTTGGGAGTCAGCAAGAGCATTCCTCAAAAGGATGTTCGTGAAGCTTACTTGAAAAGAGTGAAACAATTTCATCCTGATCTTCATCCGGATGATCCTAAGGCAAAAGCGAAATTTCAAGCTCTGAATGAAGCCTATGAGGTCATATCAGATCCCAAAAAGCGTGCTAAATATGATAAGTACGGTAAACAGTGGCGTAATGCTGATGCCTTCGAGCAAACCGGTGGTACCGGCGGTTTTGGCCAAGGTTCTCCGGGTGGTAATCCTTTTGAAGGATTTGACTTTAACAGTTTTGGTGGCGGCAACGGTTTTTCCGATTTCTTCGAGGATTTATTTGGAGGCGGAGGAGGACGGCATACACGGTTCCATACTTCAAATGGTTTTAGTGAGAGGTTTAACGGATTTGGAAATGCTGGTTTTGGCGGTACACGCCAAAGTTCAGGTGAGATGAATGCGAAGGTCAATATAGACTTATATACAGCTTTATTGGGTGGGGAGATTCTTATCCAGTTGAGTAATGGCCATAAGATAAAACTCAGAATCAAGCCGGAGACGCAGAATGGTGCAAAGGTGCGAGTGCGTGGAAAGGGATATGATAGAGGAGATGGTACATACGGAGACTTGATCATTACGTACAATGTAAAGCTCCCGGTACATCTGACAGAACATCAGAAGATGTTACTTAGACAGATGCAACGGGGATGAAATCTGATCGGGGTTCAAATCACATCAGATTATACGGATAGAAGATAAAGGAAAACCTGAAGTTGTGTCTTCTATAATGAGAATATAAGAGAATACCTGAAAAATAAATCATTGGTGAGGGAAGGAAAATGGATTCCTTTCCTCAGTTGTGTTTATATTAAAAGATGTCAGTCGATAAGATTCCTTCTTGAAGTGTTTTTCTTTGTAGTTGACAGGTAGTTATGATGGAAGGGGAAACAAGTGTATTATAACAAGGATTACATTTGTTATGACTTTTATAATGTATAATAATTTAAAACCAGTTATTTATGAGAGATTTCAAATCTATTTTTGAAAGCCACTACACATGGATAGAAGGGTTCATGCGAAATGTTATGCGCTATGGTCGTAAACCTGCTATGATTTGTCCGGATAGAAATAGGACTTGGACATATAATGATCTTAACAGGGATTGTAATCGCTTGGCGAATGCTTTGGTTAATGACGGCCTGCAAAAAGGGGATGTGATCATGATGCAATTACTTAATTGTCCTGAATTTGTCTTTACCTATATTGCTGCACATAAGACGCATACAGTAAGTTGTCCAGTCAATTATCGCCTTAGCTCGGGCGAATTGGCCCAGAATCTTGAAGACTCAAAGCCCGAATTCCTTATTTTTGATTCAGACCGGAAGTCTGAAATCCTTGGAGCACTTAGCATCTCTGGATTAAAACCGAAAAGACTGATTATCGTTGATGGTGAAAGTGAAGGTGATATTATATCTTTTTCTGATTATGTCAAGGACGCACCGGATACTGAGCCACCGTATACCTGTGATTATAACATATATGATGAGACCACCCGTCTTTATACATCAGGAACAACCGGACGTCCGAAAGGAGTTCCTCTTACAAGCATCAATGAAGTACTTTCCAGTCATGATGTCATGATTCATTTCCCAATGAGTTATAAGGATATTACAATGAATACAACTCCTTGGTTTCATCGTGGCGGACTTCATTGTGCAGGACCATGTCCTACGTTTTATGCAGGTGCAACGCTTGTTATCATGAGCAAATTTGATGCTGTAAAGACTCTCTTATACATTGCAAAATATAAAATTACGTTCATTATCGGTGTACCTACCGTCTTGGAAAAACTGGCTGATGAACAGGAAAAGCAGGCTCTTGATATCAGTACTCTTAAAGGGATTGTTACGATGGGCAGTCCTCTGGAGCGTTTTGCCTGTATCCGTTATCAAAAGGTTTTGACACCAAATATATTCAATGGATATGGTACTACAGAAACTTTCTGGAATACATTCCTCAGGCCTTTTGACTTACCAGAAAATGCTGGGACTGCCGGGGCTTCTTGTGTGGATGATGATGTCAGAGTAGTTAAAATCTACGAGGACAGATGTGCTGAGCCTGATGATATAGTCATGAAGGATGGTCATGAAATAGGAGAAGTTATTATTTGCTCTCCAGCCAAGTCACCTTATCGGTATGTCAATAATGATCAGGAAACGGAAAGGAAATTTTACAAGGATTTTGTGTATACAGGAGATCTGGCTACGTGGGATGAAAATCACTTTATAACAATAGTAGGGCGTAAGGATGATATGATCATCTCTTCCGGTGAAAATATTTATCCGACTCAAATAGAAGAGGTCCTCAATTCCAATGCAAAAGTCAAGGATTGTATAGTAACCTCTGTACCGGACAAGATCAGAGGGCAGTTGGTTACAGCTTACGTGGTCAAGAATAAAGATACTCTGACTGCGGAAGAGCTTGATACCTATTGTAAGGAAAGCCCTAATATTGCGAATTTTAAACGCCCTAGATTCTATCGGTTTGTCTCTCAAATCCCTTTCAATGCGACCGGAAAGAAACTTCATATTAAGATCAGAGAAGTTGCCAGTGAAGATTTAAAGAACGGACTTCTTTATCGGGTCTGATGGGAGGTTAAAATTGAGATTGGATAAAAACTGTTATATGGGCACTGTTTGATGCATCGAATAGCAGTTTTAAACAGATCAAAAAAGAAAGGCATATCAAAAGCAAAAGTAAACTTCCGATATGCCTTCTTTATGTTTATTCTTAAATCATAGAATAATTCTTACCATATTGAAAGAACTGATCTTGTTGTTTGGTGAAACAGTGGCATTGATATGGTATTGTGACTGTGTTGGTTGTGATGCATCTGTACTGCTGACATTCTGTCGTACAGAAAACTGTACCTGATATACGTATCTGTTGTCACCAACATTATGTTTCTTTATATTATAGTCATTGTTAATTTTCCAGTTCATATTGGTAATATTGTTCTTCCATATCTTATGAATAAAACTGGCAATATCTTCCTTGGTAGCATTGGTCTTTCCTAAGAAAGATGACATTACATTCTCTGCCTGATTGGCAGCCTGACTTTCATTTTTAGAGTTGATGCTTTGGAAGAAAGTTCTGAAAAGTGCACTGATCATCTGTTTCTCTTCTGGCTGGAGTTCTTTTTGCTGAACTTCTTTCATACCCTCCTGGGCTAAATCCGCAAAAGCACCTTGTGGATGAGCTTTTAAGTATTCCTGATAACTTTCGGGAGTATTTTCATTATGGGCGTCTCTCCAGTCCAAGGAGTCAATCTTATTACGAGCTTCAGCGGCATGTATGGAATGAGGGTAATTCTGCAGATAATCTTCCAGGGCACCCTTTGATCCTCTCATTATAGCATTAGTCCATTCTTGATTATTTTGCTTGATCTTCATCAGATGGTTTTGTACAGAATCGCGATGGGCTTCCGGGGCATCCTGATATGTGTCCAGATAACTTTGTAAGACTGTAGGATCAGAACTTTTCATTACAATCTCATAGTCTTGTTCCTCTTTATCATTCTTGGCGGTTGAATAGAAATGGTACATTATTCCTAAAGCAACAATCGCGATAATAATGCCCACAATGAGTGGAATATAATTCCGTTTCTTTTTTCCTTTTGGATAAGAACCATTCCCAGAATGATTTCCTGGTGGCATTGATCCCTTGGAAGAGTCTTGACCTGATGATGCTGAATGGTCTTTTGTATTTTCAGGATGACTTGGAGGAAGAACGCAATCCTCAGAAGTTGTAAACGGCACATCTGTTGTATCAGTTGGTGCCTTTGGAATAGAGGGTGTATGAGAGGAAGTCGTATTTGATTTTGTAGGGCGATGGCAATTAGGGCACATCTCCTCATTGGCAAAATATACTTCCCCACAGTTAGGGCAGCGAATAATCTTTCCTGCAATCTCTACTCCGCAATTTGGGCAAATGGGTGCTTTATCACTAATCTGATGACCACACTCCGGGCATTTGATAATAGCCATATCTTCTTATTATAAAATTCTAAAATCCAGATCCGTTCACAATTATCACTATCGGTGTCGAAATCTAATCTCACGCAATTTATGACGTCCCATCAGACGACTCTTGTCCACATAACCATTGATGCCATCTAGATGTCCTCTACCTGTATATTGCCATAATTCATAATCATGGCCGTCTGTAAGAAAGGGTTCTGATTTTGTATACTGGGCAATCATCAATTTATAATTATCTATTTTTCCAGCTAAGTTATGATTATAAAAATTCGCACCGGTATAAATGAGAGGTTTTTGCCGATAGGTCCGCTCAATAAGTCGGAGAAATTTAAAGAGGCTATCACAAAATTCTTCTTCTGATAATCCGCTTCTTGTTTCTATATCAACCATTGGAATCAAGTCCTGGTCTCCGGGGCGGCATTGTGATAAAAAGTTATTCAACTGTTGCAGTTGAGAATATCGTGGTCGATAGAAGTGATAGGAGCCTACTTTTAAACCATATTGATGAGCCATGTCAATATTATCCTGATACTTGCTGTCTATTCTGGATCCGCCCTCAGTAGCTTTAAGATAGACGTATGCCATATTTGCATTCTCTCCTACAGTCTTCCAGAATACAGTCCCTTGATAATGGCTGAGGTCTATTCCTTGAATATAGTGACATGTATCATTACTTGCCGCTTCCTGGGCTTGTGATGATAACGATAAAAATATGCTGATTAATAATAAAAAAATCCGTTTCATAAACGCAAAGATACTAACTATTCTTCAATTTCTGATAAGGAACGTGCAAAATTATGTAAAAAGTTAAATAGAGTCTCAATTGGTGCGTATACGAAATACCGCATACTCTGCCGGAGATTACGCCATAATACTTTATTATTGTTATGTACAAATCCAGTACTTCCTTGGCGAAAATGCCACTCTTTGGTAAGATCTTCCCATGTATTGCATAAAGAGCGGATCGTCAGTCCGTTCGCTCCTTTTTCAATATGATGGACAAAAGGCACTTCTTCTTCTTCGAAATCAAAGAACAGGATAAGTATACTTCCTTCAAGTTGGGACATACGTACTATATGGAGCTTGTTCAGCCACTTGTCAAGTTTTAACCAGTCTACTTTACCCCCTTTAGGACTCCGAAGATATTCTCCCAGTTGGATGATTCCTTTAAGGCTGACTCCATAATTGAGCATTGCATTAATATTCGAGACAATGATACGAAGCAGTTCGATGGTCTCCAGATTAGTATCAATAGCATGATGTTCTGTTTGTTCTATATTCCTCAGTTTTCTTTTCAGATAAGGTGTAGTCAAAGCGACGTGTCCTTCCTTTGACTCTGTCACATTATCCAATAAAGCTTCAAGTTTCTGACGTTTAAAATTGGTCATAGGTTCCAGTGTTTCGTCAGATTGGAAATATTCCGAACGTAATTTCTTAAAAACATTTCTTTGTATAAAATTCATGATTTTTCCGGATTTAAGTTCAGATAATTATTGTTCAACTGTATTTTTTCGGATAACGCAAGAGGATAGCCAGTAGGGCTGCTACACCTATAGCCATAGGATAAAACAGATAGGGGAGGATCTGCATAGGATTCACATGAGCTAATCCAGCGGCCAGCAATATCTGTACTCCATAGGGGAGAATACCTTGTATACAACACGAAAAAGTATCCAGAATACTTGCGGCCTTCCGATTGTCTACACCGAATTTGTCTCCGATACGTTTAGAGATATCTCCTACTGTCAGAATAGCAATGGTATTATTAGCTGTACAAACATTTACCAGAGACACAAGGGCAGCAATGGACAGTTCTGCACCTCTTTTGTTTTTAACGTGGGCAGTAAGTCGATTGATAATATAATCAATCCCTCCGTTCGTCCGGATAATTTCGAGCATACCCCCTGCCATCATTGCAATCATAACCAGTTCTCCCATGTTCAGAACTCCATTACCAATAGCACTGAACCAACCATAAATGGAATAGTCTCCGTCCGCCATTCCGATAATGCCGCAAAGGATAAGTCCCAAAGTGAGAACTGCCATAACATTCATTCTTGCAATTGCTGCAACCAATACGACAAGATAGGGGATAACTTTGATATATTCGACAGCAGGGACATATTTTGGAGCTTGTACATCTGCACCCAGGATCGTATAGATAATCAGAATGATGACGGCTACAGGCATGACAATTAAACTATTGACGCGAAATTTATCACTCATGTTACACTTTTGTGTCTGGGTGGCAACGACTGTAGTATCGGATATGAAAGAAAGATTATCTCCAAAATAGGCTCCGCCTACGATAATGGCAGTAATCATAGGGACATCGGCTCCTATGGAATGAGCAACATCTGCAGCTATAGGAACCAATGCTACCACAGTACCTACACTGGTGCCTATAGAGATAGAAATGAAACATGCAGCAAGGAAAAGACCTGGTAACAACATCTCAGCTGGCAGAAAATGGAGGGCTAAATTTACCGTTGCATCAATGGATCCCATGCCCTTAGCTGAAGCCGCAAAAGCACCGGCCAGAACATATATCCATAACATCAGCATGATATTACTCGATCCGGCCCCTTTGCTATAGGTATCAATTCTTGCCCTTATTGGCATACCGCCGGTAATTACAATCGCATATATACTTGATATCAGGAAAGCGACAGACATTGAGAGATTGGGCTCACTATCGCTCTTATCCACTGAATAACGAGTGAATAGGATAATGAGAATAATCAAGATGATCAATGGCGAGAGTGCCCGCAATCCACGTTTGTTGTTCACTGTTTTTTCTATTTGTATTTTATTGACAAGATCTTATATGACTGAAGAAAAAGCTGATTCCAAGAATACGTTAAGCGATAGAACTTTCAGTATCTCTTAAGAATCAGCCTGAACTGTTGCTATGATTTTTACAGTGTTACTCCATTCTTGAAAATAGCAATTCCCTGATAATCATTTATTTCATTTTTACACTGTTCACCGCTTGCAATAGCAATGACTTTATCTATGAACTGAGTTGTCAATGTTGCCATGTCCGTGCCTTCGGTAAGAACTCCTGCATTAAAATCTAACCAATTTGGTTTATTTTGATAAAGTGTACTGTTAGAAGCAATTTTTATAGTAGGAACAAAAGTCCCGAAAGGCGTACCTCTTCCCGTAGTAAAGAGAACCATCTGACAACCGGATGCGGCTAGTGCTGTAGCTGCGACCAGGTCGTTGCCAGGTGCAGAGAGAAGGTTGAGCCCGTTGTTTTGTAAACGCTCACCGTACTTGAGTACTCCACTTATCAAAGCTTTGCCACACTTCTGGGTACATCCTAAAGCTTTGTCCTCCAAGGTAGAGATACCGCCTGCTTTATTTCCTGGTGACGGGTTTTCACCTACTGGCTGGCCATTGGAAAGGTAATATTCTTTGAAGCCGTTGATCATGTCTACGGTCTTATTGAAAAGCTCTGTCGTTTTGCAGCGGTTCATCAGTATCGTTTCTGCGCCGAACATTTCTGGTACTTCCGTCAGAATCGTTGTGCCTCCCTGAGCTACAAGATAATCAGAAAATTCACCTACGAGAGGATTGGCCGTAATACCGCTGAATCCATCTGATCCGCCACATTTCAAGCCAATGCGTAATTTGCTTATAGGCTCTTTCGTACGTTTATCCTGTCTTGCCTGATGGTAAAGTTGCCTGAGGATATTCATGCCCTCTTCTATTTCATCACCTTTTACCTGTTGAGTAACAAGAAGTTTGATTCGATCATGATCATAGTCTCCCAATGTTTCCATAAAGGGACCAGGCTGATTGTTTTCACATCCAAGTGACAGGACTAATACTCCTCCGGCATTGGGGTGAAGGCAAAGGTCACGGAGTATCTTACGTGTATTTTCATGATCATCTCCAAGTTGGGAGCAACCATAGTTGTGAGTCCAGGCATGAATGGCATCAATGCCATCAAGATGTGTTTCTTCTTTCAGCCTTTGAGCGAGTCGTTGAGCGATTCCGTTTACACATCCTACTGTAGGTACAATCCATATCTCGTTACGTGTACCCACCTCACCATTATGACGCAGATATCCTTGGAAAGTCCGATAATCTTGTGAAATTTCCACGGAGTCCTTTACCGGTTTATAAGTGTATTCAAGTGTCCCTGAGAGATTAGTCTTCAAGTTATATTCATTGATCCATTGTCCCCTTTTCATGTCAGTTTTGGCGTGTCCTATGGGATAACCATATTTTATAATACTGGTACCACTGGCAACATCCTTGATCAGTACCTTATGTCCTGCCGGAGTATCTTGCAGTAATGTAATGGCTTGACCGTCTATCTCAAAAGTTTCTCCTTTTTTGAAAGGGCGTAGACAAACCATTACGTTGTCAGCAGAATTGATTTTAATAAAGTTTGATAGTTTCATTTTGTAGTTTGTTTTTTATTATAGTTGTGTCCTTTTATAAAAATCCACATTTTCCTTGGTCAAAAGTTCGATAGGCATGTAGTTGACAGGCTGAACTTTTTTCTTGAGTACTGTAGCCCTGAAAAGGGCATCTACACAGTAGTATCCCTGCATATAAGCATGCTGAGCAATCAAGAAAGAGATGCTTCCTTGCTTGAGACATCTGGCGTTTTTTCCTACCATATCATATCCCATTATCTGTATGTCGCGTCTATTGGTAGCCAATAGAAAATCACCGATGATATGAGCTTTTGAACTTAATGTGATGCAATGGTGTATATTGGGATGATTGGTGAAGAACTTTTCCAGTATTTGATTGTATTCTTTTCGTGTATTGCTCATAGGAAGTTGCAATTCGGTGATACTGATATCCGGATAGTGATCATGCATATAATGTCTGAATCCTACTTCTCGATTATCTTGTTGTTTACTGACTACTTGACCGTTTTCAGTCAATTTCATCAGCATAATTTCGGATTCCTTGGAGGCAATGAGCATCAGCATTTTAGCGGCGAAATATCCGCTACTGAAAGAATCCTGACCGTAGAAAGCCAATGGCTTGAGATCGGGCATGTAGGAATCAAGGAATATAAATGGAATGTTATTCTCATGCAACTTATCCGTAAAAAGACGTGTGACGTCGAGTTTGGTAGGAACTATGATTACTCCGTCTGGTTTTTTTTCAAAAACCTGCTCGCATTGATCAAGGAAAGAAGCATCATCATAACGATTATAGTGTACTATCTCAACGTTGATATGGAAATCGCGCCGAAGTTCTTCGCATTTCTTAGCTCCGTCTTCTATTTCGGCCCAATAGGCTTCATATTCGTGTTCGGGGATCAGTAAGAAAAACGCATATTCTTTGTTGTAGGCTAATGCACTGGCATACATATTAGGCTGATAATTCATCTCTTTCAAAGCCTGTTCAACTTTTATTCTCGCTGGTTTCGATACATTAGGCCGATTGTGTAGCACTCTGTCTACTGTGCCTACAGAAACTCCAGCTCTTTCAGCGATATCCTTGATTCTGATTTTTACGGACATGATAGTAAATGAGTTAATATTTTGGCAAAAATGGTTGTTTTAAGTATCTTAAGAAAATGATATCCTGTCAATGGGTTTGAAAACCGTGTACAAATGTACACATTTCATTTTAATTGTGCGAACGCACAACCGGAAAATTTAAAAAAATGTGTTTCTTACGATTATATTTATCCGTTGGCGGAATTAATTTTCATCTAATATCACC
>ENA-UOOK01004877-UOOK01004877.1-fermentation-metagenome-genome-assembly--contig:-NODE-4877-length-13954-cov-13.239514_pt1 | contig 13954 bp, 10 predicted proteins | sample MGYA00245777_ERZ724023 | MGnify/ENA primary metagenome ERZ724023 (study PRJEB28704, sample SAMN03018312) | fermentation metagenome | biome: anthropogenic terrestrial biome; feature: soil... | reverse complement strand
GGCCTCGCACACCAAAAACAGGTTCATTTGCGTAAACCAAGGGGCCGGCCAAGTGTACCTCAGAACCGTCAAGTGCAGTTGAGTAAACCTTCTCTCATTCTATACTGACCGATTACGAATTTAAGACTTATGATGGATATTTTTTCTATCACGCTATTGACAAATGAAAAAACGGCTGTATAATTTTATTGTTTAAAACGTTTTAAATGGATACTTGATGAATGTAACTTTGAAACAATTGGCAGCGGAGTTGAATGTATCACCGGCGACAGTGAGTCTGGCCTTGCGTGGCGTCCCGGGGACTTCGCCGGAAACAGTCCGCAGGGTCCGTGAGCTGGCGGCCAGGCACGATTACGTACAGAGCAATCTGGGACGGGCGTTGCAATCGCGCCGGACGCGGTTGATTGGGTATCTGCTGCCGGGTATTACCAGGACATTCTTTAATGAAATTTTGCAGGGAGCCGGAGAGGAAACCGCCGCTCATAACTATGGCCTGCTCGTTGGCTGGGTCAACCCCGGCGACGAGCATATCGAGCGTCAGATTAATCTGCTGCTGGAAAAAGATATTGACGGGCTTATCATATCGGCAAAGCATCATTTGCTCGATCATTATCTGCCGCGTCTCAATAAGCGCGGCAAGCCGGTGGTCTTCTGTTCCAATAACGCTCCGGCCGGATATGTCGAAATCATTACCGACAATCGCTCCGGCGGTTACCTGGCCGTGGAAACACTGGCTGAATATGGTCACCGGAAAGTCATTGGTTGTACTCAACTGATGGAGCGTCTTGAAGGGAACCGCGAGGCCGCGAAAGCATACGGCATGCAGATCAAAGACTATAACACGGCGGAAGACGCTGTTCAGATTTTGCGGTCTGAACGCGATATCACCGGAGTCGCGGCTTACTCGGATGACCAGGCCCTGGATATTATCTATGGCTTGCGTCAGCATGGTATACGAGTGCCGGAAGATGTTTCTGTGATAGGCTTCAATGGCGGCTCGCTGGGGGAACGTCCGGAATTCCAATTGACCACGATTGAGCAGCAGCGGCTTGAGCTGGGCAAACGCGCCGTTGAGTGTTTGATCAGTCAAATTGAAAACCCGGATTACGAGCCGCTTAATCAATACTTGAAACCCGAACTGAAAATAAGAAAAACAGTTGCCCGCATAAACACTGGAGGTAAATAATGTTTAAAGGGGAAAAAAGATTCACACTCATTGAACTACTGGTCGTAATAGCGATTATTGCCATTCTTGCGGCCATGCTGCTGCCGGCCCTGAATTTGGCCCGTGCCAAAGCAAGAACAATTTCATGCCTGAACCAAAACAAACAGATCGCCATGGGCATGATGGGATATCAGGGGGATTACGATGATTATTACATCTTCTGGGGTCCTGACACTACCAACGGCTGGGCTTGGAACCTGAAAAAAGACAAATATATTATTGATTCAAAAATCTATCTTTGCCCGGAGCTTCCTCCCAGTTATGCCTATCGCGATGATTTTATCAAAACCCCGAATTCCAACTGGACCTATGCCTGGATCAGTTACGGATATAACTATCTCGGGGTGGGATCGAATTATTTCCGCAATAATTCGAGCAGCTATGATACGCCGGCATATGGCATAAAAACATCCATGATCAAGAATCCGAGCAGCATCATCATGCTGGCCGATTCCAAATATACAGCCTCGATCGATCGCGGTTATTTCCGGATTTCAGATGCTTACAACGGCACTACGTCAAGCAGCCTGATCCACACCCGTCATAGCGGCAGCGTGGCCAATCTGGTCTGGACGGACGGGCATGCCAGTTCCGAAAAAGATGCGATGATTCGTTTTCAGGTCAGTCCGTTTATTCATATGAATCCTTTTTATCAGCCCTGAGGAGTCACAAATGAGTTTTTTCCGGTTTTTGATAGGATGGGGATTGATTTTTAATCTTATTGCCGGTAGTGAAGAGATTATTCTGCGCGGCCAGATGCTGCCCGGAGCAAATTTCCCGCCTCAATCACGCTCGCATGAAAACGCGAAATTGACCGAGCAGTTCAGCCGTTCGGGAACCATGGCCATGTGGGTGCGTCCAGAGGGATGGAGCAATGACGACCAGGCCTGGCATTTTTTTCTGACCGCTGGGGTTCAGGATAAAAACACCCCGTATATTTATTTCTACCGCTTCCCGGATGGAAAGACGCGCTTGCTTTGGAGTCTTAACCACGAAGCAAAGCAGACCGGGGAGCTGATCTCCACCATTCCTTTTGCCGATGGCAAATGGACCCATCTGGCCTTCAGTTGGGACAACCTGGAGTTCAAGTTTTATGTAAACGGTGTTAGCGCCGGACAGAGACGGTTGGATTTCGCCATGGGCGACGCTTTGCCGTTGGAATGGAAAATCGGCGACATCCCGCAATGGAATCCGAAAAGCAAGTTCGGTACCACCCTCGGGCGTGTTGAAATTCATCCACGGGCTCTGACGGCCGATGAAATTTCCGGCTTGGCGCGCCAGCGCATGGTCGATGGCTTGATGACGGTCGTCAACCGCCAGTTTACTCCTGGCAGCAGCAACCGGATTTACGGCTTTGCCGAAGCCACTGGAGAGGCGGCTCTGGAAATTGCCTATGTGGATGAACTCGGCGCGGTAAAGACGGAGAATAAAAGTATTGAACTGAAAGACCAGCGTTTCGATACGCTGCTGACCATCCCGAAAGACACCGTCGAAACCCGGCTGACTCTAAAAGGCCGGAATGGGCGTTCACCATTTTGGAAACTGGAACGTATTCAATATGCGGATTGGCTGCCGCCGGTGGAGCCGGATTACTGGCAGGCGTCGTGGATTTGGCACGGTAATGCCCAGGCACCCGAGGCGCACCGTTATTTTGTCCTGCATTTCGAAGCGGACCCCGATGAATTGGAGTTGGCGGCTTTTCAAGGGGCCAGTGATGACCAGGCAGTCGTTTACCTGAATGGAAAGGAAACCTTTAAAATGTTCGGCTGGGCGGTCCCGACAGTCAATGAAAAGCTCAAACCACTGCTGATAAAAGGGAAAAACAGCTTAGCCGTGGATGCCTACAATGTCAGTGGCGGGTCGGGTTTTCTGGGAGAACTGGCACTGGTCGGCAAAGACGGCTCCGTCCGGCGTCTCGCTACAGACGGCGCCTGGGCGGCCAACGACAAAGCGATTGACGGCTGGAATCAGCCGGACTTTGATGTTTCCATTTGGGGACAGGCCAGGGTTATCATGCGTCCGCCGCAGTTGCCCTATGGCGAAACTGTTTACAGGGATTACCGGAAACTGCCGGAGCTGGAAATGATTTCCGATAGCTTGCAGTTAAGCGCTACCGCCGGAAAATCCGTATCTCTGCGGACCATTTGGCAGGCGCCGCCCTCTTTGCCGGCCACACCGGTGCACTTGCTGTTGCTGCGCCAGGATAAAGAACTTTTTCGCAGCCCGTTGCAATGCCGGATTGAAGAGGGTAAAATGATTCTTGACGGAGAAGTAACGATACCGCCGGCGACCGTGGATGATGAATATGAGCTGAAGCTGGAAAATCGCGGCATCGTTTTTCACCGTGGCGGCGATATCGGTAAATTAACCGTCAAAGCCATAGCGAATCCCGTCCCGTTAAAAGCCGAGGTGCAAAAAATCAACGGTCTGCCGACTCTGCTGCTCAATGGTTCTGCGGTTCCCCCCATGCTATATCGCAATGCCATTAATTTCCGCAACAATACCCGAAGCCACCGCTATATGACCGGTTTTGACCGCGAGGGAATTCGGCTGATGGAGCTGAACATTTATTTTCAACAACTGTGGCGTCCGGACGGCACTCTCAATACCGAGGACTTGGAACTGCATTTGCTATCCGCTTTTTACTATGCGCCAAACAGTAAACTGATGGTTTTCATCAACACTGACGCGCCTGATTGGTATGTAAAAGCTCATCCGGACGAACGCTATGCGAATTCCGGCGGTCCCGTCAATCGTGTATCCTATGCTTCTGAGCGTTGGCGCGAAGATTCGACAAAATTTCTAAGCACCCTTATAAGCTATATCAAAAGCCGTTCCTATTACAATCAGATCGCCGGTTTCGGTTTTGACGGCGGAGAGGACGGACAATTCATGCAGTGGACCGGCCGCAACTTGAATTACATGGGCGACTACAGCCCGGCCATGAAAACATATTTCCAGTCGGTTTTGAAGGAAAAATACGGTACTGTCGCGGAATTGAACCGGCGCTGGGGGAAAAATTATCCGTCTTTTGCCGAGATTGAAATACCGTCAACCGCCAGGCGGCAGAATTCACCGGCAGGTTTTTTCCTCGATCCGGTACAGGATGCGGATATCGTCGATTATAATCAGGCTTTTTCCGACGCAGTGGCGGATACCATACTGGCGTATGCCGCTACAGTCAAAAGTTTGACGAACCGTGAGCGGCTGGTCGCGGCCTACTATGGCAAATTTTTCTCGATCGCGGGTTATCTGGATTGGGGCGAATTCAGTATCGGCCGAATGATCGCTTCCCCGGATTTCGATTATTTTATCGCAGTGGAATATGCACAGCGCGCCGCCGGCAATCCGCACTCGGTCAGTGCGCCGCTGGGTTCCTATACGCTGCATAACAAAATATTTATCGATGAGGCGGACATCCGGACTTTTCTCAGCGGGTCCAAATCCTGGGCCTATGCCGGAACTTTCTTCGAAACGATTGCCATGATCCGCAAAATGTTTATCTACAGCTGGTCCAAGGGGCACGGTATCCACTGGTACGATTTGCATGGCGGGATTTTTGAATACCCCGGCATTCTCCGTGCGATCGGCCATACCCATAAGGTGGCGGCGCAGACGCCTCCGCGCCGTTTCACCCCGGCCGAAGTGGCTATCATCGTCGACGAATCGAGTTTTCTGTATACGACGACCGAGATCAAAAAACTTTCCGCCCGCGCCGTCCTGCATTTACAGAACGGCAATATCAGCCGTATGGGTGCTGATTTCGACGTCTACTTCCTAAGCGACCTGAAACAGAAAGATTTCCCGGCATATAAAATGTATGCGTTCCTGAATGCCTGGGCTCCGGATGCCGAGGCGGTCAAAGCTATTGAAAAATTGAAAAATGATGGCAGGGTATTGGTCTGGCTGTATAACTCGGGATTAATCAGCAACGGCGTCAGAACAGTTGATAATGTGTCCAAGCTGACCGGCATCACCATGGCCGACGCCGGGCGGATTCCATTAGCCATGTGCCTGGACCCGGCCGCCGCTCCGGAAGCTTTCCGGCGTATCAGCGGGGCGCAATATACTTCGGCGGTGGAGGCGGCTCCGGTCGCTTATCCGGTCGACCCGAAAGCCGATTGCTTCGGGCGTTTCCTGAAAACGCCGGACAAATCCCCCCTGGCCCTGAAAAAATTTGACCGCTGGACAAGCTTCTACAGCGCCGTACCGGTCCTGACTCCGGCGACCTGGCGCGAACTGGCCCGAATGGCCGGGGTTCATATTTATACGGACGACCCGGATACAATGCTTTATATCGATGCCTCGATACTGGGAGTGCATTCGGGCCGTGGCGGCGACAAGACCGTCAATTGGCCGCGAACCGCGAGTTTCAGCGATGCCATAACCGGGGAAGTTTACGGCAGCAACACTCGGACACTTAAATTAAACATGCTCCAAAATGAAACCAAAATAATTTGGGTAAAATAATTGACAAGGAAAATAAATTATGCGTTTAACCGGAACATTTCTGGATGAAATCAGTTTTGACATCCCCCACCAAAACTGGGGGCATGAAGAGTGGGACAATGACTTCAAAGCCATGCAGGCTATCGGAATCAAACGGGTCATCATGATTCGTTGCGCCCACCGGAATTTCATGACTTATCCCTCGCAGGTAATTCCACGAATCAGCGGTTATGCGATGCATCAGCCGCCGGTCGACCTGGTGGATATGTTTCTGACTTTGGCGGAACAATACGGCATGGAATTTTATTTTGGCACTTTTCATTGCCACAGCGGCAATTGCAAAAGCTGGAGCGATCCGCAAATCTTCAAACAAGAAGCTGCCATCAATGTGGAAATCATTTCCGAAGTTCAGGCGCTTTACGGACATCGGCGGGCTTTTGCCGGCTGGTATCTGACTCACGAAGTCTGCAGCGACAACCCCGGAACCATTGATCTATTTATTGAACAGGGCGAACATGCCAAGAAAATTTCAGGAGGCAAGCCGACGTTGATTTCGCCTTATTTCGCCGGTGTCAAGGCGCATCGGGGCGGAAACGCCTATCCTCCGGTGACGATTGAAGAACATACTGCGGATTGGACGACCATTTTTTCACAGCTCAGCGGTGTCCTTGATTATGTGGCGTTTCAGGATGGGCATGTAAACTATGACGAATTGCCGGCATACCTGCAGGTCACCCGTGAACTCGCCGCCCGTTATGGAGTGGCATGCTGGAGCAATATTGAAAGCTTTGACCGCGATATGCCCATCCACTATCTGCCGATCAAATGGGAAAAATTCCTCTGGAAAATGGAGTCGGCCGCCAGCGTCGGCATTGAAGAAGCCATATCGTTTGAATTTTCGCACTTTATCAGCCCGAACAGCATGTATCAATCCGCAGCCGGTCTGTACGACCGGTACGCGGAATATTGCGGCTTTACGGCCCGATCCCGAGATTTCCGGGGGAAGCTGTCGCGTTAGAACCGCACAAAGATTCGGCATATGGCTATCTGAGTGAAGGGGAAAACGTGGAGTAAACACGATGAATAACAAGATCGGCAACAAACCGCTCCTTTTGTATTTCCTGAACAGTGAATTGGAGCGGGAGCGCTTGATCCGTCAAATCCGGGCAATGCATGAGAAAGGTTTCGGCGGCTTTTACATGCATTGGCTCGATTGCATGGAGCCCTATTTTGGGAAAACCCATTTGGAGGCGCTGCAAGTCTGCATAGAAGAAGCCGCGCGCCTTGGTATGGAAGCATGGCTGTACGATGAAGCATGGTGCCCAAGTTGTTATGCAGGAGGGCGGGTTCTTGCCCGGAGGCCGGAGCTTCAGTTGAAAAGTCTGCATATCAGTCAATTCGACGTGCAAGCGGGCGAAACTCTGCGGGAAGGTTTTGACTTGATGTGTCCTCTGGCAATTGGCTCGGTGCCGCTTGCCGATGGCGCTCCGGCCGGCGTCATGGACGATCTGCGCGACTATCTGGGAACAACCAGGCCGGGCGTCGGAAAACCTTACCGTCATGACTGGGGGTATTATCCGCATGTCGAATTTCTGGAACATTGGCGGACCGCGCGGCAAGATATCTCCTGGAGCATCAAGTGGACCAACAATACCGCGGTATCGCGCCGGGTCTACACCGTTTTTGTTCGGGATAGATATTTCTTTGACCGCATGAACCGGCTCGATGTTCTCAATCCTCAGAGTATTCAAGAATTTATCGGGGAAACACATGAAAAATATGCGGAATATTTCGGCCGCTATTTCGGCAATGTCATTCCCGGCATTATGACCGATGAACCCAGTTTCGGAGTGATGCCGTGGACTGATTCACTTCCGGATTTATTCAAAAGCAGATATGGATATGACTTGGTAGCACATCTGCCGGGCCTGATTGACTCGGCTTATCCCGGCGCAGAGGGGTTGCGCATGGATTATTATCGGTTGATCAGTGAACTTTTTGACCGAAATTATCTCTCCCCGATGTCCGAATGGTGCAAAAAACACAACCTGCTGCTGACTGGTCATATCAGCCCAGAGGAATGTTTGACGCTCGAAGCAGTGTACAGTGGAAATATCATGCGTCATCTGCAATACTTTGATATACCGGGAACCGACCTGATCATCCAGAAAGTGGGAAACCGCGAAAATGCGGCTTTGAACATCGGTCCGAAACAAGCCGCGTCCGTGGCGGCGCAACAGGGGGAAGCGGAAGTTTTTGTCGAATACGGCGCCTGCTGCGAGGAGAATCTGTCATTGCCCGAATTGAAGCACATGATCGACTGGCTGCTGATTGCCGGATGCAATCTGTTTTGCCATCACGGGTTCAGTTACAGTCTGGCCGGTGCCGGAAAATTCACGACCGGAATGACATTATCCAATAGGCTGCCTTTGTGGCGGCACATGGACGAACTGACTTCATATCAGGAACGACAGACCAAGCTGTTTCGCCGTTTCCGCCCGCGCCATGATGTTGCGCTGCTCAAGCCGCAGTCATCGATCAGGCGGGAGTTGAATTCCGCTTCGACCCGACACCTTCTGGCCGAAGATAAACTTTTCGTGCAGATCAATGAAAAATTGATTTGCAACCACATCGGTTTTGATTATCTGGATGAAGACAGCGCGGCGGAATGGAAAATTTCCGGCAGCCGTCTTGTCTGCGGCAAAGCGTCCTACCGTTTCATTATTTTGCCTTTGGAAAAAATACCGGATCAAACAGCGGCGGATAAATTAAAGGAGTTTGAACAAAATGGTGGCCAAATTCTCAACGACATCGTGGACGACCTGCCACGCCTGGCCAAAATTCGAGGAGAAAATGCCGCGGATATAATGCTTTACCGCGGCTTTGACCATACCGGCGATGAAATGCTTTTTATGCTCAATATGCTGGGAACTGAAAATCAATTTACCTGCAATGGTCTTGAATACCGCCTGCCGCCATTCGGAAGTTGCTTTCATGGCGAATCCCAACCGGATTTCAAGGAGCGGTTGGATTTACGCTCTCTAACATGGCGCCTGAAAGCGCCGACAGTCAATTACCTGCCGCTTCTATCCGGCAGAACCGAATTCAAAATCGATCCGAGGGTAGAAAATAACTTTTCCCTGATTGTCGAGTCTGGAGAACTTGAGCATCTGATGGATTCATTGAAGATCAACGGAGCCGCCCCTGATTGGAGCCGGGCCGAAGCTATGGAATTATATGATTTGGAGAGTTGCCGTATTCCGGTGGAATTACCGGAAATCATTGAATACGACACGATCGAATTGCCCACCGTCTATATTGCCGGAAACTTTGCCGCATTTTCGGACGGCTCCAATCAATGGAACCTGGCGCCGCCGCCGAAACATGTCCGGCAAATCGATCCGGCATCGTGCGGCTACCCGTATCTGTTCGACGAACTATCGTTCACCGGAGAATTCAGCCTGGATCGCGACCGGGAAAGCATCAAGCTGGAATTGCCGTCGGTAAACGGTGTTTTGGAGGTTCGAATCGACGGAGTCGGCACGCATATAATTTCCTGGCCCGGCAAATACGTGATTCTTCCTTTTCTTGGCGCGGGTGAACACACTCTCGAACTTCGTTTTTCCGGCAGTATCACCGGAATTCTACGTTATCCTCAATCAGGAGAGTAATTGTATGCAGGTATGGACCGAACCCTTTGAACATGAAATTATTGATGAGTTGAAACTGGAGGCGGCAAAGTGTTTCCGGCGCTTTCAACTTCCTACTGAGGCGGAAGAATGGTGGAGCAAGCGCCGGGAGCTTTGCGAAAAATTGAGCAAGAAATTGAAGCTGCAAATCGATCATGAGCTTGACTTGGATTGTCATTGGCTCGGTGAAATTCATTTTGAGGATTATACGATCCGGCAGTTGTGTTATCGGAGTGTGCCGGACCGGTATGTGACGGCTTCGCTGTATGTCCCGAATGGTGGGGGGCCGTTCCCGGGAATTATGAATTTGCACGGGCATGTGCGCTCCGGGCGTCTCACCGAAAAAATCCAACGGACAGCCTCGGTTCTGGCTCGTTCCGGTTATGTGGTGCTGTCGGTCGATGCCTTCGGCGCAGGTGAGCGGACAGCCAAACACGGCGCATTTGAGTACCATGGGGCATTGCGCGGCGGCGGTCTCCTGAATATCGGCGAGTCTTTGATGGGAATTCAGATTATTGACAACGCCCGCGGCGTGGATTTACTGCAATCATTGCCGTACGTGGATGGTGAGAGAATCGGAGCCATCGGCAGTTCCGGCGGCGGCAACCAGAGCATGTATCTGGCGGCCTTTGACGAACGGGTCAAGGCCGTGGCGCCGGTAGTCAGTGTCGGCAGTTATCAATCGTATGTGGGGGGAACCAATTGCATTTGTGAACTTCTACCCGACGGATTGACTGTCTGCGAGGAATCGGCATTATTGGCGATGATCGCGCCCCGGGCGTTGAAAATATGCAATGCCATGCATGATATCAATCCGACTTTTTATGTCGCCGAGATGCTGCGTTCTTATACGGAAGCGGGCAAAGTGTATGCAGCACTTGGCGTGCCTGAAAATATTTCAACCATGGCCTTTAACGGACCGCATTCTTTGCCGGTTGAAGTGATATCCGCGGCATTGGGATTTTTCGATTACCATCTGAAAAATGAAGGAAGTTGCCTGCCTCGGGTGTTACCGGAAGTGACACTTTTGCCGGAAACAGAGCTGATGATGTTCCAGTCCGGCGCCCGCCTTCCTGAAGTTTGCAGCATTGCCGAGTATATTGCCGGGCGCGCCGCCAAGTTGAAAAAACATGCCGCCGGTACACCTCGGGAATTAGCGCAAGTTCTCCGGCTTGAAAATGAAACCATCCGCCATATTGATTATCTCTCCAGCGAGGACGGTTATGAAAAATATACTCTGGAAACTTCCCGGGGCCGGATGTTGCCGGTCTTGTTCAAGCGCGGTTCAACCGGAATTTGCCGGATTTGTGCCGCGCCCGGCGGCAAGGCGGAGCTGAACTTGGATGATACCGCTGATTCCGTGATTATTTTCGATCCATGGGGTTGCGGCGAATGCGGCTATATCCCTGAACGGTTCGCCTATTTTTCCGAACAACATCAACTGGCGCGTTCGTTGATCTGGCTGGGGCGGCGGTTGATGGGAGAATGGTGCATGGATTATCTGACGGTCCGCGAATTTGCCCGCCGGGAAACGCCGTCGGCGCAAATTGAGTTGACCGGCTATCGCGACAGCGGCCTGGCGGCGCTTTACAGTACGATCATCAATCCGACCGATGTTGCCGCGGTCCATATGGTCAATCCCCCGCGTTCCCTGGCTGAAGTAATGCCGGAATTGCCACCGGGAATCGAATATTCGCCGACTCTGGAAAACATGCCCACTCCTCATACCATGGCATTGTGTATTCCCGGCATTCTGATTTGGGGGGATATCGATTACGCCGTCTCAATCGCCCCCTGTCCGGTTACTTCAAGCCAGTTGCCATCAGCTTGAGCTAAATACTTACCGGGAGATATCCACTCTTATTGGCTCGGTTTTTATGGATGGAACTAATGTATAATATTCTTGATATTTACCGTTCCGCACTGGAAATAAAGGTGCAAGGAAAAACGGAGCTGATTATACCGGAAATCACCGGATATAGTGATTTGCAGGCGGTGGCGGATGAAACTGGGATATTGATTCACTGCCAAGGCGGCGCAAAATATGCACCATCCGAAAAAAAATACCGGACGATCGGCATCCTTGGCGGACTGGGCCCGTATGCCACGGCGGATATTTTTGAGAAAATCATCCGCAATACCCCGGCCGCAATGGATCAGGAGCATATCAAAATCGTGATCATCAACAATCCGCAGATCCCCGATCGGACTATGGCTTTGCGCGGCAAAGGCATAACTCCGGCAGTAGCGATGCTGGCTGGAATTGAAGGCCTTGAGCGGGCCAAGGCCGATTTTGTGATTATTCCATGTAATACCGCTCATGCGTTCGTCAATGAATTGAAACCCTATATAAAGATTCCAATTCTCAGCATGATCGAGGAGACTGTTCAATATGTCATTGCCAATCACCCGGACTGCAAAAATATCGGTCTCTTGGCGACAACCGGCACCGTGGAATCTGGCGTATATGCGGAATATTGTGAAAAAGCCGGTTTGAATCTGTTGACTCCGAGCCGGACAACCCAGGAGAATCTGGTTATGCGCGCTATTTATGGCCCAAGCGGCATCAAGGCCGGCAACCAAAGTGAATTACCGGCCCAAATGCTGAATGAAGCCGCCGCCGGCTTGATAAAGGCCGGTGCCGGTGTCGTGATTCTGGGCTGTACGGAAATTCCCTTAGTGATCGGGGAATCGGATTTGCCGGTTCCTGCAATCGACCCGACCGAAATTCTCGCAAAAGCCGCAGTAAAAATGGCAATGGTACGATAAAAACTTATACAAGGTAAACCATATGAAACGCGAGGATATTATAAAGTACGGTCAAATTCCGCAGCCGGCGCATGAGGAGTTGCAGTTTGTCAATGATCTGGCCCGGCAGGAGGAGTTTTGTTTTGCACAACGGTACGGATATGCGCCAGACGCGGATTCTCCTGATTTGGGTAAAAACGTATGTTTTGATATTCAATTTCCGACCGGGAACCTCGATACTGCTTATGCATCGTTGCGGCTAATTCTCGAAGCCAAGGGAATTAGTGAAAAGCCGGATGGAATTCGAATCCGTTTCATGCAGGATTTTAGTTTCGGTCGCGAAGAATACCGTCTGAAGATTGGTCACAACGGCATTGAATTAACAGCGGCCGATGAGGAGGGCATGCGGCGCGGGATTTATTGTTTGGAGGATAAGCTACGGGAAACGGAGGGTAAATCCGCAGCCAGCGGCGAATGGCGGCGCAAGGCATATGTGCGCCACCGGATTTCACGCTGCTTTTTCGGGCTGACTTACCGCCCGCCATTCTTCATTGATGAGCTAACGAACGATATCGATTATTACCCGGAAGAGTACTTGGACAAACTGGCACATGAAGGGGTCAACAGATTATGGCTGTCGATGTATTTTCGTGACCTGAAATCGTCGTTGTTTCCGAAGCACGGTGAGCTCATGGAAAAGCGCTTTGCCAAATCTCACGATAACCAGCATCACCCACTCCGATGGCGACCAAGACCGATACGTGCTGCATTTCGCCTCCCCAGCTTCTTTTCAGGTAAATCCTGGTGCCATTATTTTAGAGGTCAATATGTACATTTTTTATCGCAAATTATTAAGTATATTCCTGATTCTACTAGGACTTACAATATTCTTAAGTCGTAAATATATTTTTGACCTTTTAGTTGATATAGCAGGGCCAGAAAAAATCGTGGGGAAGGCATATGTAATCTATATTCCAGAAGGTGAGTATCTGTATACAAATCCCAAAGTCATGGTGCTATGGATTGTTTTAATTGCGTTGTTGGGCATAAGTTTGTTTCTTTTAGGATTATTTATGTTTTTTCGTCGCTTGTCCAATACAAAAATTCATTCGCCGAAGAAATAGTAATAAAAGAATCGTGCCATTCATGGGAAATAAATAACAATAAGCAAGATGTTCATAAATTATGAAGCTGAAATAGCTGTGACTATCGATTTCAGACCCCCTTTGATATTGCGGCGAGTCATCAGTATAGTTATTTCCCTAGAAGTTATGCGTGGTAGAACATGGGGAGATGACAATTGGTCTCAAGGTTCAACCGAAAGTTGTCCTAGCGGAAATTTTGCGAAGCAACCCAGTTTTTTATCGGCAGAAAAGGGTTGTCCCGGCCAGGGTGGTGCATACTCTTATATTGATGCTCCCGGAGCTTCAGGCATATTTGCATCAAAAGTCGATTTTAAGTTCAAAGTCACAGCTTGGTGTCGTTGTAAATGTGAAGATGATAAAAAGCTGGATCAGAAAGAATTTAACTGGAATTCTCATGATGGTATTAAATAATGAATAGAAAAAAATATTTGATTGGCTTCTTAGCTTTGTTATTTTTAATAATTTCAATCATATTGGGGTGGAATGCTGACATGATATTTCATTCAATCGAACGAAAGAAAATCAATACATTTATTGACTATTGGGAACGGACAAAGAAAGAACTTTTTTTGAGACAAAATCCACAATTAAATGAAGATATAGAGATTGAGTTAAATGATTATAATGAAGTCGCCATGTATCTTGTCACCGGGCGGCTGAAAATGCACCACTGATGGGCACCTCAAAATGCACCACCT
>ENA-UOOK01004872-UOOK01004872.1-fermentation-metagenome-genome-assembly--contig:-NODE-4872-length-13976-cov-13.949070_pt1 | contig 13976 bp, 16 predicted proteins | sample MGYA00245777_ERZ724023 | MGnify/ENA primary metagenome ERZ724023 (study PRJEB28704, sample SAMN03018312) | fermentation metagenome | biome: anthropogenic terrestrial biome; feature: soil... | reverse complement strand
TTGACGCCGAATTATGTATTGCCTGGGAAATATTCCAATATTCCTGTCGAAGAAAAATTTCGCCAGATATACATTGACAATATTGGCTTTGCAGAAAATAAGCTGTTTATTGTAAAATAGATAGAAATGGACAAAGTTGCTCAGATAAATTATTTGTTAGGAGGATTTAGAAATGCAAAACGATGTAATAAATAAGTTAATTGACTTAGGAATAGCTTTTACGGTGGATGGGTATAACGATTCAGTAAATGAATTGGTCAAGTTTGAAACGAAGTATGGTATTTCTTCGAGATTGTTTTATGATGATTATAATAATTGTAAAATAAAAGAAGATATAACATTCGATGATATTGCTGATTGGATATTTTACTGTAATATTTTTTTATCTATCGGCGGTGATTTAAAAAAGTTTGAAGAAGCCCAAAAGTTACAGTCATATCTTGAATCTAATGAATATATTAATATGATTTTAAAAAATAATAAAGGAATAGAATTAAAACAATGTAAAAAAGAAAGCGAGGAATGTAAAAAGTCCGCGCTTTCTTTTATATAGGCTTGCATAATATGCGTTGTATTTTAAAATTGCCATTAAATAAATCTCTTTTTGCAGTTGGACTTACAACGATAGATGTATCGCAACAAAAAGAAATAATTTGCTCTCCCTCTTTAACGTAGCCATTTTCATATGCCATTATAGCACCATTTATGCATAAAGTTAGACCCTTTAATATTAATTCAAATGTAGATACAATCATTTCTGTAGAATTGTCACCGGTACATGATAGTATTGGTTCAAATGGTAAACCACCCTGTACATATTTCATTCCCTGATTTAAAATAATATTTTTGGCCGTTTGTGTTGCAACCTCTGGAATGACAATTTCTTCTTCGGATTCATCATCTTACAAGAAATTTACACCCATTATAGGTTTCAACTAATTTAGTAAAGAACCAAAAAATAATTGGCATTTACATAGAGTAAGATGAAATTATGGGGGAATAGGGGCATGAAATTTGAAAAAAAGATTATTGATGCTGATATATGCATATATATTTTACAAAATTTGATAAATATTTACATCAACAGATTGTGTATCATTTTGTAGAGTGATATAATAATTGGAAAAGAAACACTATTGCTTACAATAAACTTACATATATCTGAAACTGTTTGTTGATTACCTATAAATATTTTTGCCTTAAAGCCGATATCTATAAAAGATACTTTTTAATAATTATAATAAGATAAAGTAATTAACAGCAATTTAACATATTACGAAGAAAGAAGGCAAGGTATGAACATACATATTCAGGATAACGAAATACAGTTTGAAAATAATCCGGAAACAATAGAACAGCTATTTAATACTATCAATGAAAACCTTCAGGAGCAGGATTTGCAATTTTCTCATTTGATTATTGACGATGAAGAAATATATGACAATTTTGACAGCTATATTATGGAAAACATTGAAACCATAGAAAAAATTCGGGTTATTGCAATGTCTGTTGCTGAAATAGTCAATGAAACTATTGTTTCAACAGAGCAATATGTAAAAAATGCTGTTCCGGTAATTAATAAATTAGCAGATGAATTTTATCAGGGACCTAATGAAAATACATGGGTGCAGCTGACAGATTTGTTTGAGGGTATTCAGTGGATAATTCAATCTCTTGTGCAGATAAATTCGATAGAAAGTTCAGATGATGTTGTAAGTGACTATGAAATATGGAATGAGTATTCAAAAGAAGTGTCTAAGCTTAACAATATAATTCCTGAACTGGAGAATGCAATTGTTAATAAAGATAACATATTAACAGGTGACATGCTCTTATATGAGATAATTCCTGTATTTGAAGCAATGATTGAAAAATTGGATTTATTAATGGCTGAGGCGGTAAATTAAGATGTTGGAAGATAATGTTGTTTTTTTGAAAAAGAATTATCCCGAATTGTATGAAAAAATAAATAATGTGAAAATCCTTAACGATAATTTTATTATAGAGCAAACAAGAAATAACCAGGAAACCATAAAAGTAAAAAAGGAAGAAGTCTATGTCTATCTTCACAGCAAGTACGACCCATTAAGAGAGGCTGAAGCTGTAATAAAAAAATTTGAAGAAAAAGAAACCATTGATGAAAATTCACATGTAATTTTTTATGGATTAGGTCTTGGCTACCACGTGGAATTATTTACTCGGAAACATCCCAATACATTATTTTCACTTTATGAACCATCGGCAGAGGTATTTCAGCATTTTTTGGATAAGATTAATCTTAAAAAACTGCCCGTTGAAAACTTGAAGAATATACAGTGTGAATTTGAACCTGAAGCAATGGATTTCTTTTTAGCGAAATTGCTTAATAAAACCAACAAGAAGCTTATAATTATGGATTTACCCACTTATGGAAATGTATTTGCAGAGAGATATAATAAATTTTTCAGCAAATTTAATGAATTGATCAAGAGTACGAGAAACAATATGCATACAAATTATGCTTTCCAAAAAAGATGGATAATAAATAGTATGAAAAATTTAAAGGAAGTGCTATCTACTCCAAACATAGTGACAGAAAAGCAGGGGTGTTTTAAAAATAAAACAGCCATATTGGTAGCAGCGGGTCCATCCTTAAATGATGAAATTGAAAATCTTAGATATATTAAAGATAATGGTTTAGCTTATATTTTCAGCGTAGGGTCAGCAATCAATACACTCGTTTATAACAACATATATCCACATGCTGCATGTACAATTGACCCAAGTATTAAAAATCAAGAAGTTTTGAAGATAATAAAAGAAAAAAATATAATTGAAATTCCAGTTATTTTTGGTTCTTCAGTAGGATATGAAACCCTGGAAAATTATCCGGGAAATAAGTATCATATGATAACAACTCAGGATTCAATAGCATCATATTATCTTAGAGATGATAGAGGGGATGTAATAGACAGGGTTTACGATGCCCCAACTGTAGCTGCTGCAACACTGCAACTATTGTATATATTAGGATTTGAAAGAATAATATTAGTAGGACAAAATCTGGGATATCGAGATAAAAAAAGATATTCCGAGGGAATAGTATATAGCAGGATTGACGTAACAGATAGTGAATTAGGGAATGCTCTGTGGGTGGAAGATGTTTATGACAATCAGATATTAACTACAAATGGATTTAATATAATGAGAAGGCAAATCGAAATGTATATTAAACAAATTCCAGGAATAAATGTATTAAACGCCACTAAGGGCGGAGCTAAAATTGAAGGAACTGAATTTATTGAATTAAAAGAAATAATTGCCGGCAGTTTAAAAGAAAGAATAGTAAATGAATCAGAATTACTAAAATTAGAAAAAAATAAGACAACCTATAATAAAGAATATATTGCAGCACAGTTAAAAAAAATGGAAAAATCTTATGACAGTGCGTTAAAAATCAATAAGGAATACAAAATTATATTAAATAAAATCGAAAAAGCAATTAACGGCAGGAAATATTCACAAGCACAAGGGTTGTATGTAAAACTTGATGATCAGCTCAAGAAAATAGAAAACAATGATTTTTACAAGACATTCATTCTCCCAATGAACAGGGTTCAATACAAAATACTGGCGGACAGCATAGAAAGCCTTAATGAAGAAAAAAACTCAAGAGAACAGGGGAAAAGAGTGTTAGAGGGTTTTGGCAATTTTATAGATAGGTGCATTGATGATATTGATATGATAGAATCGACTTTCTGTGAAATGAATGAGAATATTAATATATATATATCAATATAACCATAAAAGAATAAGTATATTGGAGAAATATGTATGGAAAGTAATAATATAAGAGTCAGACTTAAAAATTATAATAACTTTGAAGATAATATAAAACCGAGTATTCCTAAAAATGCATTGATAGAATTAAGTAATTTGTGTAATCATGAGTGCATTTTTTGTGCCAATTCTAAAATGACAAGAAAAAAAGGAGAAATTAATAAAAATTTTCTGTACAACATATTGAAAGAAATGTTTGACTTAGTTCTTGAAAGTGAAAAATATAAAAAAAATAAAGCACCTTGCTCTTTGCCATTTAATTCTATTCATGTAACTTATGAGGGCTATTTGACAGCATGCTGTATAGATTTTCAGAACTATCTTGTTGTTGCCGACTTAAACAGACAAAAACTCAAAGATGCTTGGTTAAACGAAGAATTTATTGAGCTAAGACAGAAACATTTAGAGGATAAATTAGATGGAACACTGTGCTATAATTGTTTATACAATATGGAGAAAAATATTAAACCGGTTATACCAGAACTTGCAACAGGTTTTTCTTATGAAAATTATACAAAAAAAGATGATATCCTAAAAAAACTGGATGTTTTACGTAAAGAGGGTTGACACAAATGAAAATTCAAATTATAGGAGATAGTTTTGGTTTGCCAAGGTTTAATAATAAAACGAATAGCATTGAAGTTGAATTTGAAAACACATATCCGGAGTTGCTTAGGAAAGAATTGCGTTTATTTTATCCCAATGAAGACATTATTATTGTAAACTCAAGTAAAAGATTCAATAATAGTTTGTTTTTGGTAAGAAATGAAATAATGGAAACTATACTAATACAGCCTGAATATATAGTTTTACAAGTCGGTATAGTGGACTGTTGGAGCAGAGAACCGGATACATATATAATTGAAGAATTTAAAGGAAAAAATCCTTGGATTAGCAAAGAAGAGTATTTTAGTAATTTGGACATTTTTATATCAAATTGCCAAAAAAACATACAAGGGTTAAAAGGGATAATAGTTGTAAACATAACCAAGGCGAGTTTAGAACAATATAATAAGCATTTTAATAGTTTTGGAAATACATGGGACTTTAATAATGAGCTGAAAACTTTAAAACACAAAAATAAAGAGATACTTTTGGCAGACGCATATAGGGAATTTTCTAAAAATATCGAACGTGCATTGTGTAGCGATGGAGTTCATCCAAGCAATTATGGCAATAAACTTATTGCAAATTTAGTTCTTGAAGAAATATGTACAAATAAGAAGAATTCACAATTTTAAGTCAATAAGTATTTTTACATAACAAATTTAGAAAATTATTAATGAAATTCAATTTAAGAGGTAGAGGATGAAGAAGGTTCTTGTGACAGGGGCAGACGGATTTATTGGCAGCCACTTGGTGGAAAAATTAGTTGAGGAAGGATACAAGGTAAAAGCATTTGTATATTATAACTCTTTTAATTCATGGGGATGGTTAGACTCCATTTCAAAGGAAGTATTATCGGAAATAGAAATTTTTGCAGGAGATATAAGAGACCCGAACGGGATCAGAGAATCTATGAGAGGAATTGAAGAAGCTTATCATTTGGCAGCGCTAATTGCCATTCCATTTAGCTATCATTCTCCCGATACATATGTGGATACAAATATAAAAGGAACGCTGAATGTATTGCAGGCTGCAAGAGAGCTGGAAACTTCAAGATTGCTTGTTACATCCACATCAGAGGTATATGGAACTGCTCAATATGTTCCAATTGATGAAAAACATCCGCTTCAGGGACAGTCTCCGTATTCAGCAACAAAAATTGGTGCCGACAGGCTGGCAGAGTCTTTTTATAGAAGCTTTAATGTGCCTGTAACAATAGTAAGACCATTCAATACCTATGGACCGAGACAGTCTGCCAGAGCTGTGATTCCTACGATAATAACACAATTATTATCCGGTAAAAATGAAATACGGTTAGGTTCATTAACTCCCACCAGAGATTTTAACTATGTAAAGGATACTGTTAACGGATTTGTCGAAATAGCCAAATCAGATATGACGATTGGGGAAGAGATAAACATTGCAACACAGCAGGAGATATCCATTGGCCATCTTGCAGAAGAACTGATAAGACAGATTAATCCAAGTACAAAGATTGTATGTGATGAACAGAGGTTAAGACCTGAAAAAAGCGAGGTAAACAGATTGCTTGGTTCAAACGAAAAGATAAAGAGGCTAACCAGATGGGAACCTCAATATACTTTTGAACAGGGATTAGCTGAAACTATTGAATTCTTCAGAAGTAATCTGCACAAATATAAGGCAGATATTTATAATTTGTAGGAGAAATTATGGAGAGAAAATACATCCCGTTGTCTGTTCCTAATTTAAAGGGCAGGGAATTAGAATATGTAACAAATGCGGTTGAAACCGAATGGGTTTCTACCGGAGGACCATATGTGAATCAATTTGAAGAAAAAATAGCTGAATATGTTAACGTCAAAGGTGCGGTATCCTGTCAAAATGGGACATCTGGATTGCATATTGCACTGCAGGTGTGCGGAGTAACAAAAAATGACGAGGTAATAGTACCTGCATTGACATTTATAGCGGCGGTGAACCCGGTTAAATATATAGGCGCAGAACCAATATTTATGGATTGCGATGATTCGCTTACCATAGATGCGGACAAACTTCTGGAATTTTGTAATAACGAGTGTAAATTTATTGATGGAAAACTTATCAACAATAAAACACAAAAACATATAAAAGCTGTAGTTGTTGTCCATGTTTTTGGAAATATGACTGACATGGAAAAAATAATGGATGTGGCTGATAAATTTAATTTAAAAATAATAGAAGATGCCACAGAAGCCATTGGAACTTACTATACCACGGGAAAATATAAGAATTTATATGCAGGGACAATAGGTACTGTGGGAGTATATTCGTTTAATGGCAACAAAATCATTACAACCGGCGGAGGTGGAATGATTGTATCTAATAATGAAGGGTTATTAAAAGAATCAAAGCATCTTACCACTCAGGCTAAAAGTGATGAGCTCTACTATACTCATGATGAAATAGGGTACAACTATCGTATGACTAATTTACAGGCTGCACTTGGCTTAGCTCAGTTAGAACAGCTTGAAAAATTCATTGAAATAAAAAAAGATAATTACGATTTGTACAAAGAAAAGATTAATGAAATACCCGGTTTGTCAATTTTGGATTTCAAGGATAATATAAGGAGCAACCACTGGTTTTATTCATTAAAATGTGATAATGAATATTCCATGAGCGGGGATGAGGTAATTAATTATTTAGCTGATAAAAAAGTTCAGTCAAGACCAATATGGGGATTAATTAATGAGCAGAAGCCGTATATTGAAAATCAGTCATACAAAATTGAAAAAGCAAAATACTATATAGAGCACATAGTAAATATTCCCTGCAGTTCAAATTTAACAAAGGAAGATTTGTTATATGTTGTTGAATGTTTGAAAAATCCACAATTATAACCTCATATGCTAAGGAGGAAATGTATGGATATAAATGACTTTTTGATAGACGAAGAAATTACCATGCTTGAGGCCATGGAATTACTTGATAAGGTTGCTAAGAAGGTTTTATTTGTTTCAAAGGATGGGAAATTGATTGGGGCGCTTACAGATGGGGATGTAAGAAGATGGATTTTAAAAAAGGGAAATCTTGACGCAAAGGTTAAGTGCATTGCTAACTACAACCCTAAGTACATATATGAGAATGACAGAGCCAGAGCTAAAGAGTTCCTAAAAAGATATTCCGTAGAGGCTTTACCCGTTGTTGATGAGGATATGCATATAACCTCCATAGTTTTTTGGAATGATAAAGAAATCATCAGCAAAAATAAATTGAACATTCCTGTTGTTATTATGGCAGGAGGGCTTGGAACGAGACTGTATCCCTATACGAAAATTCTTCCCAAACCTTTGATACCTATTGGTGAAATTCCAATTGCCGAACATATAATAAACAGATTTCATCAATCCGGGTGCAATAATTTTTTTCTGATTGTCAACCATAAAAAAAATATGATTAAGGCATATTTTAACGAAATAGAAAAAGATTATAATATAAACTATATTGATGAAGACAAGCCCCTGGGAACCGGCGGAGGTCTGAGCCTTTTAAAGGGAATGATTGATTCCACTTTTATTTTATCCAACTGTGATATACTCATAGAAGAGGATTATGAAAAAATATACAGATTTCATAAGAGAGAAAAGAATTTAATAACAATGGTTTGTTCATTAAAAAGCATTAAAATACCCTACGGCGTAATTGGGATAGGAGAAAATGGTGAAATAGAAAGCATGAGGGAAAAGCCTGAAATATCTTTTATTACAAACACAGGTATGTATATGGCAGAGCCAAAAATCATTGAGGAACTGGATAGTAATTTAGAGATAGCATTTCCGGATATAATTGAAAAATACAGACAGCTTGGAGATAAAATAGGAGTTTACCCCATAAGTGAAAATTCCTGGATGGATATGGGGCAACCAGATGAAATGGAAAGAATGAGGAAGAGATTGAATTATAATGAATAGAAAAATACTTTTAATAGGCGGAGGAGGACATTGCATGTCTGTCCTTGACAGTCTTGTTGAAACAGCTAAATATTCCGAAATCAGTGTAGTTGATAAAAGTGAAAATATAGGCAAAAGCATTTTGGGTATTTCTATTATAGGATGTGATGATGACTTAGCTGAATTGTATGAAAAGGGTTATAATTATGCCTTTGTAACCCTTGGAAGTACCGGAGATGCTATAAAACGTATAAAACTATTCAGTATGCTTGAGAAGATAGGATTTGAAATTCCTAATATTGTGGATTCCACATCATTAATTAGTAAAAATACGAATATAAGTAGGGGAATTTATGTGGGGAAAAATGTAGTTATTAATTCAGGAGTGTCTATAGGTAAAGGGGCTATTATTAATACTTCTTCTACAGTAGAACATGACTGTACAGTAGGGGAATTTTCTCACATTGCAACAGGCTCGGTTTTGTGCGGAGCAGTTGAGATAGGGGAGAATGTTCATATCGGAGCAAACAGTGTAATTAAGCAACAGGTGAAAGTAGGGGCAAATACAATTATAGGCATGGGTAGTGTTGTTTTGCATGATGTTGAAAGTTCTGTGGTCGCCTATGGCAATCCATGCAGGGAGGTTAAATCAAGATGAGCGTTTATATAATTGCTGAAGCAGGTGTTAATCACAATGGGAAAATAGCAACAGCAAAATTACTTGTTGATGCTGCAAAGGAAGCGGGAGCTGATTGTATTAAATTTCAAACCTTTATATCAAAGAATATTGTTACTAAAAATGCAAAAAAAGCAGAATATCAAAAACAACTTACCGATTCTGATGAAAACCAGTTGGATATGCTGAGTAAGCTTGAATTATCCTTTGATGAATTCATAGAACTGCACAGCTATTGTAAACAAAAAAATATTGAGTTTCTTTCCACAGCTTTTGACTTTGAGAGCATAGATTTTTTGAATAGTTTGGATATGAATAGATGGAAAATTCCCTCAGGAGATATTACAAATCTTTCTTATTTAATTAAAATAGCAAAATTGCATAAGCCTATTATTTTATCAACAGGAATGAGTACAATGGATGAAATAAGAATTGCGATAAAAGTTGTAAAGGATAACGGAAATAATGATATAACCATACTTCATTGCACAAGTGAATATCCTGCTCCCTATGAAGATGTAAATTTGAATGCAATGCTTACCATTAAAAAGGAGTTTGGTGTACCGGTAGGATACTCTGACCACACCAAAGGAATTGAAGTACCTGTTGCTGCAGTAGCTATGGGAGCTGAGATTATTGAGAAACACTTTACACTTGACAGGAATATGGAAGGTCCTGATCACAAGGCAAGCCTGGAGCCGGATGAACTAAAGGCTATGATTAGTGCTATTAGAAACGTTGAAGTTGCCTTGGGGACAGGTGAAAAAAATCCTTCAGAGTCAGAAAAGAAAAATATTGTTGTTGCAAGGAAAAGTATAATCGCAAAGACTAATATAAAAAAAGGAGATATATTTACAGAAGAAAACATTACAGTTAAAAGACCAGGGAATGGCATAAGCCCTATGAAGTGGTTTGAAGTTCTTGGGAAGAAAGCTGTAAGAAATTTTGAAGAAGACGAGTTGATTGAATTATGAAAAAAATATGTGTTGTTACGGGAACTAGAGCAGAATATGGCTTGTTAAAACCTTTGATTGAAAAAATACGCACTGATGACGAACTCCAGTTGCAATTGGTGGTTACTGGAATGCATTTATCACCAGAATTTGGACTTACTTATAGAGAAATAGAGAATGATGGATATAAAATAGATGAAAAAATTGAGATGCTGCTTAGTTCTGATACATCTGTGGGTGTTTCCAAGTCAATTGGATTGGCTATAATAAGTTTTTCTGATGTTTTTGAAAGAATTAAACCGGATATGATTGTTTTGCTAGGAGATAGATATGAAATATTTTCAGTTGCCAGCGCAGCTATGGTAGCTGGTATACCAATTGCACATCTTTATGGAGGTGAAACAGGTGCTGGGACTATAGATAATATGATTAGACACGCTATTACAAAATTTAGCTTGCTTCATTTTACTTCAACTGAATTCTATAGAAAGAGAGTAATTCAATTAGGTGAAAATCCTAAAAATGTTTATAATGTTGGCTCTTTAGGTGTGGAAAATATAAAAAACCTAAAATTATTATCAAAGGAAGACTTAGAAAAAAATATAAACTTTAGCATTGATAGTAATACAATATTGGTTACATTTCATCCACTATCATTGGAACCAGAGTTATCAAAAATTCAGTTTGGAGAAATACTGGCGGCGCTAAGCAGAATAAAGAATCTCAAAATAATATTTACAAAATGCAATTCTGATATTGGCGGAAGAATTATTAATGAAATGATAGATGACTATGTAAATGATAACCACAATACAACAATTTCATTTCACTCATTAGGAACACTTAGGTATCTAAGCACTATAAAATATGTAAAAGCTGTTGTTGGTAATTCGTCTAGTGGCATTATTGAGGTGCCAAGTTTAGGTGCGTACACATTGAATATTGGTAAGAGACAGGATGGCAGAATACAAGGCAATACTATTTATAATAGCGAACCGATAGAAAATGATGTATTTGAAAAACTTTCCATGATTATTAATATGTCAGAATTACCAAAAGTCAATAATCCTTATGAAAAAACAAATACTTCATCAAATATTATTAAAATAATAAAAGAAAATATATTTTCTAATAATCATGAAGAAAAAAGATTTTATGATATTAATTTTTAAGGGGGGATGACAGTTGAATTTTAAAAGATATTCTAATGGTGATGAAAAAGACATACTTGATGCATTTAAAATAGTTTTTGAGAGAGAACTATCTATAGATTATTGGAAATGGAGATATGTTGATAATCCAAACGGAGATACTACATTAATAAATATTGCATGGGATGAAAATAAATTGGCAGCTCATTACGCTTTATCCCCAGTTACCATTTTTGTTAATGGAATTAAGTATAATTCTGCATTATCAATGAGTACATTTACTCACCCGGATTATTTAAAAAGGGGATTATTTACGAAACTTGCTGAAAATTTGTATTTGGAAAATATGGATTCGGTAGATGTAATATTTGGTGTTCCTAATGATAATTCAGTAAATGGTTTTATAAAAAAACTAGGGTTTAAGTTAATTAAAGAAATACCAATGTTAGAATCAAAAATCTTAAATAAAAATTATAAGGTTACCAATAAGTGTGTATTTATATATAGATTTGAGAAAGAATTTGATGAGCTGTTTTTTCTTGTTTCTAATAAATATAATATTATAACGTCAAGGGATTCCAAATATTTAAATTGGAGATTTATAGATAATCCAGAAAATAAATACCAGGTAATTGCATATATAGATAAAGGTAGAATATTGGGATATGCAGTAATTAAAATATATGATAAAGATTTGGAGCTAATAGGTGACATTGTAGATATAATTGCAATAAATGAATTAGTTCTAAGGGAATTAATTAATTCTTGCTTTAGTTTATTCCAGTCGAAAAGTGTTTTAAAAGTTAATACATGGTTTTTTAATAATGAATTCATGAGTGTTCTTAAAGATTTTAATTTTAAAAAGAGTGGGTTATATTTTTATTTTATAGTTAAGAATAACTCTGGTAAGTTGAAAAATGACATATTTGATTTCAATAACTGGTATCTTACTATGAGTGATATTGATATTTTTTGAAAGGAATTATTTTATATGGATAAATACCTGATTGTTGCCACACATCCGGATGATGAAACGTTGGGGGCCGGAGGGCTGATGCTCAGAAGGAAATCGGAAGACAATGAAGTATATGTTTTAAATATGACGCACATGGACGTTGAATTCGGATATGATGAGGAAAAAATCATCAGCCGTAATAATGAAATTGCAGAAATGATTAAAAAATATGATTTAGACGGATATTATAACTTAAAATTGATGCCGTCAGGTTTAAATTCATATTCGGAAGGAGAAATATTACAAAAAATAAATGCTGTTTTTAATGAGATTAAACCCACTGTGGTTGTGTTGCCATATTATAAAGATGTACATTCTGATCATAGAATTACATTTAATTTATGTTACTCCTGTACTAAGAATTTCAGATATCCTTTTATAAAAAAAATACTTATGATGGAAACTCCATCGGAAACAGACTTTGCCATGTTTGAATATACATTCAAGCCGAATTACTTTGTAGACATTTCACATTTTATTGATGGGAAGGTAGAAATTGCTAATATTTACAAAAGCGAAATTTCAGAACACCCCTTTCCAAGAAGTGAAAAAAACATAAGAGCCTATGGAACTATAAGAGGCGCTGCTATAGGTGTTCATAGTGCGGAAGCGTTTGTTTTAATTAAAGCAATAGAATAACTTTAGACAGGAGGTGATATTTTGAAAAATCAAAAAATATTATGTATTGTTCCCGCCAGAGGCGGATCCAAAGGGGTTCACAGGAAAAATATCAGAAATTTAGGCGGTAAACCCTTAATCAAATGGACTATTGACGAAGCTGAGAAATCCAAGTACATAGACAGGATAATAATATCTACGGAAGACAATGAAATAGCGGAAGTATGCAACAACTTAGGAGCAGAGGTTATTAAAAGACCTGTAGAATTAGCAGGTGATGATTCACCGACTATTGACTCAATATTGTACACGTTAAATGTATTGGAAGATGAAGAAAAATATGTTCCGGATTATGTAATGCTTTTACAATGCACATCACCCTTCAGAACTGTTGTTGATATAGATACTGCCGTTGAAACCTTGTTAAATAAAGATAGTAATTATAAATCTTTAATATCGGTTACAAAGGAAGATAGCTCACCCTGGTGGTTAAAAAGCATAAATGCTGATGGAACTCTGAAAGACTTCTTAGATTATGATAAAAAACAATACTCCAGAAGGCAAGATTTTCCTCCATTGTACAGACTAAATGGAGCCATTTATATTTGTAGTATTGATGAACTTAAAATGTTTCGGTCATTTGAAACAGATAAGACCCTATCATATGTGATGGATAGCAATTCATCTGTTGACATAGACACGGAGGAGGACTTAGAGCTGGCAGAATATATACTGGTTAAAAATAAAAAAATAATAATAAACGGCTAAACTTTTTCAATAAAGCTTCGATATATGTTTTGTAAGGAAATATTTCCGACATCAGGGCCCGGTGCCGGAAGTACATTCAATATAATAAAAAAAGGGAAGGATCCCGATAAATTACACGGAGGTAAAAAATGAGAATTCAACACAATATTAACGCATTAAATTCCTTAAGACAATTAGGAATGAACAACACTAACACAGGAAAGAACATAGAAAAATTATCATCAGGCTATAAAATTAACAGAGCCGGTGATGATGCTGCAGGATTGGCTATTTCTGAAAAAATGAGAAGCCAGATAAGAGGTCTTGATATGGCTGCAAAAAATGCTGATGACGGAATATCAATGATTCAGACAGCAGAAGGTGCTTTAAATGAAACTCATGCTATCTTACAGAGAATGAGAGAACTTGCTGTTCAGTCTGCAAGTGATACTAATACTGGAGCTGACAGAGCTGAACTGC
>ENA-UOOK01004871-UOOK01004871.1-fermentation-metagenome-genome-assembly--contig:-NODE-4871-length-13977-cov-14.489585_pt1 | contig 13977 bp, 8 predicted proteins | sample MGYA00245777_ERZ724023 | MGnify/ENA primary metagenome ERZ724023 (study PRJEB28704, sample SAMN03018312) | fermentation metagenome | biome: anthropogenic terrestrial biome; feature: soil; material... | reverse complement strand
TTCAAAACACAGTTTCTGTAGGCAACTTAGGCCTATCGGTACGTGCTGTTAATGCTTTGAAACAAGCTGGTATTGATACTTACGATAAATTACAGGAACTTAGTTGGGAAGAACTCTTACTTATTCCTAAACTGGGACAAGTTACCGCCGCTGAGATTTACCGTTTCATCACATCTTATAAAAAAGGTTTGACATTTTCTAATCAAGACCAAATAAAAGTGCGAACCGAGGATAGAGATATAAATATTAAAGTTCTGAATTTTGGACCAAGAGCTATACAAGGCCTAAAGAAAGCCAACATTTTGACGTTCGGAGACTTAGAAGCTTTCGGGGTTGAAAATTTACTGAAAATAAAGGGTGTCGGTAAAAGCACGGTTCAGCATATTATTCGCTCCTTAAGTATGTATTATGCGGAAAAAGACCAAATACAAGATCTAGCAATTGAGAATCTCGAATTGGGTAACCGAGCACTTAACGCTTTAAGACGTAATAATATTCTTTACGTTAGCCAATTAAAAGATATGACTATAGAAGAGATTAGTGATCTCCGAGGTGTTGGACAATGTTCTTTAGATAAAATAGTTACCCAAATAAAAGAGGTTGCTAATTTAGAAATTATAAGTTGTCTTACTCGGCCTAAAGTCAACCGAACTCAGCAACTAGGGGAGAAACGAGTATTAATAGATTCTTTAGATCTTACAACACGTGCATTAAATGCTTTAAAAGAAAGTGGCTTTATGTACATAGATGAAATCATTGACCTTAAAAGGCAGGACTTTTATGCCTTGAAAAATATTGGCGAACGTACTGTTTATGATATTGAAGAGGAGTTAAAGAGATTTCAAAGCTATAATTCGCAGTCCGAAGATATTGAAGTTGGATCTTTAGAAGATTATTTAGCTATTTTGCAAAAACCACTGTCTCGAAGACAAAAAGATGTTCTTAACCGCCGGTTAGGCTTTTATTCTGTTCATACAGAAACCCTTGAGAACATTGCAAAAGATTATAATCTTTCTCGTGAACGGGTAAGACAGATAGAAAAAGCTGCTAAGAAAAAGATGTATTCGCCAACTAATCGATTAGCAGCTAAACCTTTATTAAATATTGTAGAGGATATCTTAAAAGCCAATGGAGGCGTGTTGTGTATTGGTGAACTAAGTTCCCTCTTATTAGCGAAAGTGCCTGCAGGTAATTTAAATGCTGCTAACGTGGTTCCAGTTATAATAGCATTATCTGAAGCTTATGAGGTAAACGAAGGGCTTTGGGCTTTATCTAATATTGACCGGGAATTAGTAATTATGATCCAATCAACTGCTAGAGATATTTTATACCAAAGAAGGCACGCAATTTACGATAAAGTGTTACAAGAATTGGTCATAGATGCTTTAGTGAGAAAAAACATAAATGCTCCTAGTAACCTAATTGCAGCCTGCCTCAAATACAGCAAATCGATTAATCTCAATAAAAATGGTTATTATTCATTGGCTGAGTGGGATTTTTATATGCCAAAAAATAGAACCGATTATGTACAGGATGTACTAAAGAGTTTAGGGCGTCCTGCCCATTATAAAGAAATAACGCAAATTATTAATGCTATGCTACCTAAAGAAGCACAATACTCAGCTAAATCAATTCAAGTTGTTTTAGGCTCGTCCCCTCTGTTTATACGTGTCGGTACTGGTACTTATGCTTTAGTTGAGGGATAGCAACCAAAAAAAGATTAAAGGCCCGACTATCATAGTATGGCTTATTAATTTGTTTCACTGAAAAAAAGGTAATAAGGTATTTTTGGAGAAAAAATTAGTTGAGGTGGTGGATTTTGATTAGAATAATTTTGGTATTATTAGTATTACTAAGCAGTTTAGCTAGTGCTACATTTGAGACTACAGGCTTTGATAATTGGTTTTTGCAACAAAAAGATTGGGTTAGAACATCGGAAACTATAGCTTGGCCAAGACTTGGGTGGGCTGAGGCTAAACTAGGAAACGAGACTTGGACGGATTATGAGTTATCGTTAAAAATTAAACCTGAAGAGTATGGTGAAGATGGTGCAGTAAGAATCTACTTCCGAACATCTGCTCCTTTTTTAACATATGGCCTCCACATCCAAGAGGATAAAATCTCTCTTAATCGCTTTGATGGCAACTTAGGGAATTGGCGGGAATTAGGGATGGCTGATGTTGGCATTAAAGCTGGTGAAGTAGCTAAGATAGGACTCAAAGTTGTAGAAAATGAATTTACTGTTTTCCTAAATGATAAGATGATAATTGAAGCTAGCAGTATTAAATATAAGAGTGGTGGCATCAGCCTGTGGGCAGAGAATACTAAGTTTACAGCTAGTGAATTTAGTATTAAAGGCACTGAAGATGAAACTAAGATTACAAAGACTTCAGGATACTACCCGAAGGGCGACCCACGTAGTGGCGGTGTCAACGATCTAATGCTAATCTATACAAACTATGGACTTAGTTGGTCTGGATTAGATGCACTTCCCTATGTAACGTACATGGGCAAGTTAGATGGAGCAGAGTTGCCAATATACGATTGGTTCTTTGATTCATTTCTATTCTTAGCTTTGGTTGGACCTAATGGAACTGCTTTCGATGCACCTTCAAGAGGAACTCCAGCTGCTAAAGATGAATGGCAATGGTTTATTGACTCCCTTTACGAAGAGAATAGACAGCTAGCAGGTTTCGAAAGAGCATATGAGATTGGCAAGAACAGCTTAGATCTTAAACAAAAAGGTAAAGTATATATTATGATACCCAATCCGATGGCAGAAATTAAAAACTTTGGTGATGTTGACGGGACTGGTTCCCTCAATTTCTCCTGGCAAGATGCCTCAAAAGCTACGGATCATCGTTTCCGAGCAGTAAAATGGTATATAGACCAAGTAACCGAGCGTTTTAAGGCTGCTGAATTTGAAAATATAGAACTGGTAGGTTTTTATTGGCTTGAAGAGATGATTCACTATGAGATACCTGGCGAAGCAGATTTAATTCGTAAAGTTTCAGACTATCTACATGAAAAAGATCTTAAATTATCTTGGATTCCTTGGTTTAACGCCTCTGGTCATAAAGATTGGGAGTCACTAGGCTTTGATCTGTGTATTCATCAGCCAAACTATATGTTTGGTGATGCGGCCATTAGTAGATTTTCTGATGTGACTCGTCAAGCACAAACTTATGGTCAAGGTATTGAGATAGAAGCAGATGGTCGGGTATTTAGCGACAGATCAAGACGGGAACGTTTTATTAACTATTTACGGGCTGGCGTAACTTATGGTTATAGAACAGAAGCAGTCCATGGTTATTACCAAGATGCCTTTGTATTCTCACAAGCTGCTTTAAGTTCCAGCCCTGATGCTAGAGAGTTATATGATATGGTTTACAATTATGTTAAAGGTGATTTTGACGAACCACTAGGGGCGAAAACTCAATATAACTATTAATTTAGTAGGTTAAAAGAGGCTGCTTTTTATGGCGGTCTCTTTTTGTCAGATTCATGACTTTATTATTAATACTTTTTAGCTAAAAAGAAGGGGTGGGAACATTACTTTAGCTGTTCCCACCCCGTTTTTCGGGTAGATATCCTTACCAAGGGGGAGACTGGTAGAGGGCTTGTTTAGTTATTATCTATATCTAAATTAGTGAATACATTATTCTACAATCGTGTGGAATACACCAGGAGATAAGTGAAGACCCTGGTGATCTGTTACAAGAACCCAATATGAATCAACACTTTCTAAGGAGAGATGTTTGGTTTGAGGAGGAATCTGTGTGCTTATATGGAAAACAGATCCATTACCAATGTTTTTAACTTCAGTTATTTCGATTTTGTGTATTGTTTCATCATAATAAGCGTTAAGGAATAGGTTTTCCTTAGTTAGGCTTTCTACACTCTTATATAGGTTCAAGTTAAATCCAGTTTCTGTGATATCTGACAAGAATGCAACATTTGGATAAACAACTCGACTTAAGGAGATTACTTGGAGATATCCACCAGAATTTGTTCCATCACCAGCTGCTCGCCAACCAATAAGATACCCAGCATCAGCGTCAGTTGTAATATAAGTTTGCGAATGCTCACCTGAAATTAATTTCATTTCAAAGGTATAAGGATCAATACGGTACCAACTGTAAGATAACGTATTAGAAACATCAGTGGAGTTTTCATCTAGTTTGTTAGCTTCTGCAGAAACCTCGATACCACGACCAACAAAAGGTATCATAGTACCACTAATAAACATCGACTCGTCCATGAACCAGCTATGGAATTGTGAATTAATTAATGCTAAAGGAGCACTAACAACATTGGATGTAAATCCATGAATTGGTCCTCCCTTTGCTTGTAACCTATAGAGATATTCTCCATCAGGATAAATAACAAAATTGTCTTGGAAATAATTCGAGGTTTCTACTACATTGTCATTATAATCTACATATATTTCCCAAGAGGTGCCATTGTTTTTAGAATACTGGAGAACAAAACTATCAGCACCAAAATAATCGGGATAATCAAAGCTGAAAATGACCTCATTACGGGTTGATGACCAAATTGTAGTTTGGTGAGTTAAATGTAGATATAATCCAGAAAATGTAAGTGCTGGTTTAGTGCCAAAGGACCGTGGAGAAATTCTCCCACCACTACCAGGTTCAAAAAGTCGCTTAATAATTGGTGAATCAGTTGAAGCTTCATCTATTGCTTTAGGAGGAAGATCAAAGACAACATATCCAGCAGAGATTACGGCTGTTTCGATCTGATTAGCACCCATAACTATTACGCTTTTATTTGCTGAAAATTTTAGGACAGGGCCTTCAATATGAATCTTGTTATCTTCCTCATTAACTTTTACTTCTTTTGCACCATTTCGTATAAAGAGATTTATTCCTTTACCATTGAGGTTAATTAGATTATTTATGGCTTCTTCATACCAAGAATTAGAAGCAACTGCTTGAATATTAATATCCCCATCGACATTAATCCGGTTAGTTACAGTTGCATTAGGAGTATTAACAGTTAGATCACCTTTTAATAGGCCTGTACCAGAAAAAACTAATTCACCACTACTGGTGGTGTCAAAAGTTAAAGAACCAGTCAAGGTATAACTACTTAAATCTAGGTTTACTAATCTACTTATATTACATGTTGCAGTAATATTAGCGGCTAGTCTAATTGTAGTTATTTTAGGATTGGCTAATGCAGTCTCTAACTCTGTAACAGTTCGTACTAACTTAATGTCTGCCATAGATAATTTTATTGTTAAGTTTTTATTTTCGTTTATGTTTAGGGATTGAGTTTTTACGTCGAAGTTCTCAGCTTCTACAGAGACATATGTTAGGCCATTTAGATTAGAAAAGGTTACTACACCATTTTTATCTGTTGACAAAGTCTGCTTTGTAGTACCGTTAACAGAAACTTTAGCATTGGCAACAGCTGTATTATCTGCATCGTTTAAGACAGTAACCGCTAGTGTATAGGATTTTTTACCAAGTCCACCTATACATCCCGTAGAGAAAAGTACTAATATTAGAATCAACCAAGTTAAAACCAGTTTAAATTTATTCACTACTATACCCCCTTAATTTAATCAACACGAAAAGATGATGATTAATATACTTAGTAATTCAATTTTACTTTAGCCTGTATGTAAAATCACTGAATACCGTTATTTGTCATTTATTTGTTGTGGACAATAAATGGACAAGCCTATAATAGCTAGATGTTTAATATGAAGTTTTTACATAAAAAAAGCCCTCTGTAGTTGGAGGATAGTAATGTGATATTTACGATTTTTGATAGAGGTGATATATATTGGTAAACAATGAGCAAACCTATCGACGACTAAGCTTTATAATGAAGGTTATGAATGTTTCCACAAGTGAATTAGCAGAAGCTTTACATGTTGATAAGTCATTGGTGAGTAAATGGCGGAACAATAGACGTGAATTATCTGCTAAATCAATACATATTATTCCTCTATGCAATTATCTACTTGCAATTGAAGAAAAGAACCACTTAAATGTACTCGATCCTATTTTGAAATCATTTGAACCAGAAGCAGATCTGGAGAATTTAGAAACAAAAATGAATTGTCTTTGTAGATGGTTGACAAGTTTGAAGCCTGTAGATCCACCAATTATTAATTCGATATCTAGCATAACATATTCTTATGAATCTATTACCCGTGTTTGGGATGGCTTGTCAGGACGCCAAGAAGCTGTTTTATTCTTTTTAGATCAAGTGCTATTACTACCGAATCCAACCCGGCTTTTTCTTGTTTCTCAAGAAGATATCTCCTGGATGACAGAAAACCTTGATTTCCTACAAAAGTGGCAAAAAAAATTAATGGCTGTATTAAGTAGGGGACATGAGATTAAAATTATACATTGGGTAGATCGTTCGACGAATATTATTAACTCTATTGTCAAGTATTGGCTACCTTTACATCTTACTGGTCAGATTCAGTCTTGGTGTGCTCCTATTTATGTTGATCTACCTTATAAAATGACGATGTTCATTGCAGATAAAAAAATGGTTTTAACAGGAATAAGCACCCCAATGGCACCAAAGAAAATAACGACGAATCTTGCAGTTGATGCGGGCACAATAGAACAATACACAATAATTTTTAACTCTTTGATTAGGCAATACCAAGGCTTTGTTAATGTTGTAACTTTTGACCATTTGCTAGATCTATTTAATATAACTCCTGGTACCATAGATAATAAAACGAAGTTGTCTTGCTCGTTTAATATCCCTCCGTTATTTATAATGTCCCAGGATCTGCTAAGCGAGATATTAAGGAATGATGATATCACGGCAAAAGAACAGGAAAAAGTTATGTCATTTCATAAGCAATTCATTTGTGCTTTTTCCACCTATTTTTGTAGCAAATCAATCCCTATTCATTGTATGATTGATGAAGAAAACTTACAAAAATATATTCTACAAAGAGATTTTATAAGTCCTGAACTTACATTTTTACTGGGGAAACCCGTTAATCTAAGGAAAGAGTATAGGATAAAGCATATTTTAGAAATTAATGATATGGTGGAGAACAACCAAGCACTTGAATTAGGGTTATTAAATAGTACGAATAACCTAGCTAATTTAGTAGCTTTTCTCAATCACGAAGTAATTGCTTGGTCCCAACTACCGCAATACCATTATGCTCTCTCAGCTATTGAATCAACTGTAGTTGATTCTTGTTATAAATATTTAGAAACCTGTTGGTATTCAATTCCTCGCATTAAAAGAAGTAAAGAAGATGTTCTGGGAAGAATAAAATTACTACTAGACGAATGAATAGAAACAAACTAATGAATATCCCTATTGGATAGGAAGTTTTAGCTGTTGACAGTAAAAGGTCAACAGCTATTTTTTAGTATTACTGAAACAGCATAGATGGTATTCAACTGTTGTTTTATTCTAATTTTTAAATAAAAAGTATTTAATATAACTAAGTCTAATAAGGTACTGGATAAGAAAAAAGCAGGTTTTATGAGCCTACAAGTTAAATATCTTTAAGAGAATAAGCTAATTATAAAGGCGGGAACAGTAATGTTTGTTCACACTCATGTTCATACAGACGGAAGTTTACAAGATGGTCTGAGTACTGTCCAAGATATAATCGCTAAAGCAGCTAGAGATGGCCAGCCAGCTGTAGCTATTACCGATCATGGCACTATGTTTAGAGAGACGCAAGCTCATAAGCTAGGTGCAAAATATGGCGTAAAAGTTATTAGTGGTTGTGAACTGTATCTTTCACGTGGCCAAAAAGGTGATAAAGTTCCGAGACCCTATCACTTGGTTGCCTTGGCCCAAAACGAAGTGGGTTACCAAAACTTAATTAAATTAGTGAGCTTAGGACAGAAGCAATTTTATTATCGTCCCCAAATTTACTGGGAAGATTTAGAAGAATACCATCAGGGGATTATCTTTCAATCGGCTTGTCTAGCAGGAGCCGAAGCCCAGTGGATATTAAGTGGTTATAGAGATAAAGCCAGAGAAGAAGCTTTAAAAAGAGCTGAGTTATTTGGCAAAGAAAATTACTACATTGAACTTCAAGATCATGGTATAGCTGAACAGAAGATAGTAAATCGCGAATTAATAGAGATTAGTAAAGCTACAGGTATCCCTGTAGTGGCTACTAATGATTCTCATTATACAGAGAGAAATCAAGCAGAATTACATCGAGTACTCCTTTGTTTGCAATGGGGAATTACACTCGACGAATACACTACTAGAGCTGAGGAAGTCTTTTCTGACGAACACTATTTCAAAACAGCAGCTGAAATGCAGGAACTATTTCGAGAAGTTCCTCAAGCTATTACAAATAGTTTAGAGATAGCTGAAAAATGTAATTTTAAGATGAGTTTTGGAGAACTACATTTACCTCAGTTTCCAGTACCAGCTGGTATTAGTTTACATGCTTATTTCCTAGAGCAGGTAAAAGAAGGGTTAATTAGGAGATTTGGAGCCAACCCACCTCAGGAAGTTAATGAACGTACAAAGTTTGAAGTAGAAGTTATTGAGCAGATGGGTTATGAAGCTTATTTTTTAATCGTGAGCGATTTTATTAGCTGGGCCAAAAATAATGGCATTCCTGTCGGTCCAGGGAGAGGTTCTGCTGCAGGATCTATCGTAGCTTATCTTTTAGGTATAACTGAGATTGATCCTTTAAAGTACGATCTCTTGTTCGAACGTTTCCTTAATCCAGATAGAATTGGTATGCCTGATATTGATGTAGATATCTGTCAACGGAGAAGACAGGAAGTAATCAACTATGTTAAAGATAAATATGGTGAAGACCATGTAGGTCAAATAGTCACTTTTGGTACTTTTGGAGCTAGAGGTGTTGTACGGGATATCGTTCGGGTTTTGGGATTACCCTATAGTCTTGGTGACCGCATTGCTAAGTCGATTCCTAATGGGTTAGGTATGACTATTGATAAAGCTTTAGAAGGCGAATTAGGTGAGTTATGTAAAAACGATGAGCAAATAGCCCGAGTTGTCGAGTATGCTAAAGGATTAGAAGGTCATGCCCGACATGCATCACTACATGCTGCAGGTGTAGTGATAACACCTAAGCCAATTGATCAATATGTGCCGATCTACCGTGCCGCAGAAAGCACTTATGCTGTGCAAACAGATATGGAAGCAACCGAAGAGCGTGGGCTTTTGAAGATGGACTTTTTAGGGCTTAGAAATTTAACTATTATTGATGATACTATCCAAATGCTACCTATAAAGATTGATCTAACATCTTTGCCTCTAGATGATCCGGAGACCTATAAACTTTTACAAGATGGAGATACATTAGGCGTTTTTCAGTTAGAATCGGATGGTATGCGGAATTTATGTAGACGTTTAAAACCTACTGAGTTCGAAGATATCATTGCTCTTTTAGCCTTGTATAGACCAGGACCACTAGAAAGTGGCATGGTGGATGATTTTGTTGCTTGTAAGCATGGTCAGAAAGAAGCTAAATACCTCCATCAAACCTTAGAACCAATCCTTAAATCAACTTATGGGGTTTGGGTCTACCAAGAACAGCTTATGAGAGCGGCTATGGTCTTAGCTGGTTATACAAGAGGGGAAAGTGACGAACTGCGTAAAGCTGTGGCTAAGAAGAAGAAAGATCTAATGGATAAGCATCGAGAAAAATTTATTTCAGGAGCTAAAAATCTTGGTTTGATTAGTGAAGAAGAGGCCACAAAACTCTGGGACGACGTGTTCGTGGGGTTTGGTAGTTATTGTTTTAATAAGGCTCATAGTGCAGCTTATGCACTAATAGCATACGAAACAGCGTACTTGAAAGCTCATTTTCCAGTAGAGTTTATGACTGCACTTTTAAACAGTGTTATCGATAACTCCGACAAGACAGCTGCTTATCTAGAGCATATAAGACGAGAATTAAAGTTTAAGGTTTTACCTATGGATGTAAACCAAAGTTCAGCCTGGCATCGAACTATAAATGGTGCTATTCGTTTGGGGTTAGGGGTAGTTAAAGGAGTGGGTATGGGACTTGCTGAACAAATCAAAAAAAATGCCACTTATGTTGACATTTTAGACCTTTGCACCAAGAATAAAGAAAGTTTAGATAGTCGTTCCTTAGAAAACTTGATTAAAGCTGGAGCTTTAGATAGTTTTGGCCCTAGGGAATCTTTATTGGAAGTAATGAAAATTGCTTTAGAGCGAGCTAAAAAAGGTAATTCTCAACAATTATCTTTGTTCGGTGCGGAGGAAGTAGCCATAAAGTTACCTACCTTACCTAAACGAAGTGCCCAAGATTATTTAGATTGGGAAAAAGAGGCCCTTGGTTTCTACCTTTCAGGCCATCCTTTAGATGTTTATAGGGAAAGTATTAATCGTTATAGACATGATAGTTCTCAGGGCTTAGCAGAGATGCAAGATGGTTCAGAAGTTGTTTTAGGCGGCATTATTACTAAAGTAAATTTATATTCAGATCGTAAAGGGCAAACAATGGCTTTTGTTGATTTCGAAGATTTTCAGGGTACGGTAGCAATAACTGTTTTTAGCGAGATGTATAACAAACATCTACCCGAGGTTGGTCAAGCATACTTCATCAAAGGGCAGCTTCAATTTACTAGTTTTGGTGAAGAAGAAGAGATTAAAGTGGTAGCTAAACAAATGAAATTAATAGAACTAGAAAAATCGTTATAGGTTATGTATTATAAAAAAAGAGGACTTTTTGGGAGCACTTCGCAATGCAATTACATTTAAATAGGAGCGTATAGAAGAATGGAAATGAGGATTAACTAAGATGGATATTGCAGTTGATATAACAAATACAGTGCTCGAAACTGAACGCTTATTTCTTAGACCATGGCAAGAGAGCGATCTTGACGATTTGTATGAATATGCTTGTGTGGAAGGCGTCGGCGAAATGGCTGGCTGGAAGCATCATGAATCTATTACGGTTTCAAAAAAGGTACTCGATTTGTTTATCGCTGAAAAGGATGTATTTGCAGTTGTCTATAAAGAGAATAATAAGGTAATTGGCTCAGTGGGACTTCATTATTCGTGGGCGAACGAAGAACCAGAATACAAAACTCTGAAGCTCAAAGAGATCGGCTATGTTCTGGCCAAAGATTATTGGGGTAAGGGCTTAATGCCTGAAGCCGTTAAAAGAGTGATTCGCTTCTGCTTTGAAGAATATGGGTTGGACGCTTTGACAGTCGGACACTTTTCTACAAACAACCAATCCAGGCGAACTATAGAAAAATGTGGTTTTGAATTTGTAAAGCAAAGCGAATATTATGCTAAGCAGCTGCAGAAGAGCTTTGATGATATGAAGTATATTTTGCCCAGGAAAGCATAACTAAAGTATGCTCCCATTTATGCTGTAAATATATTTGCATCATCTAGTTTAGTAGCGGATATCAAGACTGAATCTGAAAATTCAAAGATAAACTTGGCGTAACATTTCAGCTTGTGTGGTTAAATTTTTTCCCAATAACTTTAATTAGGTTTTCCAATAATTCAATTTATGCTTATATAAAGAACAAGGGAGGCACCTACTAAGGTAGTGTCTCCCTTTAGATTACTCTTGTCTTTTTTGTTGTAAGACTTAAATCCAAAAAATGAAAGGTGTTAGAATAGGTTCTTTAGCTAAGAGGTCTTTGTTTTACTACAATTATTTAGAATGAATGGTAAGCACAGGAGTAATTTTAGCCTGTACCATTAAAAACTGTTCTATTTCTGGCCTCTCCCTAATGCGTTGGTTCGTGGAACCTCTAAAGGGGAGAGACAAAGATTTTTTCTCCTGCATAAAGGGTCCATCGATAAGATAATCAACATACTCTAACAGATCAGTTGCATATGGGACTTTAACAAGCTGTTCTAGAGTATAACCAGTATAGACCACTAGATTTAGGGGAAGAGTCTTAATTTTAGCAGCTACAGCCATAAGTGCATGTGCTTGACTAAAGGGTTCACCTCCAGAAAAAGTAACACCTTCTAAATAGGGGTTGTCTTGTTTAGCGCAGGCAATATTTTTGAATAGTTCTTCGCCAGTAAGCAAGGAACCACCAAAAAAATCCCAAGTGTCGGGGTTATGGCAACCTACGCAGTGATGAGGGCAACCTTGTACAAAGATAGTGTAGCGGATTCCTGGTCCATCTACATAGCTTTCAGGAACAATGCCAGCAATTCTTAAAACGTATTTAGATAATGGCAAGTCCAAGACTGTCACACCTCTTAACTAGATGAAAATAATATTTATGATATAAAAAAACACCTTTTATGTTTAAGGCATTAAACGAAGTTTTAGCTCTTATTAAGAATAGGTTATTTGATAATATAAAGCAAGGTTGTGTTGAAGGATTTAATCTTCAACACAACCAGATATTATCATAAGTTAAATGTTCATTGGCTATCCTCATTATAGTAGTAGTAATAGTAGTGAGAGTAGTAAGAGCCATATGACTTATTGGGGTCAGCTCTATTTAAGACAGCTCCGAGAATATTAGCTTTAGCATTAACAAGAAGTTGTTTAGCATTTAATGCAGCTCTGCGATCAGTAGTACCACTTGAGATAACAAAAACAAAACCATCTACTAGAGGACTCATAATTAAGGCATCGGTAACAGAGATAATAGGAGGTAAATCAATAACAATTGTATCGAATTGCTCTTTTAGTTCTGTAACCAGCTGAGTCATTTTATGTGAACCTAGTAGTTCCGAGGGATTTGGTGGAGTTGGGCCTGCACTTAAAAGCGTAAGATTAGGTACTAGAGTAGGAATAAGACATTCAGAGATATCTTTGGCACCTGTAAGAATATCGGTTACACCTACACGTCTACCAGGTACTCTGAAGATTTTATGTTGTGTAGAACGTCTTAAGTCAGAGTCCATTATTAAGACTTGGTTACCACTTTGGGCAAGAGCAATAGCCATATTGGCAGCAGTAGTTGACTTTCCTTCTCCTGGGCCCGAACTGGTCATACCGATAACTTTAAGAGGTTTATCTGTACTTGCAAAACTTAAGTTTGTTCGAAGCAGTTTATAAGCTTCTACAGCTGGTGATTTAGGATCTAAATCAGTGATCAAAGGTGATTTGGAATCATCTACGTTTGGATTTTTTCTTCCCAGCATTGTAAGCACCTCCCTCAGTGCTAATATCAGGTATCATAGCTAAAACTGATAGCTCAAGATATTGTTCAACATCTTCTTTGGTGACAATAGTATTATCGAGGTATTCAAACAAAAAGGCTAACATGGCACCAAGGAATAAACCTAAAAATATAGCTACCGCAATATTCATTTTAGTCTTAGGGCTTACAGGTTTATTGATATCTGGGAGAATAGCCATGTCTACCTTTTGAATATTTGCAGTTTGCATTGCTTCTTGTATGCGATACTCTTCTTTCTTTTGCAAGAGAACGGAGTAGATATTTTCAGCGACTTGTAAATCTCTTGTTAGACGAGCTAATTCAATTTCTTTTTCAGGAAGGAGCTCAAATTGTTTTTCAGTTTCTTTAACCAAGTCAGCTAAGGCCGAAACTCGAGATTCCAAAGCAGTAATAACAGTTTGAGTTTGGCTAATCGAAACGATTAATTGTTGGTAAAGGGGATTGGTTGTCTCTGTTTGGGAAGTAACAATCTTTTCTACTTGTTGACTTAGCTGCAACTTAAGAACATCGATCTCTTTTTTTAGGTTGGTTACTTCTCTGCTAGTAGGTGTGCTCTTAGAAAGCAAAACCTCTAACTCAGTTTCTTTGGCAATTAGTTGAGTTTTAATATTTGTTACTAAAGGATTCGTGCTAATTACTTGTGAAGAAATGTAAGTATTGGTCTCTTTTTGTAGTTGAGTGAGCATTTGTTCAAGTTTTGTCTCTTCTTCTCGTTTAGCAACTAATGCTTCACTGCGGGAGACCTCTAAACTAGTTAGTCTGTTGACTATAGCTTTAGCCTCTTCACTAGGGCTTAAGATTCTTTCTTTTTCTTTAA
>ENA-UOOK01004870-UOOK01004870.1-fermentation-metagenome-genome-assembly--contig:-NODE-4870-length-13979-cov-3.568802_pt1 | contig 13979 bp, 12 predicted proteins | sample MGYA00245777_ERZ724023 | MGnify/ENA primary metagenome ERZ724023 (study PRJEB28704, sample SAMN03018312) | fermentation metagenome | biome: anthropogenic terrestrial biome; feature: soil; material... | reverse complement strand
ACTTGAACATTTGAAATTGGTTTACCGATCAGTATTGCTACTACAGCCTATATTGGAATGGATGGGAAAGATTCAAGACTGATCGGTAAACCAATTTCAAATGTTCAAGTTTATATTATCAATGAACGGGGAGAACGTGCTGATGTTGGTACAGAAGGAGAAATAAGTATAAATGGCATTGGTTTATATAGTGGATATTATCCCGATAATTCTGTTTTGTATTATACGTCGTTTAATGAATGGGTATACCGGAGTGGAGATTGGGGTTTTAGAAATGTAGATGGAGAATTCATTTTAATGGGCAGAATTGACCGTCAGGTCAAGGTCTCAGGAGTTCCGGTTAATTTGGATGTCCTGGAAAATATGTTGTTAAAAATTGAACATATTTCCGATGTCGCGGTTACATATGAAAACGACAACTTGGTTGCAAACATCGTCTTGGATTGTCACGAAGTACCTGAAAATTTTGCGCAAATAATAAAAAGCAAACTACCTTTTTATACGGAAGCTATGGTCTGCAACATATGCCCTTCCCTACCAAGGTTACCGGTTGGAAAAATAAATTACAGAGAGCTTACGACGTTATATGAAAAAGATGACAGTAAACAGCAAACAGATTCCTATGTTGAAATTATTAACATGATATGGAAAGAAGAGCTTGGAGATAAAAAATATAATTATGATGACAATTTCTTTGATATTGGCGGAAACTCTCTACTTATTATGAAAATACACGAGAAACTTGATACACTCTTTCCAGGCAAAATTACTATTACGAATATGTTTCAGTATTACACTATCAATATGCTTTCCGAGTATTTATCAGAGCAAGTTGGTTAAAACAATTTTGTAAAGGAAATTTAATTTATGGATAAAAATAGTATTGCTATTATAGGAGCTGCTATCCGTTTCCCTCAAGCTAATTCTCTAAATGAATTATGGGAAGGTCTTGTAAACAGAGGAGATTACATACATCCGCTTCCTGAACAAAGAAAAATAGATGTAGAAGATTTTTATCAGTTCGCATATGGGCAACTTCCTAAAAAAATACCGCCTGCAGCATATTTGGATCATATTGATCAATTCGATTATAAATACTTCGGAGTTACACAAAAGGAAGCCATCTATATCGAACCAGCGCATCGGATTTTTATGGAAACAGCTATTCGTTGTTTTAAAGATGCCGGATATATCGGAAAACGAATTCAAAACAGTAACACAGGTGTGTTTGTCGGATATGGAGGTGACTATGAGTTTCAACAAATAATATCTTTCATTGATAAAGATAATAAAAACGCTCATGCTATTGGCGTATTACCTTCATTTATTACATCAAGGCTGTCCTATTTATTTAATCTTAAGGGACCGGCAATGGCAATAGATACTTCTTGTTCATCTTCTCTTGTTGCGTTGCATACAGCTTGTCAGAGCATCCGTCTAGGTGAATGCGATATGGCTTTGGTAGGTGGCGCACAGATTTATTCAGTTCCTGTACAAAACGGGGATATTGGTGTCCGTTCAACGGATTATCGAACTAGATCTTTTGATGACAGTGCTGATGGAACCGGAGCCGGCGAGGGTGTATGTGCTTTATTGCTAAAAAGCACACAAAAAGCAATTGTTGATAATGATAGCATCTACGCCATAATAAAAGGAAGTGCGGTTAATAGCGATGGAAACGCCATCAGTATAACCAGCCCGAATCCTGACGCACAAAAAAACGTAATAATTTCCGCATGGAAAAACGCGAACATAGATCCTCGATCTGTCACATATATAGAAGCACACGGAACAGGAACAAGGCTTGGCGATCCCATCGAACTGGATGCGTTAACACAAGCGTTTAAAATACACACTAAAGATAAAGGATTCTGTGCGGTAAGTTCAATCAAATCGAATATAGGGCATTTGGGTTATTGTGCAGGTCTGGCTGGTGTTATTCGTGCAGTTCTTCAACTTATTCATCATAAATACACGCCCACAGTTCATTTCAACAAACTAAATAGGAATATCAACTTAGGCGACAGTGCGTTGTATGTAAGTGAGAAGGTGATAGATTGGAATACAGCGGATTATCCGAGGCGATGCGGCGTAAGTTCGTTTGGTATCAGCGGAACGAATTGTCATGTTGTGTTAGAAGAGTCGCCAAAATGTGATGATATCAAAAAGTCTCGGCCTATAACGCCGAGCTTACCTTATGAATCAAGCCGTTGTTGGTTTGATTATAACAGCAGTTCAAACACAATGCTGAGTATCACGAATAACAACTATACTAATATATTGAAAAATCTTTTAGGATTTAATAAAAGCGATAGCCATTCTCTTAAAAAAGCAATAATAAGTTTTATCTTATGTAAACATCTGGGTTGTGAAGACATCAACGATGAAGACAATTTATATGAATTGGGTGGAAATTCGATTATGGCACTTCAAGCATTGGCGGATATAAAGGAAATATTTTCAATAACTATCTCCCCAGAAGATTTTTTGTATTATCAATCTGTAAATGAAATTATGGAGTTGGTTACATGAACTATATTATTAAGAAATATCCCTTAACGACAGGCAAAAACTGTATGCTTGCGTCTATTAAAGACATTCTAAATTATTATGGTATTAATATAATAGAAAGCGATTTATATTTTATTTGTAAAGGATTGTGTTTTACTTTTAATCCTGCCTCAAAGGCCAAGTTGATTAGTGATCGTTTTGATTATGATTGTTACCAATATATCATCGAAAATGTATCTGCTTTTTTTAATTGCAATATGATATTCAATTACAGTTTAGAGGATATCCAAATCAAGGAGTTGCTAAAAAACGATATTCCTGTAATTGTTTTAATGGATCCACGAATTGTCCCTTATAATAACAGAATATTGAATCCGGTTGGGCATCAAGAAATGCACAGCACTGTGTTATATGGATATGACGATAATATGCAAAGTTATTTCGTGGCTGATGCTACAGTTGCAGATGATAGTGGCCTTATTAGTGCTCTATGGACATCGATGGATATGAAATTTTTACAAGAGAATACCAAGGGATTCTTTTATATTACTTCTATTTCAAATAAAACTTATGATGCTAATATGGTAAAAATAAAAATACGGGACACTATAAACGAATTTATTTATCCAAATGATAATGAGAACGTTTATACAGGCGCCAATGCAGTAAAGCAATTATTTAATTTACTTCTATATGAGGAGGATTACATTAATGAAGTTAAATTTCTTTTTCAAGCTTATTTCGTTCCGCTTTTTACATATCTAAAAGGCAGCCTATATCATTTCAACTTGCAGGAGGGGTTAGAGATGGAACTAGCAAAAGAAAAAAACAAATGGGATGTTTTATACTACAAATACTTGCTCAAATTGAAAAAGAACATTTCCGAAGGGGATCTGTACAATGCTTTGAACAAGTATTTCGATACTCTGATTGATCTGCTAATTTCAATGCTGGGCGATTGGAACAAGCAAATTAATAATTATAATTAAATGGAGGAAGAAACCATGGACAAGAAAACAGTTGAAACTCAATTAATCACGATTTACCAGAAATACCTAAAAGGTGACAATGAAATTTTAACACTTGCGACAAACCTCAATGATATGGTAATTAATTCTGTTGATTATATAAAAATTATAATTGACATCGAAAACCAATTTGATATGGAATTTGAAGACGAAGCACTTATGCCGGGTAATTTCGAAACAATACATGATATGGTGAATTATATCAGTAATTCAATCGGGACTGATTGATCCAAAACGATATAATACAGTCAAGATCCGTTTATAAACGTAAATATATTTAATCGTTTGTGAAAAACATATTGCATTTTTCTATGAAATACTGGCGCCTCATTCACATAAACCCTTAACAGTAAAGAAAAATGTGTTATTCGGATTTTAATTTGATTAAGTAAATTTCATGTGAGTGTCAGCTGGATCAGGTTTATCGCCAGTGTGTAAAATTCAAAGAGTGAAGACTATTATGAAATAAATACTTAAAGATGGAGCGAAACTATATGGAAAAAATTAGAGATTTTCGAGTCATTAATATTATGGCGAAATGCAATTTAAAATGTATTTATTGTAAAAACCAACCTTCTGAAATAGATGAAGACAAAGTTATCAATAGTATAGAACAAATTCTTGAGAAATTTAACAAGGATACCACTTGCTTTAGAGCCGAGTGTAGAGGTGAAATCACCTTATATAAAAAGATTATCGAATATTTAGAGATGCAATGTGAAGAAGGATATATCGTCGAAATACTTACGAATGGCCTCCTTGTAGATCAGGTTTTATCATTAAATACAAAATTAAAAACTGTTATTTCATTAGATGGTCATACAGCAAAAATGAATCGTTTCAGAAGGCTTAATCAAGATCAAGTAAATCATATTCTTGATAATATATTTTTATTTAAATCAGAAATACAGTGTGTATATTGCAATCAAAAAAAGGAAGATATAAATAGCTTCGTAACATATTTAAAAGAAAGGGATTATGGAGGATATTTGCATATATTTCCATGCAGCCTTGACGGACAAATTACTGAGCTTTCTTTTAAATATAACGAAATAGAAAAAGCCGATTTTTTACCTCCTGAAGAATTTTTCGAAAGGTGGAAATATATAGCTGAACATAATAAAAGAAACTTTACCTGCGACATGATAAAAAACGGGTATATGTATTATATTAATAATGATCAATTAGGCATGGTTAAATGTGATGGAATTTCATTAGCAGCCGAAATGATAGAACCATTTGGAAATGAAAGCGATCATTCGAATTACCCATGTGGAACTTGTATTAATCATTCTGAGTATAACAATTCAAGAAAATTTCTCAAAATAGACAAGGAGTAGAAAATGAAAATATTGCATTTTGTTAGATCGGTTTCTGAGATATACGGTACATATACATATTTGCAAAAGATGAAGGATGATATGGGTGAAAAATATGGTGTTTCGCAAACATTTTTATCTTATGAAACTTTCGAACATAATAAAAAAAATAAATTTAGCCAAAGTATTCCGTCATTAGGCCAAATTGATATTAACGAATATATGGAGAATGAAAATCCTGATATTATTCATTTTCATGATGTGTTTAGCCACTACTTAATTAATAATGATACAAAGTATAAAGAATTTTATGAATATAGCAAGAGAAAGATTAGAGTCAGGACACTTCATGATTACAGTTCTGTAGTATGTCCCAACTATTTAAAATATCCGGAAGGTGTATTTTGCGAAGAGCCCGTTGACGAAATTTGTGTAAAAAAGAATTGTATAAATAGGGAATTATTTGATAAATATAAAGAATATTTAGAAGAGCAAAAGAACTATGATGGGATTTTTTATTTTTCAGAAAACGTTATAAGAACTATGCAGAAGCTTGGCTTTGATAATGGTAAGAGTCATAATATTCCCCCATTGATAAAAGAGCAACAAAAATTTGCCGAAGGAAAGAAGAACAATATCCTGTTTGTTGGCAGAATTGCTAACGAGAAAGGTCTTTTATACCTATTACAGGCAGTAGCACTGCTCAAAACGGATAATTGGCACCTTTATATTGCCGGTGCTGATAGCATGAAGTATTTAAAGTATTTATTAAGATTGGCAGACGATCTCAAAATTAATAATAAAATTGATTTTTTAGGTTTTATGCCGCACGATAAACTAGAACCATTCTTCCTAGATGCAAAAATCATGGTGTTTCCGTCTACTTGTCGTGAGACATATGGATTTAGTGGAGCAGAAGCAGTTTCATATGGATTACCTATAGTTGCTTTTAATATTCAAGGTATTAATAATTGGATGATAGATGGATATACCGGTATTTCCGTTCCAAATCATAATGTACATGCGTTAGCTAGCGCAATAGATTTGCTTTTATTGGATAAAAATACTTACATAAAATATCAAGAAAATTGCAGGGAGTGGAGCAGAAAATTGGATTATCAGGGGCAAATAGAAAAGATGTATAATATATACAATTCAATATATTCCCTCCGGGATCAAATTTGAAAAATGTGAATTTAACAGAAAAATGGAGAATAAATAGGAGCATATAATGTATGATAAATTTAATAGACAAAAAGCATTTGAAATCATTATTTGTATTACCTTCTGATTGCCATTTCGGACACCGAAAAGATATACATTGGCTGTCATTGTTGGATTACGATGCTTTAATTGATTGTAATGGTGAGTACAGCATAAAAGGAACTGAGCATGTAAAGCAATCGTATTATATAATGTTTCCATTTGATCAATTATATGCCCAAGATGTTCGAATCAGCATAGTCATAGACTGTCCATTTTTTTGCTACATAGATGATAGGTTAGTCTACTGGAATGACAAAAGAGACTCTTATATACTAACAATAAAATTTCAATCCGGTAAACATTGTTTATCTTTTCAAATACCTGGTACAATTAAAAAATTTAATTATAGTATCCAAATGTGGGATCTAAATGCGGATGATGAGCTTAAAAATAATTATTTTGTAAATCATTCCCTGTACATAAAAGAACAACAAAATGAAAACGAATATAGATTTATTCTTGGTGATCGTAATTATATATCGACATCTCAAAGAAATGAGTTGTTTTTATATGATACTAATAACCGAATGGTGCTACATAAAAATATACTCTTAGACAAAGAATATATTTTTGACTGTAAAGAGAATTTGCTGCCTAAATCTGATATGTATTACATGTTAATTTCGAGTGAAGATAGCCAGAAGAAAAAACAAGTTATTAAAACACAGTTTACACTCAATGCAGCTAAAATAAATCATAATTACGAGGAGATTACGCAAAAGCTTAGAGAAATATCTAATAAAGTACCTGGGCCTATGAAAAAAGAAATTAAACTAAGGATATCTGCTATGATCAATACAAAAGGAGTAGAAAGATATTGGGAAACACGCATTTCGGAAATATTGTACTCATATATATTATCTCAGCTTAATCAATGCTTTTCAAACGACCAACTCTATTTGCCGATTTATTATTACTATAAAAAAGTGTACTATATTTCAAGCTGTAATACATCACCGTGTTACTATTACTTGCATTTGCCAGAATTCCCATTATGCGAAGAAAAAGAATATAAAATTGTTATTGATTTAACATACGGAAGTGACGATTTTTATTGTACAGATGAAAGAAGATATAATCAAGAAGATATAATCCATATATTCGCGCCACAGGTAGGGCATCTCTTAGGAAATAGCATTGGTGAAACACACTATTTAGATATTGTTAAACATTTAAACAATCTATTGCCTCGAAAATTTCCGATATTTTTAATTGGTTATTCTAATGGCGCACATGCTGCTTGGGTACTTGCTCAAAAATTTCCACATACTATTTCTGGAATATATACTGTATCGGGCCTTCCATATCAAGAACATATGCCGAACTTAGCCAATTTATATATCTGTAATATATCTAGCACAGATGACGAATTGTATGATGGAGCATATAGATTACTTGAAGATTACTTGAAAAATTTTTCTGATTACAAAGGATATTTGGCTCGACAATCATATCATTCTGATTTGCATTATTGGTTATATGATATTACACTTACCAAAGAAATGCTTTCTTATAAAAAGAATAATAAACCTTTTCAATTTTCCTTTATTACAAAATCTAATTATCACTTGCATATATATTGGATAATGTTATTGCCAATCAAAAAAGGCTGTAGACAAATAGGCCTTGAAGTTGATGTAAAGGATAAGCATATTTATATTAATATCGCAGGCGCTCAAGGGTTTTTAATAACGAAGGATTTTTTTAGCGGACAATTTTTTTATATTCACATTAACGGTCGAAGCTGTTGTTATGTCACGGATAAGGGAGAAGATATAACTTTTTATTATAATGAACAGACTGATAACTATGAAATAAAGAGTGATATGCTTGTAAATCAATATACACGATTCAGCATTGCCGAATTTTTTTACAAAAGTGTCGATATCTTACTAAAAGATAAGAACGATGTATTGTTTTTAAAATTAGCTCAAAATTTGTCATCTCCCAAGACATTCTTTTTAGATATGCAATCTGATGTTACTTACCGAATAATCGATAATGTTAAGCAAGCTATTGAAAATAACAACATGGCTATTATAAGTCGTAGTAGTGACTCTTGTAATATAACGAGCCATATTCAGTTCCGGGAAAATGGTTTCACATATGGAGGAAAATTATATGCAGGAGATTATTGCGTAATCGGAGTTGAATATCGTGAAAATAAATTGGTATTGTTTATTACAACAAATAATACTTCATTAATAAAAACGAACATATTCCTAAGATTAATGCTAATTCCGAGCTATGCCAACGAATATAACTCTATACTGAACAATCAATCACTTATACTGTTTAACAACTCGTATTATAGTATTTATGAATGGGGAAACGAAATTGAAGAAGAAAAATTATTTTAACCAAATACGTAAGTTATTGGTATCGATTACAGGTAATAAAGAATTCCTAAATATATCGACGAGTGAAAATATTTTGTATGCGGGTTTCAATTCAATGGCAGCTGTTCGTCTTTTTATGGGGTTAGAACAAAAATATGGATTTCAAATAGATGCAAATGATTTTTCGCCTAAAAAATTAAATACTATAGACAACATAAATAAAATGATTTTACAATACTTAGACGATAACAATGAATAAGTGATTAAAAGTATTTTTATGATTTTCATTTACCTATTGACTCTTCCTTTGGGGAAGAGTTAATAATGAAGTATAACAATAAAAGGAGAAGCATTTATGGAAAACTTAGACTACAATGAAAAACAATCTAGCGCAACTCGTTTTTTGGAAGTTACAGAAAAATTGCAACGAGAACCAGACGTTCTGATTGTTGATATGCCGCCTTGCCGCATGGTGACGTCAGGATTGTTATCGGACGATACCGAGCAGGAAAAATTTAATGCAATGTGGCGTCGTATCAGTTCAAAAATAGCCGATAAAATCAATCCTCGCGACTTTATGTATCACGATAGTGAGCATGATCAGGAGGTATGGCTATTCCTAATCGAAGATTGGGTGACCGAAGCAGAAACTGAAATATATGATATAATCACGTTCGAAGGCGGCTTGTTCGCGACAGCTATTGCTGATAGTTGGGAATCTATCGAATATGATCGTGTATATAAGGGGATAAAATCATGGCTAAGTCGTCAGGAACATTTGGAACTCGACGAGGAACCCAACCGGCATTTGTTATTCCATTTTGCTGGGCCACACTCGGCAAAACTGAAAGAGTGGGATTATGGCAAGATTCGTTATTTTGTGCCAATAAAAATACAGGAGGATAAATAAATGGGTCAGACCGCCGATATTAACAACTAAAACTTGGTGTTGGGTTGAAAACTAAAGAAGTCATTTCAACACCGATAAACAGTAGCGGCGAAAAACCATGCGAATTCATTTTTGAGATTACCTAATTATGCTGTTTGTGAATTTTTCTCAATGTTAGGCTTTCAGACCGTAATCGGGATTACATTAAGTCTAATTTGTTTTTCTTTATCTTGCCTTTGAGATCAACGCAAAGCCGTTTTTAATCGGATTTTAGTTTGACATGCTTGGCTCCCAATGTCTTTATCGACATGGGGAGCTCTTAGTACATCACCAAATTATTTTTTATTGTGTAATTAGTTGAAATTAATGTATAGAACGAACCGCTGTGCTTTATTGCTTTACATATTCTGATTTAAAGAATGGGGGAGAAAACAATAATGATTAAAAGTTTGTTGTCAAATAAAATGAATAATAATAAAATAGCTTTAAAATGCAACAATGAAACAATATCGTTTCAGCAGTGGCATAATGCTTCGTATAACTTATCCAGCCTTATTAGAAGACAATTGAATGAAGGTGATAAGGTAATAATCATATTTGATAACAACATTCAATATTGTATAAGCTATTTTGCCGTTCTTTATGCAGACTGTGTTGTCGTACCTTGTTACAGAGATTTGACGATATACGAAATCAAAAAAATAGTAAAAGATATTGATGCCAAAATGATAATAACTGATTATGAAAATTATCTATGCTTATCGGAACAAACAGATCTAACTTGTATAATCACGAATATCGAAATGAATATAAACAAATATACTCCACAATCAATACCAGAGTATAATTTAAATTGTGATACTGATGATAATCTGGCTGTAATATTACAGTCATCGGGAACATCCGGTCAGCCCAAATATGTAATGTTGAGCAACAAGAATATTTTATCAAATATAAAATCACATTGTAATAGCATAGTAATATTGGAAAATGATGTCGGTTTGATAATATTGCCGATGTCTTTTTCGTATGCGCACACATCACAATTTCTCTCTTATCTTCATGCAGGAATAACAAGTGTATTAAACAATAACGCATATTTTCCATTCGTATTTAGAAAAACAGTAATCGAGAATGATGTAACAATTACTAATATTACACCGGCGATATTAAACAACATATTCAATGATGTGAATGGAGCCGAAACTATTGACAAACTCAGACATATATGCATTGGCACCGCTAAGTTGAATACCAGTTTATGGAGCAAAGCAATTGAAGTAATAAAGAAATGTAAGATATATTCAACTTATGGGATAACAGAAGCATCACCAAGATTGACAACCTTGCCACATCAGGATTTCAAACGTAAAATTGGTTCCGTTGGTCTTCCTCTTATTGATGTAAAAATAAAGATTGTTCCTTCAGGAGAGGATGAAAATCAATTAGTAGGCGAAATATGCGCAAGTGGCAATAATATTATGTTGGGGTATTATGGCCAATCACATAATCCCATTTATAACGGCTATCTTTATACTGGGGATATCGGGTATATTGATTCCGAAGGGTATTTGTTTATCATAGGACGAAAAAAAAATATTATAATAAAAAACGGATTGAACATTAATCCCGAAGAGATCGAAAATGTATTAGAACAATACCCCGGTATTCGATGTGCATTAGTGTTTGCGCAGAAGGATGATTGCTGCGGGGAAATACCGATTGCTCATATTGAGATTGATATACCCATCCAAGATTCCGATATAAAACAATTTTGCGCAAAGCAATTGGCTGACTACAAAATTCCGGAACACATTTTTGTAGTCGAGAAAATAAAAAAAACTCTTTCTGGAAAAATAATACGAAATAGCAAATGAGGAATATATAGTGAAGGAATACAAGATTATCAACCAAATGGGAATGAGATGTTTTGATGTTTGCCTATTTACTATTATAAACGAACAGTATGGCGAATACAAACTGGCATTAGCGAATGCTTTTTGCATTAATTATCAAAAAGATAAACACTTTAAAATTGGTGACAAATTGACTTTTCCGCACTACACAATTAAATTAGTCAAATTAACATATGGTTTGAAGATTCTTTGCAAAAAAAAGATAATGCATAAGTCATTGCAAAACTTTATAAATAATCAGATAGATAACGGTAGTCCGATAATTATTTCCATGGATGTTTATGATTGTTATTGGTCATCATTATATAAAAAAGTTCATCAAACACATTATTTTTTAGCGTGCGGAAAAAGCGAAAGCCATTACATCTGTTGCGATCCGTACTATCATATTAATAAGATGGAAATAGAAATACAATTATTATTGAAATTGACAAAAAAAGCATATAATATCAGCAAATGCAAAACTATATCAATCAATAGACAAAATGATATGTCGGTTGATAGAAGCATAAAAATGATGCATAAATCAAAAGTAATTTTATCATTGAATAAATTACTTGATACTCTTATGGAGATGGATTCCTTGGAAAATGAATACTATTTGACTGGAGAAAGTGATTTTTGGCTTTCCACATTTTATCAGGCAGTAGGTTATTATATTCCCGGAGGTCGTTTGCTTTTCGCATCTTATTTAGAAGAAATAAATATATTTTATAAAAATGAATGTATCACTGATCTGCAAGAAAAGTACAACTTTTTATATAAGCATTGGATCACAATTTCTAATTTATTGATGAAATCTTATATGATGAAAAACTATACTTTAAAAAAGGAAACAATAATAAACATGATAAAGCATGCTGTTGAGTACGAAAAAAAATTAATGATTAGTGTAATATCATGCCTGTCTAATATAAAAATTACTGAAGAAGTTACTAAATTCAATAAGTCATAAGCAATATTTGACTGCTTTGAGGTGAGAAAATGATAAAAAGTTATTTCATGAATGGTGTAATGAAATATATATGGAAAGAAGATTCAATACTCTTTCAGAATTATTATGATGAAGCAATGAAAATGTCGGAAAATGAACTTTACTTTCTCCTGGAAAACAATAAAGCTCTTGTTTATTTGTTTGATGATAGAAATATGAGCAGTTTGATAACATGTGGCTGCCATCATTTCCAAAACAAGTCCGTTTTATCAGGGTGCAGCATGTGTAATTTACACAGAAAATCAATTAATATCATGGCTCTACTTCAAGCCATGAAAGATCGAAGTGAAACACGCTATTCTGAGTTGGTGTATAAAAGTTTCATTAATGCCAGAGGTATAATAAAAAGTCGCACAATACATGAATATCTTTTTTGTTATGATTTTTTAGATCCTTTGGAAATGCCAGATGAATGTTTAAAAATGATTTTATCAAAAGAAAATGGTGTTTTTTTACGTAGACCATTTTTATATGAATTTGAAGCATCAGCTCGCAATGTTAGCATAGAACGTTTGAAATTATTGAAAAATCATTTAGGAAATTCAAAAATAACAATCAGAATAGGAATTGAATGTGCCGACGATTTCATAAGAAATGAATGGTTAAATAAAAATATTTCCGATCAACAAATAGTCGACGCAATACAATGCTGTAAAGAAATGGGCATTAACATAATAGGAAATATATTGATGGGAATACCGGGTTTTACCGAAAAATATAGTATTGAGCAATTTACGAAAGCAGTTAATTGGGCATTTGAACAAGGTATAGATGGTATTTCATGTTCTTTACTTGGACGTCCAGAAAAATCACTACAAGGGTTTATTTATAAGTATCTCAAAGACAATGCCATTCTTAAAAACCATGGGTTAGCGATTGGTGAGCACACCGGATTACCATGGTTGTTTTCCTTGATAACAGCGTTAGATAATATTTATATAAATACACCGCAAAGATTGCAGAAGATTTATTTTGGCCAGTTTATAAACAGTTACATAGAACAGGATCAGTTTACCGCATATAATCATTCAAGAAAATGCTCTTGTTCTAGCTTTCTAGCTTCTGAAATGTCAAAGGGACAAATCAGCAACAAATGGTTTGATGACAATATGTCGGAACAATATAAAAATGATCAATGTTACCCGTATTATCTGAAAACTCTTAATAAACAGGAGAAGATAAAGACAGTGCAAGACAATATGTTAATAATCGCCAAAGAGATTAATAAAAAAATATGGAATGGGGAAAACGAGCATTATAATATTTTTCTTAAAAATCTCAATGAAATCATGTGATATATTTCATAAACCCAAACCTAATATTGGCAACGCCTTGTATTCATGATATAATTACAAAAAAAAGAATATATTAGTATTGTAGAAAATTGAGTACAGAAAATCGAAAAAAATCACGAAAGCTCTTGACTCTTCCTTTAGGGAAGCGTTTATACTATGTAATATAATATTAAAGGAGGAGCATTTATGGACAACTTATTCAAAATCAAGGATGTGTCGGATAAATACGACATAACCGCGCGAACACTACGTTACTACGAAGATATGGGGCTTATAACCAGTGTAAGAAATGATGATTATTCTTATAGGTTATATGATGAAAGCGCCATAAAAAGAATTAAACAAATAATTATTTTACGAAAGCTCAACATCAGTGTAAAAGACATTCAGCATGTTTTCAGTACCCCCGGCTCCGAAGCCGT
>ENA-UOOK01004869-UOOK01004869.1-fermentation-metagenome-genome-assembly--contig:-NODE-4869-length-13980-cov-8.356984_pt1 | contig 13980 bp, 12 predicted proteins | sample MGYA00245777_ERZ724023 | MGnify/ENA primary metagenome ERZ724023 (study PRJEB28704, sample SAMN03018312) | fermentation metagenome | biome: anthropogenic terrestrial biome; feature: soil; material... | reverse complement strand
AATGCAGTAAACGGCAGACCATGTGTACTCTAACTAAAGAATGCCGCCATTTCTGAAAGCCGTCTTCTTCTCAAAGCAAACCTTTGATCTCCCGTTTTTCTGTACTTTTAGTACATTTAACAGGATTTTATTTTAACGTACAATGAATATAAAATGTTTATATCTTCATTCTCTTCTATACTGTTCCCTTTCAATTCATTTCAAACATTCCCTACTTCTTCATAGGTAACCGGCTTCACCAGATAATCTTGTACTCCAAGGGCAATCACTTGTTTTGCATACCCAAACTCTTCATAAGCGCTTGTTATTACATATCGGATTTTATTATTCATTGCTTGTGCTGTCTTAGTTAATGATAATCCACTCATGAAGGGAATCTTAATATCCGTAAATACCATATCCGGTTTTATGATCTTAATCAATTCAAGATCTTTTACCCCATCGGAATCTTCCCCCTGCAACTTCATAATCTTCATCGATTGAATAAATTAAATAAGTGTTTTCAACCTTCTTCTAGCTCTCTGCTCATTATCTACGATTACTATCCTCAGGATTATTACCTATCCTTGCTCCTTTCTTTGTACTATTTTGGATTTTGTTAATATACAAATAAAAGAAATATACATTGTTGACATTTCATCGTTTCTTAATAAACTCTTAAAGTTTTTTTTATTAAAAATGTCAAAAAAAGTAATGAACTACATATATGTACTTATAGTACAGTACTATTAGTATGTTGTCAAGACTTTTATTTCAACGTACAATGAATAGAAGAGGTGTCATTATGGTTGGGATGAGAATAAGAGAATTAAGATTGGAAAAGGGAATTACGCAGAATGAATTATCAAATTATTTGGGATTAACTCCTAAAATGATTTCTTTTTATGAGCTAGAACAGAGATTTCCACCTCATGATATTTTAATAAAATTAGCGGATTATTTTGATGTCTCTACGGATTATTTGTTAGGACGAAGTGAAATTAAAAATTCTGATCAATTACTTAAAGAATACAGTTCCTTAACTTATGAGAGTCAAAAAAAGTTAGAAAAACAAATCCGAAATTTAATAAAGAAAAATAACAATAATAATGAAACAAAAAATAATTGATGAATATTATTTTCAAACTAAGTTTTCTATATAAAAAGCTATCGCCTTCAGCAAAGAACTGAAAACGATAGCTTTAATTTACGCTTCAAAAATTTAGTAGAGAAAAGTACTGAAATAGAAAACGACGAATGCATTTTCCAAATCAAATCGACAATGTAATGTGAAAAGCCGGATGACTAAGAGTAGATATAGAAACTCTCAGGCAGACAATTATTTTCCTGAATGAATTTGTAAATATTACGTAAATTCTCCCTTGGTTTCAATCCTTTTTTCAGTGCCTCCTCGTATTCCCTCATCCATAAGTCTTTTAACTCATATTCCCAAAGCAATTTCAGTAATACAAATAAATTAACTTCAGCGCTATAACTAGCATAATACTTTTTAAAAGATTGAATTGCTTCATCAAACTCACACAGTGCAATATTGATTCTGAATACCATCTCAGCAAGCAAATTATTCTTTTCTCCGAGCTCGTAATCCGATCTATCCGCCGACCAAGACTTCTTTGTGGAAGTCTTCTTGGATTCCTTCCATTTATTTAATAACAGTTTACATTGTTCTATAGCCATTTCTTTCGCATCCGCTGTTTTGAGGTTCTTCACCAGTACGTATATAAGCGAAGAATTTACTGTATTGGGATTCTCTATACTTTTGGTAACTAACTCAATTGCAGACTTAACGTTTTCTTGATTGATTCCATAGCTAAGGCGCCTTTCAATTACGGTATCAAGCAGTGCTTCCTGCTCGATGCCAACTGACCGAAACGGAGCTTCTGTATTAAATAAATAATATCCGCATGCATAACATAACATCTCGTACAGTTTTGCAAGCAGCCCGGTTGCAATACTTCCTTCGTCACCATCAACGGCAATATTCTGTAAAGTTTTGATATAATTTTTTACTTTAAATCTCCATTTCGGTCTATCCTTCTTATGGATCACATTATTCGGAGCAAAGTAATATTGCTTATATGCATGATCAATGAACCGGTCGATTTCCTGTTTTAAATCATCCATATTTATTTGCATATCCTTTGCTTTTGCACCCTTGCCTATACGAATATAATTAGGAGCATCCTCCAGCAATGAATCAATATCTTTCTCTTCCCGCAGTTTCTTAGGTATAGATTTATACATTTCTGTAATAATCAGTATCAATTCTTCCTTTTTATATTTACCTAGCGTTTTTTTTAACTCAGAAACCAGCATAATTCATTTCCTTCCCATCTGTTTTATATTATTTTAACCTAATTCACAGGTATTCCCCTATCTGCATTACCTACGCTGTGGGGGATACATAAGACATTGCCCGGCGGTTCCTTTGATTGAAAATTTTCTTCGAAATATGCGACCTTCTTTTTTATAGAATATATGTAAAAATATTCGAAAGGATAAAAATTTATAGCCCGTGAAAAGTCCGAAAATAAGATGTCCCGCCTCATGTATTATAATTTGCAGTGGATACATAACCAATAAGAATAAAACCCCGAAGAGAATGTAACGCATAGATATATCTATATCCATAGTACCATTCTGATCCGCTCTGAAAGCAAAACCAACGATAACAAATCCAAGGATAGCACCGAAAGCCATGAATATAAAAGAGATAATTTTTGTTTTTCGGTTAACCTTTTTGTATATTGATTTTCTTTGTTTTAGTAACTCTTTATAACGCTCCTGCTGCTCTGCAGTCACCATGATTTTGCCCTCCGAATTGAATTGGCTTACTTAAAAATTAAAAACAAAAAAGATGATCTCCATTTATCTCAGAAATCATCTTTATTTTATCATTTCATTATTTCATCCGCAACTGTTATTTCCAATGTGATTAGGAATATAATTGAGTGCCAAAAAATTAATTTGACATATGTAATATTTTGTGTTAGACTTTAGTTAACCGTTGGAAGGCATGGGTAATGCCTGTTACCAAATATTCCATTAGCGGGATTAAGAATGGTATACCATTCTTTTTTTTAGGAGATTATTATGAAGCTTGATCAGCCAATTGATTTAGATCAACAAGCAGAATTGATGAAAAAATATATAGTTTTTAAAAGAAAAACTCGTGTGAAAAAGTTATTGGTTTACACGGGTTATTTTAGATTAAGTCGGTATGGAAAATATTTATTATCACAATCTAATATCATCAAATCAAAACCAAATCAAGATTTATTGTTTGAGGCATATGATTTTGATGTTAAATTACGAAGATTGTTTTTTGATTATGTAAAGAAAGCAGAAATACAGTTTAAGAGTCATTTAGCAAATGCAGTTTCATTAAAGACAAATGATTCAGCCTTTTATTTGGACAAACAATATTATACTCCATCTAAGGGTGATAATGATAAAAATAAGAAAAAATCTAACATAGCGTTTTTTAATAATACATTTTTTAAGAACTTAAAAACACAAGAAATAGAATTACGTCAAAATATAAATAAATATCCAGAGTTAAAAGAATATCGAAATGGTGGGAGCCGTTCAAGAAAAAAAATCCCTTGTTGGGCAGCATTCTCTTATTTTGAATTTGGAGCAATAACAAATATATATGCTTTTCTCAGAGGTGATTTGAGAAAAACAGTGCTTACATATGGATATTCGAAAAAGAATTACGGTAAACAAGTAACAAAACAAATGGACACATGGTTAGATGCAACTAGGAACTTAAGAAATGTATGTTCACATCATAATAAACTTATAGGTAAGACGTCTTCGATTGTTTTACCTGAATTTGGTGAAGATGATATCTTAGTTACTAATACAGATTTATTTTCAAGAATTTATGCATTGAAAAAAATACTTAATGAAAATGATGCAAAGCAATTGAAATTAGAGCTTGATAAACTTGTTAGAAAAACTAAGTTTGATGTATATTTATTTGAAATTCTTCCACCTGATTGGCAAGAACGCTATGCTAGAATAAACAAACTTTAATTGAATATAATATTAGTACCATTGGAAGGCATGGGTAATGCCTGTAACCAAATATTCCAAAATGGGAGGGACAAAACTATAGGTTTTGTCCCTTTATTATTATATACAAGCAGGACTTATTTTTCACGTTCTCTATAACCTTATTCCATTCATATAAATAACATACCTTAGTCAGTAGATCATCCATCTACCTGTTTATAGATGCAGCCATTCTATGATAAGTATGCCGTACCCCCCGGATTGCAATGGAATACGCCATAATATTTTCCGGTATCGCCACCCCCGGATAACCGGCATCACCGATATGATGAATGTCGGTACCTGTCATCTTACACATAAGAGCAATCTGTTTGATCGTAGCGGTATCTGCCCCCTCCTGAGAGGTCCCTATAGAAGTCATTGTTAATACCCCGAGGGAATGTGCATAAGTCACCAATTCCCGGACATATTCCATCGTAATTCCCGGAACCGTCCCCGGTGCAGGAAGTAGGATAATATCTGCACCTGACTCCACAAATTCTTTTACATCTTCTTTGGTGATGATCTTTTCTCCGCCTTCCGTAAGGACACCGGCTGCATGCATTTTCCCTGCTGCCAGGATCAGTTTATCTTTCATCTGGCTTCCGATTGTTTTTAAAGAATTCGAAATTGCTTTATTACTAATTCCGTTTCCGGGATTGCCGGTAAGCAGTATCATGTTAATTCCCATATCATAAGCTGCTTTGGCATTTGCTAATGTTGCTTTTCTTCCTTCGGACATTGCCCATGGAGTGTTATCATGAATGGCTGCAAAGCCCTCTTCTACCGGCTCCAAATTGATACCGATCATTCTTCCGGTCAGCTGTTTCAATTTATGAATGGTTTCCTTTGGTCCGGTCTTTGGTAAGCCATGAATAACAGGGTGATTGACATCAAACATATTAAGAAGAATTATGTCCGCTCCCATAGATGAAACCAACTCTGCATTCGTCACATCCCCAAGTACCGGCATGACGGAACCGATGCATTCGCAGGTAATAATTCTTCCTTCACTACCTGCAATGGAAGAAAGAAAATCTTCTTTTGTAAATTTTGCAAAATCAGATGCAACACAATCCAACATTCTTTTCGTCATATTCTAATCCTCCTTCGGTCTCTTACTATCAATCTGATTTTCATCTATACTCCATTGAGTATAGAAGTACCATTCCATTGTTAATCACTTCAAATCATTTAAACAGCTTGCTAGACCATATGGTATAATCTGATATGGTTCTGTTTCTAAATAGGCTTTTTCTTTATGCATATAATCAATAATTTCTTTCGAAGTAAAATCTTTAAAAAAACATGCTACTGTTTCAAGTACGTTCAACTCTTCTAAAGTAAAATCAGAAATATTAACATCTTTGTTCGGAACTATTTTATAGGCTATATCATTATATATCATCTCTTCTACAATATTTACCGTTTTTAAAAACAGAATTTCATCATAAGCAACCGGCAATGCTCCCAAAGGCATATGCTTGTATACTAATCCCGTCATTGATTTCTTGTATCTTTTATAGAAAAGAGCATCTGTATACCATAAAAGCTTCATAAGTTTCACTTTATACAAATCGTTTATAAAGTTTGAATAATAACCAACTACACTAGCAAGTTTATCAATATCTAATTTTTTATAACCGTTATATTCACTTTCTTTTTGATAATTAATATAAAGGCTTTTTATTTCCTGAATTTTTAAATATTGTCTTCCCACCTGTTCAACTTTATCAGCGATATTTTTCCGTATCTTCCAATATTTATCCGCTGTAAATCTATCCTTATGTTTATCAAGGCTCTCCAATGCAAACATAGGGTTTTCATATGTCATTTTCATAATATTGTCATAGGTTTCATCTTGTATTGATTTACTTTCGTATCTGGTTACTGTTACCTCACCCCATCCTAAAATTGCAGAAAAATCGCTCTGTGATAGACCATAAAAATCTCTGATTTTTGCTATTTCCTCTGAGGTTAGCAACCCCTTATTTTTTCGATAAGAATCCCTTGCTTTAAGTAGATTATTATCCATAATGCCCGCCGGAACGAACTCATTATCTTCCTCATCACATAATGGACATAAATAATATACCTCATCATATTCAACTACTTCACCTTTAACAAGACCTTGTGTTAATCTTTTTCTAACCTCTACTGGATGAACTTTATTACATATTGGGCAATCCAATTCAATTGTATTTAATAAATATTCATTATTCATAAAGGCTTCTCCTTCCTAATTATAAACACAAGGTAATTAATTTCCGTAATTTAATCGCGCCATAGCTTTACATTAGTATCCTATCATATCACCCATATAATTACAATCGAACATACTATTAACTTTGCTGGCTCCTAACATTCTCTCAATTGCAAAATCACTGTTATAATTCTTATACGTGAAGTTTATATGATGATTCATGCAGTATTTCTCATGCGTTCTATAACCGGTGTTTTTGAGATTGCTCGAACATCGTAGAAGATTAAAAATAGCTGTACCGCCAATAAAACGCCAAAATAGATAAGCGAGGCCTGCCATGGAAAATTATATACGGAAATCCGTGAATTATCGGCTAACATGCAAGCGATATAACTAACCGGGGTTCCGGCCAGAATGGTTACCACGGTGGCCGTAAGGGTATTGATGAAACCCTCCATCACAAGAGAGGCGCATAATTGCTTTGATGTCATACCAATGGCTTGAAATACTCCGATTTCCTGTCCACGCGAAATCATATTGGTCGTATGGGTGTTAATTAGATTTATGATGCCAAACACTCCAAGAAGCAGGGCAAGGATATAAATAATGCTCCAGCCTGTGGCATTTACCGCCTTTTGTTCTTCCAACGCTGCCTGGTAAGTGCGTAATTGAAGATGGGAATTACCGTGTAACAAAGCTTTTAGCTGAAGCTCTATCGTGTCGTCTTGAGGGGCAGCCGTGATAATCTCCCAACTGTCCAAGCAATCGGTACCCGTTATTTGCTGTAATGAGGCATCCGTCATTCTGAAAAGCTCTGCAAAACCATCGTTATTTTGGGTGATTCCCATAACAACAAGCGTGGTTTCCACATATTCGCCGTTTCCGGCAAGGGTGGCAAACTCTATCGTATCGCCCAACTGCGGCTCCCATCCGAAAATATCCTTAATGGTATCTGGGGAGTTGAGGATAACGCCATTCTTTCGCGATAACTCGTTATAATCTGCCGTACCCGCAACCAAAGCATTCGATAATTTTGTTTCATCTTGTGGTGCATAGCCAAACAAATTGATTGATGTATTTTTTACATTGGCGTTTTCTACCGTGATTTTCCCACTGATTGCCCGCCATTCACGGATATTCTTCACTCCGTTTATCGTGAGTATCTCGCTTCTTAATTCTTCTGTAAGCGGATTGTTGCATTGCTGAATCTCGGAATAACCGGCTTGCTCACCACCTATTACTACCAATTTATAATCGCCGTATTGAAATCCCACGGAACGGACGATATTCTCCGCTGTGATATTTTTTTGCAGGCTTGCAGCACAGAGAAATAACACCCCGCATAATCCAAGAGAAAGGATGGTAAGTGCTGTCTTTTTCGGACTTCTTACAACATTCAAAAACGCAATGCGCAAAGGTGTTGATTTTTTATATCTTGCCTTTATTTTAACGACGGGTTTCCCGGCCATATAGGATGAATACCGGCCCGCCTCAACCGGAGATACCTTCCCTGCCATTTTCGCGGGAGCCCTCACGGAGAGCCATACAATGAGTATGGCAAGCAGCACGACAATCAATATGGCTGGTACCGTATTGGAAATGTTCCAGCCATCCGGGTGCAAAGCATAACTAATCGCCACACCCGGCAAAACCCCCGCCACGCTGCCGATAACCGCTAGAATGATCCCCTCATAAACCACGATTCTCTTTATTTGCTTCCGGGTCGCTCCGATCGTGCGCAATCTGCCGTATTCCCGTATCTTTTTACCGACGGAAATAAAGAATATTGTGTAAATGACGACAGCCGCCGCAAACAGTAGAAAAATTCCAATCAGCACGACAGATAACAAGGTGGCCGTATCCATAATTTTGCCGATATATTGGAAGTATGGGCTGTTAAAGCTAATCTGCTCTGGACCAATGCCATTATCCCTGCAAATCTGTGTTAAGGTTTCCTGTGCTTCGTGCATGCTAAAATGGTTTATATCCTTCAGCCACAAATAGACATTATAATCTATACTCTCCCCGCCTTTGAAATTCTCCAAGCAGGCTTTTGAGAAAAATAGGGTAAATGTATCGCTGCGCATGTTTGTATCCTTCCATATGCCTGTGATTTTAAAATCGGCAGCAGCATTTTCCCCTAGTCCGAGCCGGATTGTACTACCAATATCAGCCTCCTGTCCAAGCGCATCCAAATAGGATTGCGCCACTACAATTTCATTTTCACCGATTGGAGCGGAACCCTTTAAATTAGGGAGCGATTTCATCATGTCGTCATTATAATAGAAAAAATATATCGTGCCATCCGGCGTTTCGGCCGCATCCAGCAAATAGGCAACACCCGTTTTCTGTATGCGGTTGTCGCTGGAAAGACCCGCAATTTCAGTATCTTTTACATTTCGGACAACAACATGATACGTGTCCTTGACCGAATCATACTTGGCCTGATTCACCGCAAGGGAGGTAAGTACCAAACTTAGCACAACACAAACGGAAAAAGCAATCGTAAAGATTGAGACAAGATTCCTGCGTCGGTTTGCTTTCAGGCTGTTTTTAACGAAGTTGTGAATGACTTTGCTATTGTTATTTTTTGTATAGTCCATTTCATTCACCTGCTTTCGGCAATGCGCCCGTCCTCTATCCTTATGACGGTATCTGCCATTTGCGCAAGTAATTCATTATGCGTAATCATTACGATGGTTTGTCCAAACGAAAGATTGGCTTGCTTCAAGATTTCCATAACGTTTGCGCTAGACTTACTGTCCAGGTTGCCCGTCGGCTCATCGGCTAAAAGGATAGCCGGTTTCCCCACAAGGGCACGGGCGATAGCAACGCGCTGCTGCTGACCACCCGAAAGCTGATTCGGCATATTATAGAGCTTTTCCCTTAATCCAAGCAATTGAACAATCTTTTCCAAATAGCTTTTATCAACCGTGTCACCATCCAAATCAGACGGAAGCATGATGTTCTCATAGATATTGAGAATCGGCACAAGATTATAGTTCTGAAATACAAAGCCGATGTTTCTGCGCCTGAAAATGGTAAGCTGCTCGTCGTTCATAGAGTGGATTTGTTTTTCACCAATGATGACGGTTCCCTCCGTCGGCGTGTCCAGGCCGCCAAGCATATTCAACAGTGTCGTTTTCCCACTGCCGCTTGTGCCGACAATCGCTGTAAAGCTCCCCTTGCTGATGGACAGAGAAACACCGTCCAGTGCCTTTGTCATGTTAGGATCTTTGCCATAATATTTTTTTAAGTTGTTAGTTTCAACAATGTTCATAAAAATAATCATACCTTTCTTCAAAGCCTGCAAACTTTGGGCTGCAGGCGCAAATTTGGAATTCTTCGTCCTGTGATATGATGGTAGCACTCAAATATCCTAACATTCTCCCAAAGGTAAAATATATTGTTACAGATCAGGGACATTTGCCGTTTTGTCATTTTGCAGATAAACGGATATGGTCGTTCCCTTATCCACACAGGATTGAGCCGTAATATAGCCTCCCTGCCGTGAAATGATTTCCCGCGTGAGATACAGCCCCACACCTACTCCGCCGGTCTGCCGCATACGATTTTCCCGGTAAAACCTCTTAAAAATATCATTTAAATGTTCCGGCAATATGCCAATACCCGTATCGCTGATTTCAATGCGAGTGTATAACGCCATAGGGCAGGCGGATATGGTGATACTGCCTCCGTCCGGCATGTACTTTACAGCATTATCCAAAATATTAAACAAGGCTTCTGCCGTCCAGCGCATATCAAAATATAACTGCAAATCACTTTCGCTGCTCGTGATTTTGATATGTTTCTTTGCCGCCGCCTGGCGAACGGCTTCTATGGCATTTTGAAGCAATTCATAAACGGCAGATAATTCCGGCTTTGGCGCAATGGTCCCGTTCTCCAAGCGTGAAATTTTCATCATCGCTTCAATGAGAAATTCCAATTTTCCGACTTGCGTTTTTAAGCCTGAAACAAAGAATTGCCGCCGCTCCCGATCCATGCTTTCATCATCCAATGTTTCAGCCGCCATCTTGATATTGGATAATGGAGTTTTCAACTGATGGGAAATATCCGAAACCAGTTCCTGAACATTCTCTTTCAGGTGTTCGCTTCGCTCGGCGGCTCCCTGTGTAATCTCCCTGATTTTTCGCAACTTTGCTCCGATTTTGGAAGGAAGGGATTCCTCTTCTGGTTGTATAGAATCGGCGGGAGTATCTTCTATGATGCTATCCAGCTGATGGCAGACATATTCGGTAAATTGCACAAACTGTACCCGCGCCATCAAACGTACCGCAATCAGGCAAAAGCTTATAATAAGGGAGCATAGGCAAACCAACAGGCGCAAAACGAAGTCAGACGATAATAAAAACGCTCCGATTACCAAAGTAAGTATTGCAGCTATTCCCGCAGCACAAATCATGATATCTACTGTTTTTACCATGGTTTTATTCATCGTTTTATTCATCGTTTTATTCATCGTTTTATTCATCGTTTTATTCATCGTCTTTTTCACCTGCCCATCTATAACCAATCCCGTAGTAAGTTTTTATATATTGATATTCCGCATCGGACAATTTCGAGCGCAAACGGCTGACAAGCGTTGTCAGTGTATGCTCACTGACAAAGTTCCCATCACTATCCCATAAAATCTGGAGTATTTGATTTCGCGTCAATAGCTGCCCCGGATTGGTAATGAAAAGGGTAATTAACTTCCATTCATTTTGTGTTAACTTTAGAGTTTCTCCACTTTTCTCTACTTTTCCCATCGTTAAATCAATCATTAGATTTCCACATCGAATCATAGAATTCGGAGTGACAGCATTCCGTTTTAGCACAGCCCGCACCCGCCGCAGTAAGACAGGAATACTGAATGGCTTTGTAATATAGTCGGATGCTCCTGCGTCAAATCCCTCTATCATATTTTCTTCCAGGTCATTTGCTGTTAGAAAAATCACCGGGCTGCCGGTGTGTTTGCTGATGAACGTGCACAGCTCTATTCCGTCTCCATCCGGCAAATTGATGTCCACAATAAAAAGCTGCCAGTCATTATTTATAATTTCTGTTTTTGCTTCGGAATAGGTAAACGTTGGTTTCACTTCGTAATCACAATTTTGAAGATGGTAGCAAATACCCGCATTCAGCATTTCATCATCTTCAATAAGCAGAATTTTAGGCTTCATCTCTCTTCTCCTCTTTTCGCCGTGCGTCTATTCGCTTTTTGGCGCTCCTTCAATAATACGGAGCCAAAGTACCGACGAATGCAAATACTCCTTATTGGATATTATTTGTCGAAATCATATCATGAACAAAAAACATGTTCATTATCTTGGCACTCCACTAGTCCGCTTTTTATTATAACATGGTATACAGGATGGGTGTGAACAGTAACTTATCAAATAAATGCAAGGAAGCTGCCACTTCACGATTATTTCGTCATTAAAGTGACAGCCTCATCCATATCTAATTCTCTTTTACTTTAATTCTCATCAACCTTAAATTCATTAATTAAGGTATTCAAACTATTGACCATGTCATTTAACTGTGAGATGCTTTCCGTAATCTCAACAACCGTCATGGATTGTTCCTCTGCTGTCGCGGATATCTCCTCAATAGCAGCTGAATTATCCTGTGCGGCATCGGAAACATTCCCCAGCTTCACCAGAATCTCATCCTTTCTATGGTTGATTTCCTGATTATGGCCAATGATGACCTCGATATCCTCAATCAGAGTCTGCAGTCCATCCGAGATCTTGCCGATAATATTCTCCGTCTGATTCACCGCCTGATTGATCTTCTCCACTCCGGACTGGTTCTTATAGATAAAGTTCACGGCTTCCTCGGATTGGCTCTGCATCTGATCTATTTTATCCCGAATATTATCGGTTGCTACTGCAGTCTCATTCGCAAGCTTACGGATTTCCTTCGCAACCACGGAAAAGCCCTTCCCTTGCTCTCCTGCCCTGGCGGCCTCAATACTTGCATTCAATGCCAGGAGATTGGTCTGCTCTGCAACATTGGATATAATCGATGTAATAGCACCGATATCCTTTGCATGCTCATCAATTCGGCGCACCAGTTCTTCAATCACTGCCGAATTTTCATTATTCTCCTTAGTTGCATCCTTCAAATCATGTACGGATGCTAATCCCATTTCCTTCAGCTCCAGATTCTCCTGAACAACAGAGCCGATTTCACTGCTTGCATCCGCTGTTCTTTTGATATTCTCGCCAAGTAAGGTTACCTTCTGTACACTGTCCACGGTCTCTCGGAACTGTTCATCCGACTGCATCGCCATCTGGGATATTGCCTTGGCTACCTCCGTCGTAGCTTCCGATACAATTCCTGAGGACTGTTTTAATTCCTTGGCATATTTCCCTAACTTATTACTGGAATCAATCATTAACCTGACGATCCTACTTAAGCTGTCAATCAATCGGTTCACCGAATCGCCAAGGAGCTTTGTTTCATCCTTGGTATTGACCTGAACCTTGTCCACCGTCAGATCTCCCTCCGATACCTCAGAAAGCGTCTTTGTGACCTTCTTGATCGGATCCGTAATTTTCTTGCTGATTACCACGATCAGGAGCAGGGAAATGGCCATGATAACAGCAAAACCAATCAGGTTATTCACCAGGATAATGCTGGATCCCCTTGCAAGCTCCGTATCATAGATTACGGCGCAGACCACCCAGTCCCAATGGGGAAAATACTGTGTATATACCGTCTTACTGTCATTTATAAGGCTGATATCCTCTTCCAGAGCGTAGCTTAGGGTTCCGCCCCCGGACTTGGCAAGCTTCACCAGCTCCTGAATGACATACCTTCCATCGTAGGACTTTAGGTCATTGATATTGCCCTCCAGAAATGGATGAGAGACAATATTCCCCTTGGAATCCACAACGAAGAAGTATCCGGATTTCCCTAAGTTTATCGTATGCTTTGCATATTCATTGCTAACCGTAGCAGAACTTGTTGCATCCGGTTCAGGTTCAGGTTCGGGTTCAGGTTCCGCAATGGTTCCACCTGTTATTCCATCCACAGGACCATTTGTCAAGTCATTTATGGAAGCAAGGGATGCCGCCTTCGCATTCTCCTCTGACATCCATTTGGATTCTCCCTCGGCATAGCGGTAATTCCGGTTAATTTCAACCATGGTAGATTCAACTGCATTTTTTAGAATTATCTGATTCGAACGGGACAGCTCTTTCTTGGAGATCAAATAATTAACTCCGGATAGTCCGAGCAGTGAAACAGTGATAATAAATACTACTAAAAAAATGATCTTCCTGTTAATTCCTTTCATCTTATGTGCTTTCATACGCACTTCCTCCTGTGTACATAGTAAGATAATGAAACTAAAGAGCGTCAATTCCTCAGTTTCCATAAATTATGTATTAAAATAAGTCGATATTACCTATTCAAATAGAATCTCAATCACCAGTATCATATGATATCATAATGCAAGCGTCAAGTACAATCTTTCAGATAAAAAAGTTACTATTCACACCACGGGCAAAGTCTATCATATGATTTCGACAAATGATATCCGATAAGGAGTATTTGTGAAAGCGTCTCCGAATCGGATACATTTGTAGAAATCATAACATGGTATACATGTCGGGTGTGAATAGTATTTCTTTTGGAGCTGTCATATTCGTGCGCCGTTCTTTTGTGTTTGACAAAGATATCAGAAAAACATATAATAAGTATAATTT
>ENA-UOOK01004868-UOOK01004868.1-fermentation-metagenome-genome-assembly--contig:-NODE-4868-length-13981-cov-3.551415_pt1 | contig 13981 bp, 14 predicted proteins | sample MGYA00245777_ERZ724023 | MGnify/ENA primary metagenome ERZ724023 (study PRJEB28704, sample SAMN03018312) | fermentation metagenome | biome: anthropogenic terrestrial biome; feature: soil; material... | reverse complement strand
TGTGTTAAAAACTACAACTGATTTTTCATTTAAGTTGTCAAAATATTCAGTAATTCTATTGTATTTTTCTACTGAAAATGTAGTTTGTGCAACTACACATATTTTATCCGATTCTATCTGCGGAATCTCTTCAACTGAAGATATGATTATAGCCGAATTGTTACACCAACCGTTAATTCCTCTAACTTCACTGTGCGATTTTATCCCTGCAATGACTATTTGATATCCTTGTTCGTAATGTTTTTTTATTATGTTGTGAGTTTTTTTAACAAATGGACACGTTGTGTCTATTATTTGTATGCCCTTTTTCTTTAATGCTTCGTAAGTAGCCCTACCCTCTCCATGTGATCTAATAATTACTTTTTGTGTGGTAATATCATCTACATCTTTTACTGTTTTCAAACCTTGCCTTTCAAGCTCTTCAACTACCAATTTGTTATGTATTATTGAACCTAGCGTACAAATACCTTCAGATGCGTACTTTCGTGCTGTATCTATAGCTTTTTTTACACCAAAGCAAAAACCAATATTTTTTGCCGTAATAACTTTTTTAATCATTGATATTATCTCTTCTGAAAATTTCGTTATATATATCTGAAAACTTTATTTCTGAGTTGTTGAGTTTGCTTTTTAAATCTTTTTTTGCTTTACCTTTCAAGGCAGCATAATAACGTACTGTTCTTTGAAGCTTTATCATCTCTTCATGCAAAATATCCTCAGCGCTATCTAAAACTTCAGAAGTAAGCTTTTGATTTACCAACTCACCAAAGTCAATCGGATCACCTGTTATATAAATATTCCGTCTAAACACTTTTGGTCTATGTAATAAAATCATAGGAACAATAGGTGCATTTGTTTTTAAGGCAAACATTACACTTCCGCCCTTAACTGTTTGTATATCTTCAGATTTATAATTTCTCGTACCTTCTGGATATATTCCAACCGTCTTGCCTTGATTAATCCGCTTCAAAATGGCCCTAATCGCCACAAGGTCGGCTTTGCCGCGGTCTATTGAAACAACACCCAGCCATTTGAAGATAATCTTTAACAACCTAGAATTTTTGGAAAATTCACTTTTTCCCAAGAAGTATATTTGGCGGTTATGATGAGCGGCAAGTAAGAATGGGTCTGCCGTCGAAAGATGATTGCTTACCAAAATCAGCTTGCCTTTAGGCTTTCGTTTTTTTCCTAAAACTTGAATAGGATACAAAAGCCAAAGCGGTATTATTAATAAAACAGCACCAATAAAATACAATAATGTCATAATCGTTCCTTAATAATTTCAAACATTGTTTCAACTACTTGTTCGGGTGTTAAATTAGATGAATCAATTATTATCGCATCTTCTGCCTGTCTTAGCGGTGCAATTTCTCTAGTAGTATCCATAAGATCTCTTTTTCTTATATCATCTAAAACAGTGTTGTAATCAACTGCTTGTCCTTTGCTTATCAGTTCTTCATACCTTCTTTTTGCTCTTACAGTGTCATCTGCCGTTAAGAAGAACTTAAATTTTGCCTCAGGCAAAACATAAGTACCTATATCCCTGCCGTCAATAACCATATCGTACTTTTGGGCAATATTGCGTTGAGCATTGGCAAGTAAAATTCTCAAGCATTTCAAAGTTGAAACCTTAGCTGCCGCTTGAGATACCTCATGAATTCTTATAAAAGCATTGACATTTTCGCCATCCAAAAAAACAGTTTGAATACCGTTTTCAAAATTGACATCTATATCAGTTTTTTGTAAGACTTCAAAAATAGTTTGCTCATCATTAAAATCAATTCCTAGTCTTAATATCTTCAAACCGACAGCTCGATACATTGCACCTGTATCAAGGTGTAGAATCCCCAATTTTTTTGCCAAAATAGATGCTATTGTGCTTTTGCCAGCACCGCTTGGACCGTCTATAGCTATTGAATAACCCATTCTATATCAAGTCAGGGCGCAATACGCGTGCATTTTTTAAATACACATGTTTGGGCTCTAACGTTCCTCCATAACTTGCTACATTTACCATAAGCCTTATACACATGGATAAAGAGTTATTTATTGGGGGTTCAAGGGATGAAAATAAGGCAGAATCGCTATATCCCATTCCTCGCAAAATTGCGGCAGGATATTTTGACGTTAAATCAGCCGTTGTACTGATAAGAATACTTATAATCTTTTTTTCAGAACTGCCAAGGTCATTCTTTTGGGCAATTTCGCTCATTAATTCTCTAGTAGCCTCAGCTATCTCCTGTTCATCGTTGTGTTCTACAGTAATAGCCCCGCGAATTGCCGTAATATCTGTAATCGCTCTCATATCATCCTTTCTATTTATATAACTTTACTGCGCTTGTACCGGCAAGATATCCGCTTGAAATTGCAATCTGAATATTGTATCCACCTGTAAACGCATCCACATCTATTACTTCACCTGCAAAAAAAAGCCTTTTTATAAGCTTGCTTTCCATAGTGGAAGGATCTATTTCTTTCGTGCTTACTCCCCCACCAGTCACTATAGCTCGTGAAAAACCCTCCAAATTAATGGGAGTCAATTCAAATCTTTTTAAAGTTTTAACAAGTTCAAGTCTTTCAGCTTTTGTTATAATATTGACTTTTTTGTTTGGGTCAATTTTACTTCGTTTAATCACTTCGGGGATAAAACTTTTAGGGAGTAGGTCATCCAACGCATTTTTATATTGTTTGTTGGCATACTTGGCAAAATCCCTTAATACCCTTTCATCAAGTTTGTTATCATCTAAAGCTGGTTTTAAATCAATATATAATTTGATTTTGTTTAGAGGCAATGTATTAATAATACTGCTTGTGCTCAAAACAATAGGTCCACTTATACCTTTATCTGTAAACAGCATTTCACCAAAAAGATTAGAAATAACTTTATTGTTAAATTCTGCTGTTAAAGATACATTTTTTAAGGACAAGCCCTGTAACGATGAAACATCATCTTTAACCAAAATCGCTACAAGCGCAGGTCTTGGGTCAATAATGGTGTGACCAAATTTTTTTGCAAAATAATAGCCGTCGCCTGTGCTGCCTGTAGAGGGATAGCTCATCCCTCCGCAAGCTATTATAACACAATCAGATGAAAATTCGTAACTGTTATCACTTGTGATTAGAAAACCGTCAGAAGTCTGCTTTATATCCGTTACATTACAGCCATATTTGACATTGACAGCTGTCTTTTCCAAAGCTTTTTCAAAGGTTTTTATAACATCAGACGAATGATCGGACATTGGAAAAACCCTACCGCCTCTTTCGGTCTTTAATATACAGCCGTGCTTTTCAAAAAACGACATCGTATCTTTGGGAGAAAAACGGTTAATTGCACTGTATAAAAATTTTGAATTGGAAACTACATTTTTGAAAAATTCTTGAGGCGTTATATCATTTGTAAGATTACAGCGACCTTTTCCTGTAATATATAATTTCTTGCCTAGTTTATTGTTTTTATCGCATAAAACAACATCGGCATTCATTTCAGCCGCTGATACAGCAGCCATCATCCCCGCTGGTCCGCCCCCGATTATTGTTATATTCACTTTAAAAAATGCCTTTTTGTTTTAGTGCTTCTAAAAAATTATTATCCGTAAGATTAAAAGATATAGGTGTAATAGTTATATATCCCTGACGTGACAATTCAACATCTGAATCCTCTGCGTTTTTAAGATGTTTAATAGGTTTGCCCTTTAATAAATACATATTCACCACCGTACCTTTAATGTATTCATCATCATATTCTTGAAAACCCATGGTTGCCAGCCTTACACCTTTTGGCTCTGAGGTGTTAGGATGATTGATATTAAGAATGGTTTTTTCAGGCATCTCAAGTTTGCTAAAAACATCAAGATTTTGTTTAATAAAATTGACTGCAGATTGCACAGCCTTTTCATCTGGATTATGATCCGGAATGCTTATTGCAACAGCCTTTACACCCATAATTTTGCCTTCAAAAGCGGCGGAAACAGTTCCAGAGTATAAAATATCAGTACCCAAATTAGCGCCGTAATTTATTCCTGAAATCAGCAAATCAGGCTTGCCTTTATAAAGTTCAGATAAACCAAATTTTACACAATCAGCGGGTGTTCCGTCAGTCTTGTAACTTTCAACATCTTTTAATAGATTTATCTGATTGTATTTTAAGGGTGTATTGATTGTAAGCGAATGACCGCAGGCAGACCTTTCTCTATCGGGAGCAACGACAAAAACATCGTTATTGCCGTCTGCCAATCCCTTTGCCAAAGAGTTAAGCCCTTTTGCCAATATGCCGTCATCATTAGTCAAAAATAGTTTCATAGTTTTATTATAAATTATCTCCGAACCTTTGGCAAGCCTAATTAAACAAAAGATGTTTTTTTGTTAATTGTTTTTATTAATAATACTCTGCCAAAGTTTTTTATATACTGCTTCATAAGTTTGTTCTGAAGAAAAGAATTCAATAGAACCCAAACCTTCACTATTGTTTATAAGGTTATTTCTTATTAAAGTATTTTTTAGATTTTGTGCTACACCCATATTTCCGTCAAAAATTCTTATACCGTTAAAAAATTCTGCTATAATATCTTTAACAAATAAGTAATGTGTACAGCCTAATACCACGGCTTTTATTTCGGAATTTTTATAAGGATATAAAATTTCAAATATATAACTTTTCAAACTGGAAAAGTTTCCAATATTATTTTCAATTAATTTGGCGAGATCTTTTAACGGCAATAAAGAGACCTTATCCACTCCGCAATTCTCTACCAACGATTTAAACTTAGGTTGAGTAGAAGCGGCATTTGTCAGCATTACCAAAATCTTCCCTTCCGGTGTATACAAGCAAGCAGGCTTGATTGCGGGCTCTATGCCGATTATGTTTATTTTGTGCTTATTTCTCAACGCATTAATTGCTGTAGCTGTTGCAGTATTGCATGCAACAACAACCGCCTTTACACCTGATAAAATCAGCCTACCAACAGCTTCAAATGTAAGTTCAGTAATTTTTTGTTCATTTAAATTACCGTAAGGACTGTTCTTGGTATCTCCAAAATAGATAAAATTCTCATATGGCAAAACATCAGCACAGGTTTTCAAAACACTTATGCCCCCGACTCCGCTATCAAAAACGCCTACAGGTAAATATCGTTTACACACAATTAAATATTATATTTTGAATAATTTTATATAATGACATAAAATAAAAAAATATTTAGTTTTGAATTGATTTTTGAATCTGACTCGCTACATGCATAATCATAATAAGACAAGGATTTTCTTCATCCCATAACATAGGAATACACTCAAGCGGTCTAAACCCCATTGCAGTATAAAAATCACGGGTGATTTTAAAATAATAATCGGGAAAACTGCTGTCTAATGTCTTAACTTGCAAAAATTCTATATTGTTTTCGATGCAATATTCTGTGCATTTGTTCATCAATGCTCGCCCGATGCCATTACGGCGATGGTCTTCTATAACACCCATTGCACAAATTTCTGCAGAATGGTCATAATGCAATTTTAAAAAAACAAATCCTACAAATTGACCGTCAATACTGTATGCGAAAAACGGCATACCTATACTTTGTCTTACGTAAACATTGACTGCTTCTTCTGTTCCAAACCATTGGGGTAATTTTGTTAAAATGTCTTTAGTGATCTTTTGCTTTAACTCATCTTGTGTGATTTCTATAACCATTATCTTACCATCCTGTTTTTTTGCCTCTACATTTATATAGATAGACAATATCAAATGATTATCAGTCTTAATGAATTATATCATTTCAATTTCCTTTTGCCAAACCTTTACACTAGCATCACTAGGCATTTTGAAATCTGCTCTTGGAGACAATGATACGCTGCCGACCTTGGGTCCATCAGGGATACAAGATCTTTTAAACTGATTGGCAAAAAATCTTTTAAAAAATACAATTAACCACTTTTTTATAACCTCATCTTCATACTGTTGGTTAAAAGCATATTTTGCAAGCCTGAATATTTTTTTTGGGCTAAATCCAAATCTCACCATATAATACAGAAAAAAATCGTGCAATTCATACGGACCGATTATTTCTTCAGTTTTTTGAATAATATTATCCGAAGTTGAAGGCACAAGTTCAGGGCTTACAGGAGTATCTAAAATATCTAATAAAACTTCGGATTTCTTAGAATTGCTTGTTCTTCTGGCTTCATACTGCACAAGGTATCTTACCAATGTTTTTGGTATAGAACAGTTAACTCCATACATTGACATATGATCCCCGCCGTAAGTCGTAAACCCTAAGGCCAGTTCTGACAAATCACCTGTCCCAACCATAAGGGCATTGATATTATTGGCAATATCCATCAAAACTTGTGTTCTTTCTCGAGCCTGAGCGTTTTCATAAGCTAAACCAAACTTATCATTCTCTAGTCCAATATCATTAAAATGCTGTTCAATGGCATTTTTTATGGGAACCTCCAAAAATTTCACACCCTCTATGTTTGCTAATAATTTGGAATTATTTTTGGTACGTGAACTGTTGGCAACTGAAGGCATGGACACTGTAATAATATCTTTTTTATTAAGTCCCAAGATCTCAAATGCTCTTATAGCAACTAATAAAGCCAAAGTAGAATCTAGTCCCCCTGATAAGCCTATTATTACTTTTTTTATGCCTATTGCTTGAAGCCTAGTTATAAGTCCGTGCGCTTGGATTTTTAGTATGGTTTCACATCTGTCAGATATTTCGTTTTGATTTTTTGGAATAAATGGGTTTTGAGATATTTTACGGGTTATTACATTTTCTTTTTTTTTTAAAGAAAACGAGATTTTTTTAATTTCAGTATCATCATATAAAGACTTCATTCTAAGTCTTTCACCGCTTAATTTTTCAATATCAATCTCAGAAACAGTAAGCCCTGAAGAAAACAACTTTGATTCCTTCAAAATTGTGCCGTTTTCGGCTATGATATTATTGCCTGCAAAAACCATATCAGTAGAAGATTCTCCCTTGCCTGCATCACAATATATATACCCGCAAATACCCCTACCCGATTGAGAAGCCACAAGAAGTTTACGATAATCATTTTTGCCAATAATTTCATTAGAAGCAGAGAGATTGGCAATCAGTGTAGCCCCTGCCTTTATATACTTAATAGAAGGAGGTTCTATCACCCACAAATCTTCACATATTTCTACGCCCAAAGAAAAGTTTTTTATTTGATCATTTACAAAAATTTGCTTATTACTCAATAAAACATCTTGTTCAAGTATATTAAAAAGTAAATCTATTTCTCCGCCTGTAAAATGCCTAAGCTCATAAAATTCGGTATAATTAGGTAAATGCTTTTTTGGCACCAATCCCAATAATTTACCTTTTAATATTACAGCAGCACAGTTATACAGCTTGTCATTATAAGAAACAGGTAACCCCACACAAATAATCATTTCAATATTAGTTGTTGCTTTTATAATTTTATCAAGCGCTTGTATTGCACTTGACAGCAATGCTTGCTGCAAAAATAAATCTCCGCAGGTATAACCTGTAACGCAAAGCTCCGGAAATACAATAACATCAACGCCAAGCAAATCAGCTTGATTAATTAACTCAATTATTTTATTAGCATTATTATCGCAATCGGCCAAAATAATCTCTGGAGTGGCTGCAGCAACTTTTATAAAACCATCATTCATATTAATTTATTATTCTTCTTCCTTAAGATTTTCCGGCAAAGTCATTTGTGTAAATCCGAGCGCTTTATCAACAGGCATAGCAAACACTATGCTTCTAGATTCTTCATCTTGATTGGTTTGATCAAGGATAGCCTGCATAATAGCAGCCTTTTTTTCCTGCGAGGCTACAATTAGCAGCATCTCTTTTTCAGCATGCAAAGAAATACCAAAAAACTTGGCGGCATCTTCTTTTATTGTTCCTCTGCCTGTCAAAATTGTTCCGCCTGTAGCACCTGCTTTTTTTGCTGCTACCATTGCATCATCAGCATACCCTCTATTAATAATAGTAACAATCAAATTCAATTGAGACATTTTTATGTTCTCCTCTTATAAATTTTCCGTAAACTTTTTAAATGTATTAAGTCCGCCTATACTGCTAACGGGCACAGTAAAAGCGACACCTTTTGCTGGTGTTTCAATACGAATTTTATTTTTCAAATCTTCAAAAATATCATCAATAAGCTCTTCCCTTATTACACTAACAACGATATCTTTTTCAGTTTCTCCCAGTCCTAAATATTCTAAAATTTCATTATTGGCTGTTCCGCGTCCCAAAAAGATGAGATGAAAATGCAGTCCCCTGTCATCCAACAAATCAGTAATTTTTGAGCCCTTTTTGCGGTCAACAATAATAAAGAGCATGTGAAGTTTTAATTTTTCTTCCATTTTTAATCTCCGATTTCAATAATTTGAATATCAATTTCTTATGTTGTTTCCCTTAGTTGATTTTATCACTATTAAAACTTAATCTATTAATCTTCCAAATCAATAATAGTAGTGTCAGCTTTCTTAACTTTTTCATGTTTTTTCTTAGATGATTTAATTTTATATATCAAGCCCATAAATTGAATGGTGATAATCGGCATCATTGCAACCATAGCAATAGCTCCAAATGAATTAACCATAGAACCCGGTCCATCAAATAAATATGCTCCCATTGTAAAAGGAACAATAAATGTTGCGGCCATAACTCCTGATGCGACTCCGCCTGAATCAAAAGCTATTGCTGTAAATACTTCAGGGACAATAAATGCCAATAATACAGCCAAAACATATCCTGGAACCAAAAAGTATAAAATATTAATATGATAAATTGCTCTTGCCATTGAAATGGCTATAGCCGCTCCTACACCTATAGCAAGACTGAAAAATATAGCTTTGTTTGGGATTGCACCACCTGTAATTTCTTCTACCTGCTTTTTTAAGACATGAACAGCAGGCTCTGCAGCTATTATTAAAACCCCGACTATAAAGCCTATAGGTATCAAAATCCATTTATAGCTTAATGCCGCTAGTTCTTTTCCGAAGTATTGCCCTACAGGCACAAAACCCACATTGGCACCAGTAATAAATAAAGTGATTCCTATATAGGTATATACAATGCCAATTAACAATTTTTTCATATATCTTATTGAAATATTTCGATGTATCAACTGAAATATTAAAAACAAAATCAAAATTGGACTCAAAGCTAATGCTACATCAAACATATATTGTGGAAATGCTTTTAAAAACTGTAGGGGTATTTGTGACATATTGCTTAAACTGACATAATCTTCAACAATAACGATCGTGTCACCAGCTTTAGAAAAAAGTCCAAAAGCCAAGACAGCAAGTATAGGTCCTATTGAACAAATACCGACAAGACCAAAACTATCACTTTCTGAACTTTTGCCGCCTTTTACTGCTGCAAGTCCTGCACACAAAGACATTATAAAAGGTACAGTAATTGGTCCTGTTGTTGCACCAGAAGAATCGAAGGCTATTGATATAAAATTGCTGTTATAATCCAAAATTACTACAGTTAAAATAATCAAATATGATACAGCAAAAAGATATTTCATCTTAATTCTAAAAAAAACTCTCAAAACACCTAAAATCAAAAACAGTCCTACTCCCAATCCTATTGTCAATATAAATATTTGGGTATTGATTTTGGGTATTTGTTCTGCAAAAACATGCAAATCCGGTTCTGCAATAGTTATAATAACCCCAATTAAAAAACATAATAAAATAATTAACCAAATCTTTTTGCTTTTGGTTACATCTTTTCCTAACATCTGCCCTATGGGTATCATGGCAGCATCAGTACCTAACGAAAACAAAAAAACGCCTATCAACAATAATAACAGTCCTACCAAAAAAATAATAAACAAGTCCCACGGCATATTATGCAAAAAAGCAAACCTTATTACTATTAATATAGATGCTATAGGTAATACCGCTATTAGGGTTTCTTTTATTTTTGGAAGGATTGTCTTTTTCATAGTCGATACCACTTTATTTTATTTATTGATAAGAAAAAAATACACTAAGTTTTATGTTTATTTTCTATTATACTTTAATTAATTAAAAAGTCAAAATGAATGTTTTAAAAATAAAACAGCTATTGATAAGACTTTTCAAGAGAACACAAGAAACTCTTGTACTTATGCAAATTGCCTTTATATATTATTTTATCCGATAAACCGTCTAAAAATGTCTGGGGTCTCACTGCACCTACAGGAATTTTCAAATCCAAAACATTGTTTGAATTTAAAATATAATAAACAAATTCTGAACATGCAAAACGGTTTTTATTACGTCGTACTGACGAAAACAAATGATTATAAAGTGTTCTGTAATTGTATTTATACTTTTTCTTATTGACAACAAAGTGTTCAAGACTTTGTTTCACATTATCGTATTGTTCTTGAGTTGCATCTAATTCCAAGACAACGCACGGAACAAACGGCGAAAACATATAAACCCCGTAATTAATCCGCTCCTCAGTAAATCCACCCAAAAAAGGATTATTAATTCTTTTCCTGCCGAAGCTATACATCTTATCAAGACTTTTATCCAACGAAACAGCGGAATGAGTATAATTATCGCCTGTAAAAATAGATATAATTCTTGAAAAAATAGAAGTCGTCTTAGTTAATAATATATATATTTGCTTTTTATCTTTTGAATCTATATTCATAAATACCTGTTTTCAAAAATTTTTTTAACTTTGTTTATAATAACCGATATTATCAATGCAGTCAATTATTATATATGTTATGATAACACTTTTAAAATTTGTTGCAATATTTTAATAAAAAATTCTCATAATAAATATGGAGGAAATTATGAGAAGATTAAGTAAAATAAGAAAATTTATTTCACATCAGGTAAAATTAGCACGAAAAAATCGTGGCATTATTGAATAATCTCTGCTCTAAAAGCGGTTATGTTTATTTCTTCTAAATATGACTATACTATTAAAAAAGATAAGGAAGCAAAATGGAAACAATAAAATCAATATGGCATAATGATGATTATCCTCAATATCAAAAACTAAAAAACGATATTGACACCGAAACCTTAATAATCGGCGGCGGATTATCTGGTATATCAGCAGCATATTATCTTAGCCGTAACGGTATAAAAGCCGTTGTCATAGAAGCCAATAAAATAGGTAGCGGCACCACCAAAAACACGACTGCACATATTACTTCTCAGCATGATGCTACTTATGATAGGTATCTCAACCAATTTGGACAGATAAAGACCTCCATAATAGCCAAAGCCAATCAGGAAGCAATAGATGAGATAGAAAGCATCATAAATACAGAAAATATAGACTGCAATTTTGAACGTGTGGATTCCTACCTTTTTACCAAAAACCCTGAAAACAGCATAAAACTGCGTAAAGAATATTATGCCTTGAAGCATACCGCAATTACTGCTTTTTTAACCACTCAAACAGGACTTGTTCCTTTTGAATATGAACTTGCTCTAGGTTTTGAAAATCAAGCAACATTTCACCCGATGAAATATCTTCATGGATTAGCCCAATGCTGCTGCAATAATAAAGTAAAAATATACGAAGATACTAAGGCTATGGAAATAAAAGACGGAAATGTATTAACAAATGATGGACACAAAATAAAGGCATCTAACATTGTTATCGCAACTAATTTTCCTATTATCAATTTTCCCGGCTTATATTTTATAAGAGTATATCAACACAAATCATATAACGGTGCATATAATGTTTCTAATAATGTAAGCGGTATGTGGAACTGCATTGACCAAGACGGTTATACTTACAGAAAATATGAAGATACTGTCATTGTCAGCGGTCAAGGTCACCAATGCGGTTATGAAACCGATGTTCCACACTATCACAAATTAAAAAATCATGTTGAAAAAACATTTTCTCAAGCTACTGAGATTAACAGATGGTCAGCACAGGATTGCATGACTCCTGATAATCTTCCTTTAGTAGGATATTATTCTAAAAAAGAAAGAAATCTATTTGTAATGACTGGATTTAATAAATGGGGAATGACCTCAACCAATATCGCAGGACGTATTATTGGCGATCTTGTAGCTGAAAAAAATAACGCTTACAGTGAAATCTATGCCCCTTCAAGAAAAATGTCTATAGGCGTTATCGGAAAAGCCGTATGGAGCAATATGAAGATGGTCGGAAGTCTGGTCGGCGGACTTAATCATCTATCCAATCCTGTCTGCACTCACCTAAAATGCCGTACCGTTTATAATCCCGAAGAACAAACATGGGATTGTCCTTGTCATGGTTCAAGATTTGACAAATTGGGTAATGTCATTAATTCACCCGCAATAAAACGTTTGGATGAAACTCAAATACAACCCAAGGCATAATTAACTAAAAAACTCTAATATAATGCTATTCATCACTCCCATATATCTAGATGCAATCTTTATGTTTTGTGGAGTTTGTTCAATTACTTTAAATTTTGATAATTTTTGAATTGGCTTGTAATATTTATTAATAAAGTCGTTTTTAAATTGTTTTTTATAGTCATCAATGTTTATGCCCTCATCCATTCTTAATGCCAGCATTATATATTCTTCTTCAATCTGTTCTTGCGATAACACTAATTTTTCTTTATTGCCAATTATATAATCCGACATTTTGTCGGAGTTAGCGTAACGGACATTATCAATAAGCGAATGGGCACTTAAGCCAAATCCTATATAATCTTTTCTTTTCCAATACTTTATATTATGTTTGCACTCATATCCGCTTTTTGCAAAATTGCTGATTTCATATCTATGAAAACCGTTGTCATTTAGCATAAGGTAAGCAGTATCATACATATCAGCGGACAAATCTTCGTCTACAGCAAGGTCCTGCCAAGGTGTGTTTTTTTCGGCTTTCAGTCCGTACATAGAAATATGCTTAATAATATCGTATTGAAATAAGGCTTGCAGCGTTTGGGTAACATCTCTTATTTCCTGTTGAGGAAGCCCTAGCATTATATCGCAGTTAACATTATCAAATCCTGCTTTTTTACAACCATCTAATGCCTTTTTAAAATCATCAAAGGTATGAATACGTCCTGCAATCTTCAAAAGATTATTTGAAGCAGTTTGAAGGCCAATGCTTATTCTGTTTATTCCACATTCTTTATATTCATTTAATTTTGTCTGGATTAAAGATTCTGGATTACATTCTATAGATATTTCGTTTGCTTTAAAAACAAAGTTTTCTTTTATTGCGTCTATAATGCTTTTTATTCCGCCTTCATATAAAAAAGAAGGCGTACCTCCACCAAAATATATGGTATCAGCACGCATTATATTATTTTTAGTAAACTGTTTGATTTCTTTAATCAAATGCCTTACATATTCTTTTTGAAAATTTTCATCGGCATAAAAAGAATTAAACGCACAATAATTACACTTGGAACGACAAAACGGTATATGAATATAGACGGCAATATCTTTCATTTGTCAAGCTTGAGTATGCTCATAAACGCTTCACTTGGTATTTCTACGCTGCCAAATTGACGCATACGCTTTTTGCCTTCTTTTTGTTTTTCCAACAGTTTCTTTTTGCGCGTAATGTCACCGCCGTAGCATTTGGCTAGTACATCTTTACGCAGCGCTTTTACGGTTTCACGGGCAATAATCCGCCCGCCGATGCAGGCCTGAATGGGAATTTCAAATAGCTGGCGGGGAATTTTCTCCTTCAGCTTTTTTGCCATTTTGCGGGCGCGCTCATAAGCTTTGTCTGCATGAATGATAAAACTCAGTGCATCCACCACTTCGCCGTTAATCATGATATCCAGTTTAACGAGGTTGCTGCTTTCGTAACCGACCAGCTCATAGTCGAAGCTGGCATAGCCGCGTGTTCGACTTTTCAGTACATCAAAAAAGTCGTAAACAATTTCATTAAGCGGCAGCCGGTAATGGATATCCACGCGGTCTGTATCAATATACTGCATGTCTTTAAAAATGCCACGCCGGTCCTGACACAGCTCCATA
>ENA-UOOK01004867-UOOK01004867.1-fermentation-metagenome-genome-assembly--contig:-NODE-4867-length-13981-cov-4.376777_pt1 | contig 13981 bp, 12 predicted proteins | sample MGYA00245777_ERZ724023 | MGnify/ENA primary metagenome ERZ724023 (study PRJEB28704, sample SAMN03018312) | fermentation metagenome | biome: anthropogenic terrestrial biome; feature: soil; material... | reverse complement strand
GAGCAGCGGTATCGTAAACCGCAGGTTGTCCGTTCAATTCGGATCGCCAGCTCCAGTTAAAAAAGAAATCCGGTCAAGCCGGATTTTTCTTTTGCCCATAATCGAAACCATGATCTTCGATGTTCATTTTCTGTTGATCAAGGCCTGTAAGCCATCAATCGATATGTCCTCTAAAGAGTCAACAATTCTGTCCGCAAGAGAAAGATCCTGTCCCCCTGAATTTATGTTCTTAAAACCTATGCATTTCATCGCTCCCGCCTTGGCTGCCTTCACCCCATTTTCAGAATCCTCTATTACCACACAGTTTTCAGGTTTAACTCCCAAGAGCCCCGCAGTATGTAGGAAAATATCCGGAGCCGGTTTACCTTTAGCCATATCTTCTCCAGTAACCACGGCTTGAAAATACTCTGCGATCTGATACTTTTTTAGAATGGTTTCAATATATTCTAAAGGGGAAGAAGAAGCAAGCCCTATGGGAATACCTTTCTCCCTAAGAGTATTAAGCAGAGGTAGAACTCCTTTAATTAACCCATCCTCATGTTTTTGCAATAGTTGAATTTTTTTCTGCACTTGCCTTTGAAAAAGTTCCGGGAGTGACTGGGGTAAAGCAAATTTACTTTTTAAAAACACCCACATTTCTGAATTGGTTTTACCGATAAAAGTCGCATAGTCCTCCCTAGAAAGGGTAAATCCCAGTTCTTCATAGAGTTCAAAGTTCGCTTCCAAATGCCACGGTTCACTATCAACGATAACACCATCCATATCAAAAATAACTGCCTCAAGCATAAGACCCCTCCTTTCAAAGATTAATATGAACTCTTATTTTTCTGGTTACTTTGTCATTTAAATAATACTATTTCCTCCACATTAACGCTCATCAACCTTTTAGACATTTAGATTAAAGAAAGCAATACCTTATTATGACATTAATTCACAGGTTACTCAAGAACAATTTAGTCAAGCTTTTTGCGTTGTATCCTTTTTAAAAGGTAGTTTTTTAATAAAACCGACAATCAATACAGAAAATAAAAAGACAAGGCGCCTCAAATTTATTGAGCGGAGGGGAAAAGCCATTTTTCGAAAAAGTACTAAAGAGTGGCGTGTATCAGCGTTTTTTAAAAGTATTGCCCACCATTATGACCTGGTAAATACAATTGCCAGCTTGGGACAACACCATCACTGGCGGAAATTCACAGTAGAAAAGACCAATCTCTCTAGCGGCCAACGAGTCTTGGATGTCTGTTGTGGCACTGGCATGATTACTAAAGATTTAGCAAGGAAAGTCGGACCTCGCGGTAATGTCGTTGGTCTAGATTTATCCCCCGAGATGCTAGCCGTTGCCGAAAAAACCTTAGCGGATTTTGAGTTGAAAAGCATCATTCAACTGGTCAACGGAAACGCAATGGCTCTCCCCTTTCCTGATAATTCCTTTGATCGGGTCATCATTGGTTATGGGTTACGAAACGTGACCGATATGCGTCAAGCTCTCCGAGAACTTTATCGTGTGCTCAAACCTGAGGGAAAAGCAGTCTCTCTAGAGCTTGCTAAACCTTATCCCCCTATTTTTAATAAGCTTTATTATTTATATATGGCAAGGATAGTTCCTTTAACTGGTTTAATCTTTACCAGCAACAAAGAAGCTTACCTCTATTTACACGATTCAGTTCTTACCTACCCTCATCAATATGAAGTAACCCACATTTTTGAACAGATCGGGTTTGAAGAGGTTAACTGTTATGAATTAAGTTGGGGAATAGCCGCTGTTCATGTAGGAACCAAGCCCTATTCCTAAATCTAACAAATGGTTATTAACGACCAGAAATGTTGTATAAACCTAAAAAATGAGGCCATCTGTACAGCATTTGTCCAGAGTCTTTTACGAGAGTTGAAATCTCTGGCAGAAAGATTTATAATAGATACTAACAAATGAATAATTTTCCTCTCAAGGCGCCTTCGGGCTTAATAGGGAAACAGGTGAAAAACCTGTACGGTCCCGCCACTGTAAGAGGGGAGTTTCTTAACACTAGCCACTGGCTACGGCTGGTAAGGCGTTAAGAAACGTTGATCCCGAGTCAGGAAACCTGGCCTTGAGTTGTAAATCACAAAACCTACGGACGATAGGGGGGTGATAGCGATTTATTGATCATGCCTTTCATCCGTTTTACGGTTAAAGGCTTTTTTAATTAAATCCCTTAACACGGTCTATTTATCTTGCTCCCTTCCTCGTAATCGGCGCCAACTTTATTGCGCATCCATTTGCCGATACTAATCCAACCAAGCCTTTATTCAGGGGAGCAAAACGTAAACTTTTGAATTTAAAGGAGGTTTTTTCCGTTGAAAAATAGTCATTTCGCTTTTCTAAAATTATTAATCCTGATCTTCTCCCTCTCTTTAACCCTTCCTCTCCACGCCAATCAACAAGCTGAGTTTGATGAGGAGATTGTCGTCACTGCCACCAAAATACCGCTGGCGATTTCCGAAGCTCCGGGTCTGATCCAAACTATCGACCAGGAAGAGATCAAGGAAAATAATACTCAAAGCGTAGCTGATTTCCTAAACAACCGGGGTTTTACCGTCTCCACTCAGGGCGGGGATTGTTCTGTCGCCACCATTCGGCTAGATGGCGTCGCGGCTAATCAAACAGTGATCTTGATCGATGGTGTGCCGGTGCAAGGAGGAACTCTTGGAGAGGTAGACTTGAGTTATCTTCCCCTGGTCGGCGTAGAAAAAATTGAAGTGGTGAACGGTCCCTTATCCGCGCTGTATGGCGCTAATGCCCTCGGCGGGGTGGTTAATATAATACCTGAGCTAACCGGAGCGCCGAAATTTCTTCTTAATCTAAGCGGCGGTTCGTTTTCTTCGGGTCGCGCCGGAATGCAGATCAAAAGCGAAGATTGGGGCCTAACCATCGGCGGTAATACTACCAAGGGTCACCGCCCCCATTCCGCCACCGAGGGATTCCATCTATCCGCTCAGTATAATCTAGCCAAGCTCCATGATGATTTTCTGAAAATCTACAGCGGATACCGGACTAAAAATGCCCAGATTCCCGGTTCTTTCCCGGGAAACCAGATAGATGAAAATTTCTTCTTAAACTTGTCAGGCAAGAAAGGTCTGGGCGCCGGTTACGGGGAAGGTAAACTCTTCTACCAGATCTGGGATAACTCCTACGAAGACTTAACCATGAATACTCAGGATTCTCACCTCTCTCAAAGATGGGGAACCGATCTCTCTTATTGCTACGAAGGGGAAAACCACCGGCTTTTGAACGGCTTGTCTTACTACTATGACACTTTCAAAAGCACGACCACCGGCGATCACCAGCGGCACGAAGTTGGGGTTTACCTTCAAGACCTGTGGGACCTCAACGACTACCTGCTGCTCCACTCCGGTCTGCGCTGGGATCAGATCGCTGACCTTTCAGCGCTTTCCCCCCGGATTGGCGTGATCGGTTTTCTCTCCGACCGGCTGAACCTAGGGATCAATATTGGCGCTGCTTTCCGCGCGCCAACAATCAATGATTTATACTATACTGATTTAGCATGGAATTCTTACGGAAACCCCAATCTTAAACCAGAAAAGGGGCATAAACTGGAAGTGACCGGTAACTGGAGAAGTTCGCGCTCTTCCTTATCGGCTAATCTTTTTCAATCGCATCTAAACGACGGTATTGTCTGGACTTTTGCTGATGGTAAATACATGCCGGAAAATATTGATAAACTAAAAACCACCGGTTTCAACCTGCGCTCAGATTATAACTGGGGTCCGGTTATTACCAGTATCGGCTACACCTTCCTTAATAAACTAGGCTGGGACGCGCAAACCAAGAAATACAACCGGGATCTAAATGTCTTTGGTCAACACCGGTTAAACCTTAAAGCCCGCGCCACTTTAGGAAAGTTCAACGTAAAAACCGGATGCCAATTTATCGCCAACCGTAATCAGCAAAAAGATGAAAATTGGCAGGATGTCGCCATGCCGGACTACGCTCTCTTCTCCGCCGGCCTGCAGTATAAGTTCAATGATGTTTTATCCTGTAGCTTAGACGCCGAAAATATTACCAATGCTGTTTATGAAATTCATAAGAACTATCCGATGCCAAAAAGAAATTTCCAATTTAACTTAAGTTATCACTACTGAGGTGTTTTCTTTGTTGTTCAAAGCCCTAATCATCTCAATCCTTCTTCATGTTCTTGTATTATGCTGGGCAGGCGCCAACCTGCCCTTCTCTCCTGCCCGGCAGAAGGGAGGTATTCCTGCTCCCCTCACCCATCAGATTATTACCCTGGTCGAGCCATCAGTCCTCACTGTGGCGCAACCGGTCGTTGGGGAAGCGCCGCCAATGATCGCAACCGCACCGGCAGAGGTCAACGGGCCTCGGCCCCTCCAGAAACAAGCACCCACGGTGGAGGCACGACCTTCGCCGGTCGTGCCCTTCATTGAAAAAACAGGAACAGAACAGCTTCCTCATGACATGGAACCGGAACCATCCCTGCCGCAAGAAAGTGAAAGAGCCGTTTCTTCCTTAACTTCGACCAGCATGAAGCAGAAGGAGGCTTCTACCACTGAGGAGGAAACAGGTGTTTCCTCCTCCACTGAAAAGCTGACAGTGAATACTGGGCAAGTAATTTCCGAAAATAAGCCTGTTGCTCCCTTAAGCCATGAGCCGGCATCTAATGATACTCTATACGAGTATGAAACAAAGTCGGTGGTCCCGACTTGGCCTGAAGTTCAAAATGATCCGGTGAAGAGCTATCATCTTAATCCGGTTTATCCGCGCCAAGCGCGACGAAGGGGCTGGGAGGGCACGGTCTGTTTACAGGCGCTCATCAATAAAGAAGGAAAAGTGGCGGAAGCTTCTGTCTCAACTTCATCCGGTTTTGAGCTCTTAGACCAAGCAGCGCTGGAGGCGGTAAAACAATGGCAATATCAATGGCCGCCCCAACAACCGGAAGCTTTAAACGAAAAATTAATTACCATCAAAATAATCTTTAAATTGGAGGAATAATTAATGCTTTTATTGGAAGAAGGAGGTTTTTTTATCTGGCCTTTACTGGCTTGCTCAATTCTAATGGTCGCCATTGTAATTGAGCGCTTGATGGTGTTTTCTACTTATATGAAAAAACCTTTAGGTTCGTACGAAAGGCCGGCAGTCATTATTGAAATCCTGAGGAACCGTCTCACTGCTTTAAATACGATTATCATCATCGCGCCGCTGCTTGGGCTATTAGGCACGGTCACCGGACTAATGAAATGTTTTCATCTGTTAGGCGACAAGGTAACAGTCTATAACCCACAAGCGATCAGTCTCGGAATTAGTGAAGCCCTGCTGACAACGGCGGTTGGTTTAATCATCACTGTAGTGGGACTGGTCTTTTATAACTACTTCTCTTCACTTCTGGAAAAATATGTTTATAGATATAATTCCCAACCAGAGGAGGAGGTCAATGAGTAAGAAACAAATTTCTCTCCGTCCTTTACCCCAACCCCGAGTGGAGATTATCAACCTCATTGATGTCCTGATTACTCTGATCGCTTTTTTTATGCTGACCACGGTTTTTGCTGAGCAGCATCGCCGTTTAGAACTTGAACTGCCTGTCGTCCAACATACCGAAAGTATTGTTACTCTTCCCGAACACGATTTTCTCCTTTTAGAGCTGGAACAAAGCGGTCTTATATATTATCAAGGCTCTCAAGTTTCAGTTCTCGCTTTATCGGAAATTCTACGGCTGGAAGACCCCTTAACTCCAATTTTAGTAAGGGCTGACCGGGATTGTCGCTATGAAGCGGTCGTCAGGATAATTGATCTCCTCACAGATGCCGGTTTGAGGAGACTGGCGCTTGAAGTAAAAGAACAGCCTAGTGACAAATAAAAAAAGATGATTTAAAACAATGCCGAACGCCTTGACAAACATCGTAGAATTCTGTAGGCGATCACTGTTTTGTCGTTAAGTTTAAAAAATCACTTAGGCGCTTCCTTAATCTTGTAGAGCTGCTCATAATAATCGCGGAGCATGCGAGCGGCAGAAAACCTTTCCTCTGCCATCTCGATGCTGACGCGCATCATCTCCTGCCATTTTTCGCGTCGCTCATAATAGGTGGGGATAATTTCTGTCAATAAGACCTGATAAAGTGATTCCGTATCCACCTTGTCCTGTTCCGGTCCTTCGTAGCCATCCCCAATCTGCCAGCCGGTTAAGCCCGGCTGATAGCCTTCAGGCCACCATCCATCCAAAACGCTAAAATTTAGGACACCGTTCATGGCCGCCTTCATACCTGAAGTCCCACTGGCCTCCTTGGGTCTTCTCGGGTTATTAAGCCACAAATCGCACCCGCTGGTCATTAACCGACCGAGTTTCATATCATAATCTTCAAGAAAAACCACACTTTCCGGGTAAACAGTAGTCATCCTATAGAGGTGGCTAATGATCTTCTTCCCCTCCAGATCATTGGGATGAGTTTTCCCGGCAAAGAGCAACTGCAGCCTTCCTTTTCTTAACAAAGAATCGATCACTTCCGGTTTTCGAAAGATCAGGTCGCCTCTTTTGTACGGAACCTGCCTCCGGGCAAAACCAATAGTTAAGACCTCTTCTTTTAATTTAACGCCATTCCGTAAGAGCACCTCTTGCAGAAGCCGCCGTTTAGCCGCCAAATGTGGCGCCCACAGGTCTGCTCCCCGCCGGTAGGCGCGGGCAAGCTCTGGATCTTGCCACGTTCCATTATGTACACCATTAGTAATCCCGATAATCCGAGGAACCCCCTGAACAGAGCTCCACATTTTATTAGCAGTCCGCGCGTGTAATTGAGCCACCGCATTTACTCTTTTAGCGAGTCTCATCCCGGCTACTGTCATACTAAAAGGTTCACCGCCCAGTTTTAACATCTCACCAAAGGTAAGACCATTATAAGCCCCCATATATCGTAGAAGTTCATGTTCGTGAACCTCATTTCCCGCTTTAACCGGCGTATGAGTAGTAAAGACAATCTGTTTCTTGGTTTCCTCCAGCGCTTCGGCAAAGGAGTATCCCTGACTCTCAATTTTTTCCCGGATTAACTCAATACCGGCCAACACCGGGTGGCTATCATTAAAATGATAGCAATCTATCTTCAACCCGAGTTCCTTTAAAGCGCGGATCCCACCGATCCCCAAAATCATCTCCTGCGCGACCCGTTCTTCCGAAAACCAGCCGTACAATTGTCCGGTAAGTAAACGATCTTCATTCTCCGGCAGATTAGTGTCTAACAGATATAAAGGGACATTTTGAAAGCAAGCGCACTTCCAGATTTTACACTTAACTTGCCGCCCTCTAATCCTTACTTGCACTGTTGTTCCCGTATCCTCCAAAAAATCATAACGATACTCATAAAAGCTATCATAGACCAGCCCATTACGATCAATTAATTGCCTGGTATAGCCCTGTCGCCAAAGAATTCCTACTCCTACCATTGGGTAATTTTCATCCCGTGCCGCCTTCAAAATATCGCCAGCAAGAATCCCTAACCCCCCTGAATAGATTTTAAAGTCTTCATGCAGGCCAAATTCCATACAAAAGTAAGCCACGGTTGGTATCTTACCGGTGACCGGATTGTCTTTCATTCAAGTTCTCCCTCCAAGTTTCAAGCTACTCCACAACTCCGATGACTACTTCCCCAGGTTTTAGCCAACGTTTCTCCTTAAGCGACCATTGCTCAGTAACCTCTTTTCCCCGCGCATAAACGAGAGTTATCTCTGAAAATTTTCTTCTGAGTTCTCCAGGTAAGAGCTCTCCAAAAGTTACCCCGGTCTGAGCCCGAAGCCCCCTATTCGCTACAAAAATCAATAACTGCTCCTGGTCTGGGTCAAAATAAGAAAAATAGATCAACTTTTTTCTTGTCAGCCGGTAACAGCCATTGCTTAAATAAACCTCATTGAGCAGATGAATAAAACGCTTCCGTAAAAAGGCGGCTGTCTGCAACAAGGAGAGCATAACATCTCGGTCCTTATTCAGCCAATGGAGTCGATAATTATCAAAGAAAGCTAGTTTCCCATACATCGGATCTTCCTTCTCCAGAACGTACCGACCTTCCCCAGTCTGATCCAAACCTAAATTCATCGGTTGTCTTTCCATCAGTTCCATCCCATTATTAATTAGCGGAATCACCTTCGGAAGAAAATAATTAAGAAATACTACCAGCTCCAATTGGGTTTTCTCTTGAAAAAACTGCGCCGCCCGCGGTGAATCCGGGATCTCCAGCGCGCCCGTCAGCGGAAGTTCCGACGATAATAAGCGACTAAAGAGTCGGCGACAAAAGCCCTTATTACCTACCTCTTTATAGACCTGCCAAAGATCCCCGGTAATAAAATCGTACCCCTCATTCTTCGCGGCAACCGAATTTTTAACATTAAACTCCTCGGACCAGAGGATAAAGGCTTCTCCCTGCTCTCTAATCTTCTCACTAAGCGCTCGGTTTAAAGCCGGAGGCAAGGCATGTCCCATATCGATTCTGGCCCCATCTATCCCAAAATTATGCCGATAATAAGGAATAATATTTATAATGTACTCCCATAATTCGTGATTAGGGAGCTCGCCTTGGTAGAGATTGAGGCAAGCGACATCCTGTAATAAATAGGGGGGTTGCTCTGGTTCTACATATTTTCGGGCTTGTTGATGATGGTCGAAGTAAAAGCGAAAATACGTCACATCTTCCCATGGCGGTTGGGGATCACAAAGCACATCAGAAAAACCAGGCACAGTGGTCACTCCATACTCCTTCTCTACCAGCTCAAGGATATTTTCTCCCTTCAGTTCATACTTTTCCTGAAGGACTTTCCAGTTCGCCGGATCTAGCTCTTGGGGAGAACGCCTAAACTTTGCTAGGTAAGTCTCAAGCTCACTAGATTTATATAGAACTTCCACATTTCGATGGTTAATTACCGATGCTTTCTTAACCTTTTTCACCATGGGTGGAGAAAACTCCTTATTTTCTCGAAGGTCGATCCAATAAAACCATTCCGGGTGACTACTGATCAGATCATTATCGCGAGAAGCTGTCCGGAAAACAAAATCCACCATTACCTGCAAACCCAATATATGGCTGGCTTCTACGAAAGCCTTAAATTCGGTGTCCAATAAAGGAACGGTCATCTCCCCAAGCAACTGATCATGAAGCCCCGAATCTAATTGATAGAAATTTTTAATCGCATAAGGACTACCTAATTCCCCCTTTTTATATTTCTCGCCGTTAGCAAAGACCGGTAAGAGATAGATGATATCTGCCCCTAACGTTTTAAGGAAAGGAAGAAGGGCTATCGCCTTTAAGAAAGTGCCAGGACAAACCGGTTCGCCAGGATAATGAGCCCAAGCTGTCAGTGTTCGTAAAAAGGCGCTATAGATTATTTTGTGGCAGAGAAGGTTACCATTATTCTTCTTAAAAGAGCGCTCCGCCGGGATGCTATTGTCTGAGGCTTGCGCAGCAATATACTTTAAAGCCTCAAGGTAAAACTGACCGGGGTCTACTCCGATCTCTCCCGGTCGACTCTCTTCTAAAGTATAATCTTTAAAACCAAAACAATTCCAAATCTCAGGAAGAAAATAGTCTCCGCGAACTAGCTTTTCCTGCCTTTTCAAGCTATCAATGAGCATTTTTAAGTTAGTCATTATTCTGCCGCTGCTCCCCCTCTTCTTGTGACAACCTCTCCCCTTAGTCTAACCTTTAGAAGGCGTCCTTACTTACCGCAACTTTTTTTCTAGATTTAAAATTAATTTAAAACTCCTTATGCCCATTTTTCACACCTTATCGATCTTAATCTTATAATAAGCAGCTAAAAAGAAGGGCCGTCATAAACCCAATCGCCCCGCAGACAGGGAAAGTTAAGAGCCAGGCAATTACCAACTCTGTTACCACTCCCCAATTAACAGCAGAGCTTCCCTGAGAGGCGCCAGCCCCCATAATCGCGCTATTAATCGTATGGGTAGTGCTTAAAGGCGCTCCTAAACTGGTCGCAAACAGAATAGCCGCTGTCGCTGCGGATTGCGCGGCAAAGCCTTGATCAGGTTCAAGCTTAACCATCTTCGTTCCAATCTTCTCAATAATCCTCCAGCCCCCGACGGAAGTGCCGACGCCCATAATTAGGGAGCAAAGAATAATTACCCATGGTTGAATCTGAAAAGCTGGCAAAAAACCGGCTAAAACCAGCGCCAACGTGAAGATGCCAATGAATTTTTGACCGTCATTACTGCCATGACTGATCGCCATGCCCCCGGCAGCAATAATTTGTAAGACATTAAATACCCGTTTGCTTTTCTCCTGCGGCACATCGGCAAAAAAAGTCCGAATAAACCAGGCGGTTCCGAATCCACCACCCGAACCAAAAAGTAAAGAGACAATTAAGCCGATAAAAACTTTTTTCCACCCGGCAAGAATCAAAACTCCCGGACCGGCTGTTGCCAAACTTGCTCCCGCCAAACCGGCAATCAAGGCATGACTCTCACTGGTTGGCAAGCCCAAAAAAGAAGCGGCGGTCGCCCAAATTACGATCCCGACCATCGCTGCCCCTACCGTGACTAGATTGATCGCCTCTGGTTTAACAATTCCCGTGCCAATGGTTCTAGCCACTTCACGTCCGTAAAAAGCTCCGATAATATTACCGATCATGGCCATTACAACCGCGGCCTTTGGTTTCATGGCCTTGGTAGAAATTACAGTCGCAATCGTATTTGGGGCGTCTGTCCAACCATTTACAAACTCCGAAGCGAGGATCAAACCTAAAACCAGGATCAGACTATAATTAACCATTTCCCCCTCCATAATCGTTACTTTAATAGTAATTGCGCCTTACACCTTCTGTTTCTCCCGGGCTCCCCCCAGCCCCTTTAGTTTTGTTCAACCATAATAATCGTAACCACCTTATCTAAAATACTCTCGCAGCTCGTCACTCGTCACTCGTAGTGAATGATAGCCTTTGTAGACAAGCTCCACATGAAATTCGTATTTTTATCACTTCACGTGTGTGGGCGGTAGCCGGCGTGAACGACTACCTTGCTATACGTGCCAACACCTAATTATATTGCTCTGCTCGGATGAAAATCCCTACCGATCAAAAACACCCCGTACTCTTACGGGGTGTTTGCTTTCTCTTCTAATTGCATCGCGTTTAAGGCTAAAGCGCATTCTAGCCTTTTTTTCAGAAGCTTACAAGCTAAATAATTCGGTTTTAAAATACTGCCATTGGCAAAATAGGCATGGGCATGACAGCCGCCACTGCAATAATATCTAGCCCAACACTGGCTGCATCCTTCCTTCTGATACAGCCGAGCCTGCCTGAAAGTCTCTCTGGTCTCTGCCGCCTTTATTCCGGTAAAGACATCCCCTAAGGCAAAAGTTTTCTCCCCCACGAACTGATGACAGGGGTAAAGTTCTCCCTGGGGGGTAACAGCCAAATAATCAAAACCCGCCCCGCAACCCAATAGTCTCTTTGGTAAACAAGGAGCCTTTTCCAAATCGACTACGAAATGAAAAAATCTGAACGGATCTCCTTGCTTTTGCGTTTCTAAATAAAACAGCGCTAACCGATCATACTCTTCATAAATATAAGGAAGATCCTCTTCTTGGATCGCATAGGGAAGCTCAGGCGCGCAAACCACCGGTTCTAACGAAATAGAGCGCATTCCTAAATCGTAAAAATGCTTTACATCTTGACAAAAATCAAGATTATACCGGGTAAAAGTCCCTCGCACATAATGAGTTAACTCCGGGAAATCCCGGATTACTTCCAAAATTCGAGGCACAATCCGCTGATAGGAACCTTTGCCCCGCATGCGGTCATTTACTTCCTTCCGTCCATCAAGGCTAAGAACCAAACCCATCCTGTGCTCACGCAAAAACTCCAGCAATTCCCGGTTCAGTTCCAAGGTATTGGTAGTAAGAGTAAAATGCATCTTCTTCCCCACTGAGGAAGCCTTTTCTTCCCCATATAAGACCAAGGCATAAAGAAGTTCTTTATTGAGCAGAGGCTCCCCGCCAAAAAAATCCGCTTCCAGGTGTTCCTTCTCTCCCGAGGCCGAACAAAGAAAATCAATAGCTGCTCGTCCTACTTCAGGAGACATCAGGCTTTTGTCCCCCCCAAAAGCCCCTCCCCCTGCGAAGCAATAAACACACCTTAACTGACAATCATGCGCCAGATGGAGACAGAGGGCTTTAAGGTCTGGCTTTAAGTTAAAGACCGGCTTCTCAAGAAAAGGATCGTCCTCGGCCAAATAACCCTCTTGCTTTAAGATCAAGAGTTCTTCCTCCACTTCTTCATTAACGGCCGACGAAAACTCCTTCTCATATAATTGCCGGTATTTGCTAGCGTCTTCTGTTGTAGATTCGGCCTTTAATCGTAAAAAAGTCGGTCGATCAATATTAAATAAAGAATTGGAAGGGGTATCAAAAAGATAGTACTGCTCTAAAAAGGAGAACACATGCCAGTTCATTTTCTCACCGTCCTCACAAAAATAAAAGGCCCGGTCACCCGGGCCATACTCCAAAGTTATCTCTCACAGACCTGGTTGCCCACCGTGCAAGAGGTCTTACAGGCAGATTGACATGAATTAGCACAGCGCCCACAACCACCTGTTTTCGCCGTCGATTGCAGTTTCATCAGAACAACAGGTTTAATATGTTTCAAGGTTCTCCCTCCATTCCGCTCTGGATTTATCATTGCACTGGTTAATTATTTCCCCGATAAGCCCAGCAAAAGCTTACTGTATCAAGGATTAAGCACCTTTTAGTATATGACTTAATACCAGCTTTGTCAATGTAAAAAAGGGAGGACACATCATCTCATATGTCAATTTGATTTTTTTCTATTTTTTCAAGATCATAACTAGGTTTTAAGGTTATTAGCTCTCTTGCAAACATCAAAGAAAAATAACCGATTAAAACATCTATGAACGGATTATTTTTTATCATTAATGCTATGATTACCAAAATAAGATTAGCAACCCATAGATAATAAATATAGATTTTCCCCCATTTTGTTTTCTTGAATTTATCTCTTACGTCTAACATGGTTTGTGCATCCAAAAAAGATTTTTTATCCTCTAAAAAACCCAAATATTGCATTACCCCACCAATACTGCCAAACAATAAACCGCTTATTAGCATGTAAATATCAGTAAAGTTATTAATAATCAGTAAGCCAAATGTTATTATCGCCCATATAATTATAGTTTTAACATTAGTTTTGAACTTTAAGGAATTATGTATATTACTCGTTTATTTCACCTCTTTTTATCTTTCATAATCGAGGTAGGACAGCGGATTACTATTATTTCAATGATCATAATATAATTCTTTTTAAAAGCTAATAATTTACCCCAAATTATACCTTCAGCACTTTCTGTGTACGTTTCGCTGCTGTGCTTTTACCCGTTTCTTTTCAAAGAACTTCGGTCTTTGCATTTCCATTTTTCACATTGCTCAATACGCTTACCATTATCACCTTGCTCTTTGTCATAAGAAAATTGTTTTAACAATGAACAAGGAAATTCCCTACATTCACCGCAGTGTTTAACTTTTTTATCTTCACAACAAGTCTTTACCGGACAACTTTCGCCCCAAAAAGGCTTTGAAATCTGTACACAACCCTTGCAATTCATCTGCTCTTTGTATTCGCACTCATTGCATAAAATACCACACCTTGACTCAATCATTTTTTTCTTCTCCTAAATCTCCTTTTTTATTCTTCTGTTAAATGAGCTTTACATACTCCAACACTTAACTGATATATCTAAATATTAACATATTATAGAATGCAATACAATAGCCTTATAAATCTAATTTTGTCAAATCAATACCTCCTAATATTATCATTATTCTTTTCGTGCCACATAGTCACTGCGTTGTTCCTACTCACTCCAAACTAGCTGATCAGTTCGTCCACAAATTTCTCAAACTTTTGGTCCAGAATCAACTCATGGGTTTTCAGCTCGCCATTAAAGTAAATGCCGCAAGTTCC
>ENA-UOOK01004863-UOOK01004863.1-fermentation-metagenome-genome-assembly--contig:-NODE-4863-length-13990-cov-8.959670_pt1 | contig 13990 bp, 20 predicted proteins | sample MGYA00245777_ERZ724023 | MGnify/ENA primary metagenome ERZ724023 (study PRJEB28704, sample SAMN03018312) | fermentation metagenome | biome: anthropogenic terrestrial biome; feature: soil; material... | reverse complement strand
CAAGCGCATTGACAGCTATTCAAAACGACCTCGACAATCCTAATCAATATAAAGCTGATGTAAGCAACTTGGCACTGCAAGCGACCTCACTGGCAATCAAAGGGCAAACGGATAAGATACCCGCCGCACCCGCTCAAACAGGTGAATACAATGCGGCACTGACTGCGATCCAGGCTGATTTGGATAACCCCAATCAATACAAGGCGGACGTGTCAGGACTGGCGACTACCGCTCACGTTCAAGAAGTGGAAAACAAGATCGATGCGATTGACGTGACTACTGTAGCCAGCATGGGTAAGATTGACAACCTAGATGCAAAGGTAAGCACGATAGATACAGACTCACTTATGCAGTACTTGATTGACGGATATACCTTCGAGCAAGTTGTAGAGATATTAGCTGCAGTATTAGCAGGCAAGCTAACAAGAAACGCCAATACATTGACGTTCAGGGATTTGACAGACACTTTAGACCGCCTTGTTGTTGTCACAGACAATAATAAGCAGCGGACAGACACAACTTACACGGTGTAGCATGGACTTTTGGGCAGATACTTACTGGGCTGACACTTACTGGACTGACACTTATTGGTCGGTGCTGTTCATCGTCGTAACGCCACTATGCCGAGTATTGAGCATTCCCAGAGAGAATAGGTATCTATCAATTCCCTTTGAGAATAGGTATCTAACAATTCCAAAATGCCATGACGGAGGAGACGTTTAATGATAAAAAGCCCTAATGCAAAGCTTGATTTTGGTTTCAATTGGAGACCGAAAGGCGAAGAGTGGTTGCAAGATGATGAGACAATCACAAGTTACGTTATCGCTGCTCCAGCAGGCATTACGAAAGAAGGCGATTCTGAAAGTGGCGGGGTGGTCACGGTTTGGCTATCCGGCGGAACAGTGAATACCGAGTATTGCATTACTTGCAAAATTACTACTAGTGCCGGCAGAATTGACGATAGATCTATGCGGATTCAAGTGGAGAACAGATGAGCGATGCCCATATCGAGAAAAATAAACTTCTGTGGAACGACTTGCGTAATGAAACTAACGTCGCTGCAGCGATTCGGCAGATCGCAGATCTTGGCGAACAAGCCACCGCAGAAAGCATACGTGATAGAGAAGCTATCAGAAAGGAAATGCGTATGCTGAGAGATGCTTCTAAAGAGGAGTATCGGATAGTACGCAAGACACTCATTGGAAATGGAGATCCGTCACACAGTGTTGTTGCCCGGCTTGAGCGCATCGAGGAGTGTCTCAAAGACTCAAAAACAAACCGGGACAAGTTCTGGTGGGTTGTTATTCCGATATTACTGGCGCAGATTGTCCAGTTCATAATGCAGTTACCCTAGGAAAGGAGATTAAAATGATCGAATTCACACCCGAATTAATCGCAGGCATTGCAGGCGTCGTGCTAAGTTGGCTCTTTGGCTGGTTCCCCGGTCTTAATACCTGGTATGCTGCCCTGAAACCAGGAATTAAATCCGGCATCATGCTGGGCGTACTAGCATTAGCATCTGTCGCAGTTTTTTTGCTAGCCCGCTATGACGTAATACAAGTTGCCGAACCCATTACTATTTGGCGATTGCTCACTGTGTTCTTTAACGCTACGATGTTAAATCAGGTCGCATACATCTTAACACCTGAAGCGTCCACAGTAAAGACGATAAAGAATGGGCGAAACACAGGCACCTGTTAATATATTCGTACGCAAAAATAAAGCCCACCTACGTGGGCTTTATTTTTTCTAGGAAATCTGCCGCACGTCTCAATAACTCGGGGTTATCATGAAATCCCCCCAGCCCGCGATTGCAATCGGGACACAGTATCCCCCGCACTATGCCCGTCTTATGATCGTGGTCGACTGCAAACGCACGTTTGAATTCATCCGGGCTTCTACCGCAAATGGCACATTTATCCCCCTGTGCTGCCAACATGTTTTCGTACGCCGCGAGTGTTATACCATAATGTCGCCGAAAATCCGCATCCTTGCGGGCATCTGCCGAGAGCGCATTAAGATACGCTTTTTTTGCAGCACGTTTTTGCTTCGCAAGTGCCGACGTACATTCGATACATACGTCACTGTATCCGTCCTTACTTGCCTTGTTTTTGTAGTATCCACTTATATCTTTGACCCTGCCGCACCTGTTACATTGTTTCATCATGAACGTCTCCTAAGCCCAAATATGGCTTAATTATATCTTCAAAAAAATGTTCTGATTGCCCTGGGGCGAGCTCCTTGAGCATGTGTTTCAGGCGTGAGCGATCGCTTAACACCCAAACCATGCCAGTGCCATGCTTGTAATGGTGTCCGCCGAACATCCGCTCCAACTTATCAATATCCGATACGAGCCGTGTGAAAACCACTACCTGAGGATACTTGTGTTTATATATGTATCCACGCCCTTTGGCGAGCAATAACTGTTTTGCACTAAGGGGTTTCATGCCGAACCCATTCTTCGTTTTCAAGCTCATATGATTCGCCACCATACCAACTTTGACGTATTTCAACATCAACTTTCCAAGGCACGGCGGGCAGGTATTTATTTCCGGTTTTAATCATAATGTCTCGCATTAACTTGCCGGCTTCAAACACCTTGCTATCTTCAACTTCGGCTAAAATACTGTCATGAACACTCGATACCACAGGAACACCCATTTCCTCAAGCTGTATCAAGGACATCAAGGTCAAGTCGCTGGCCGTGGACGCGATCACCATATGCACGCATGATTTGCGTACTTCTTCGTAGTTTTCGGGCACAATTAACGGAAAGTGTCTACGGCGACCAAAAATAGTTTCAACGTATCCGTTCCGCTGTGCTCGCTCAAATTGCGCTTTTTTCCACGCTAACGCGGTGGGCATATTCGCATTATACGATCGCACAAATTGCCTGGCGACTTCGACCGGTAATCCAGAACTCTCGGCAAACGAATACTCAGATCCACCGTAAACATACGAGAAATTGAACATCTTACAAATAACTCGCTGAGCCTTGGTGTAGTCAGGTCCGTACATTGCTCTGGCGACTTCCGAGTGCAAGTCACGATCGTTACGATACGCATCTAACAGAAATGGTTCCTGACTATAGCAAGCCATTACACGAAGTTCCGCCTGACTATAATCGCATATTAACAACTTATGACCGGGTTTAGCTACGTACATACCTCGGATAAGACCCCCGTAGACATCGTCTGCGCGAGGAATTGTTTGCAATGCGGGATCTCGAACAGCAAGCCGCCCGACTTCGGTTCCATAAATAAGGAAGTTTCCGTGCACTCGACCTTCGCAATCTCGGAAAGCCTTTACATTCTCAACGTACGATGTGAGAAGCTTCTTAGATCGACGGTATTCTTTAATGGCGTTAATAATGGGGTGTGTTCCTTTTAATTCTTCAAGTGCCGCGGCCGAGGTACTGCCCTCTTTAATTTTGTATGATTTAGGGGAAGGTAGTTTAAGATCGCCATAGAGCACTTCACTCAATTGCTTCGGGCTGCTTGGATTAAGATCAGGACGACCCGATATTTCGCGAACAGATTTAGTTGCAAGGTCGATTTGTGTCCGGAGACCCTCCGCGGTAATGTTTAGCTTATCCTCATCAATAAGAAAACCTCTGAGCTCCACTTCTTCCAAAGCCCGTGAAGCCGGCATTATGATATCCATAAACGGTGTATCGTATTGGCCACTTTCACGGAGACGTTTTTCAAAGACTCCCTGTAATGCAAGAGTACACACAACATCCAGAACGCCGTATTTCGCAAGTGCGCTGGGGGCAATCTTAGAGTACCTGTCATTTCGCGATGAAAGATATTCCGCGATAAGTTCCTGCTCATAATCCGGCATACCAAACTCGAGCGCGGCAATTTTCTTCAAACCGCGTGGCATGTTTTCATCCAAAATATACTGAGCAAGTAATGTATCAAACTTCACCTGGGGGTCAATGCCTAAGTGGCTTCTGAGAAACACGGCATCAAATTTCGCGTTATGTCCCACGGCATTCACGCGGCTGAAGAAAGCGTTCAGAATTCGCGCAGTCTCCTCGGCGTGATCGTAAAGCAAATCGTCAAAAATGGCGATGCCGAATTCTTCGTTCCACGCTAACTGCAGCATCAAAATTGAGTCCCGTTTCTTTGCTGGCGTATCATACCACTGGATTTGATCGGTCTCAATGTCAAATGCCACCCACGCATTGTCTTCGCACTGATTGAGGAATATCTCCAAATCCCTCGTGTTGTAAGGGGTAACTACTCGCGGATCGTAATTTCTCGCGGCCTCAGGCCCACGCACGTAAGCAGCGACTTCGGCCAAAAATACCGGCGCCTCATCTGGTTTGCGTAAAACATACGTAGGATGCCATGCCGGCTTGACGTCTCTTCCATCATAAGTCTTAAGCCATGCGCCCTTCTGATTAAAGTCGACTCCAAGTGCTTTGCAGGCGGTTGTGCCGAGGGCCAATATCGGGTTCTCCGTTTCCGCCAGCTGTGCATCAAGTCGCGGTTTACAGCAAGCTATTTCCTGGTCAGTCGGTGCGCGGTTGTTTGGTGTACGACAACATACTGTGTTCGTAAGAAACGAATCGGCTAAATCCGCCCCGGCCTGTGCAAATGCCGCTGCAAGTAGTTGTCCACTCTGTCCCGCAAATAGCCGGTTTTCGATTGCTTCGGTTGTTCCTGGCGCTTCTCCAACAATGACCCACCGGGCTTTTGGATCGCCACTACTGCCTACGTAAGGTTCATTACGTAAAGAACACCGGTCACAAAGTGCTTTAGGTACTTTTATGCCCATTGGCTCCTCGCTTACTCATTAATACAAGTTCGGACGATTTAGTCCACCCGTATATTTCAAGTTCCTTGACGGCAGCTTTTGGTACGAACACAAAAACTTCCGGTGCCTTCATTGCGAAAGCAACTTGTACAAGATCATCAAGCTTTTCAACATCCGCCTGCAACACAACACACGTTCCGGCGGCTCTATCAACACAAAGAACTCCATCAACTTCTCCGGTGTCTTCGTTTCTAATGGATATGTGCATTATTCATCTCCCAGCGCATTCAGGTACATTTTTATATTGAAACGTGCAAGATCGGGATCGAATGGCGCGGACCACGAGAGCGAATGATGTTTTGATGACGTTAACAATTTTCCTGCCTGAGCATACGCAACAGCAGCGCCAGTGTCGATTCCCCGGATTGACGGCAGCATATCATATGCTGCGGCAATTTCACTTAAGGGGTTTCTATAACATCCCAACAAATGTATGTTATGAATATTATGCCACTGATGATCCATTATCAATCGTAATGCAGCTCTACGACCTCCGGGAAGTTTTTCATACCTCTTGGCAATACATATCGTTGCGCATCCCCAGTCGACCATAGTTTTTGCACAATGAAGCCATTCCGTCCAGGTAGATCCTTGCGGACACATTGCACGTTTCTTAATCGGAATAAAGTCAAGCGCTTCTCCAGTGCGAGCCAACGTTTCATCACAATCATCCAACACATCGGGTAACACGATTTCATCTGCGCCAATGTCGTCGGCTGCTTTCAATATCTGTGTGAGTTTTACAGAAGCGCCCAACTCTGCGGCACCATTATCAATCATGATGAAATGACCTCGAGCGTGTGCATTTCGGTAAAACATACGATATTCAAAGTCGTCACAATACTGCGAAAGCACAAAATGATATCCCAAATTAAACTCTCTCACAAGAGAAAGTCCGGCGGGGGGAGTAATTACAGCATATTTCATTTGTCCTCTTTTTCTACGTCAGATTTTGTTTTTGTTAGCGATTCAACTACAAGAGTAGCGTATCCCGCAATATCGCGCCAATGATCCACACGCCTGGGCGTTGTTAGAATACGTGCAAGCTTATTTAAGATCATCACCCAGGGAATAAACATTGACGGGACATTCACAATAAGAGGCGGTAAATAACCCACAACAGGCTTGACCATCCGGCCTGTGAGCTTCCAAGCCTCACCATACGTTTTGTTGCGCCTTTCGAGTAAATCAGACATTGCCACCCACCCAGTAAGTTGCCGATGAGTTGTTGGTATCATGAACAGTTACCGTAACATCGCCAAAAATTAGCTCACCTATATTTGTGGCTATGTATTCCGCAAGATGCTCGGGGGATGTTGTAGATACACCTAATACCCACCCGTCACTACGATCGACTGCAATATTTATGTAAGGGTTTTTCATTCGGATATTTTCCGTTGAAATTAAAAACTTGCCCGCAAGGTGGTCTAATACAGGCTGCACGACCGAGTCGAGCAATACGCAATCTAAAACCATTTGTTGGCTGTCTTGCTCCTGTTCAAGGTCAACTTCAACAGTCACCACATAATTGTGTCCATGTAAGTGGCCGCATTTAGAGTGTCCTTCTAACATATGAGCTGCACTAAATTCGTACTTTTTTGTTACTGTAATCATATTTCTCCTATCTATAACATTTGTGTTCTAAATTCCTCGAGACTTTTGAATCGAGGCGGATACATTACGTCATTTAAGACCAATCGCCAATTTAGCCAATGATGTTCCGGTAAATCAGGCATTTTTTCGGTGTTCCGGATAACACGATCAATCCATTTTGTTGACCCAGCCCACCGAAGTGTTTTACTTGTGATGATACGAGTTTCCCAGGGACATTTTAATCCCGCTTTTTTAAGGAGATCGTATCCGTTAAGCACAATTCGTTTAGCGTCAGCGGGTGATATTTCTTTTCGTGCAAACCTGCCCACGGTTCTTCCAATATGAATAAACGCATGGCAATCACTGCACAATGATACTGTTTCAATGTATGTCATGCGGGCACGTGTAAAATCTATATCATACGCCTCATGAGCCTCCAACGGTCCAGGACCACCACATGCCCAGCATCTCATATTGTTGGCTTCATATGCGGCGCGTCGTGTCGTATCCCACCACTCTTGACCTAAAATATGGCGTGGAGTCAATCCAAACAACGGACGCGGAATCGTATGATGCCGAAGCAATTCAGGCCGTGTGAATCTTGGCGTATCTACCGCTATGAAATCAATGTGGGGCATTAAAACCTCACCGTAAGCACGAGTGTCGTAGCGGCAGAAGGATTGGGCTTATTCAGATAATCTGTCATTGCAGCCGTCCTTGGTCACTACGAAGCTCGTGCTCTATGATTCGGTGACAGTTAGCACACAGTACGTCACACTTCTCTACTTCTACCATCAGTGTCTCCAGACTCACCGTAACCCATTGCTGCGATTTTACAAAGTGTTTTGTGCTACGATCCCGGTGATGGAAATCCAACACAACGGGATTCTTTTCACCACATCGCGCACATCCACGTTCAGCTTTTAACTTATAAATGAACGCCAGTCTACTATCTCTAAAGGCCTTTGTCATTAGAACCTCACCACGAATACTCTATCCGGAATCTTGGTTGGAATGTCTAAGCCGGCTTCAGTTGCTTTGGCCAAGTCTATTCCATACATCCAGGCGTCAGAAATGACTTGCGGAGAGACCGAATACGGTGCTTCTTTTAGCTGCGCTTTAATTGCTTCCCGCTCAAGTGCTCCACGGCCGCTTCTGCGCCTGGATGATACCCACCAAGAATGCGCAGGTGTTAATTGAAACCACAAAACACTTGCTTCTTTATCATACGCAGTGTTAAAATAAGTAGTTCCTTGTGCTACGGCATTTACAATATCTTCGACCATGGTATCTGCCAAAGTAGTAGCTCTTCCCGCTTCCATATTATATACAGATGCTATGCTTTGCAACAGCACACGGGGACTGGGAGCTTCTGAATCCGTAATACGACACCACAACATAATCCCTAAGTATGCCACAATATGATTGTTGCGCACACGATCTGGGAGACTGCCAGGAAAGGCCTCGAAAATTTTCGCTCGGGCTTCAGCGAGCATTGCCGGGAGGTCGGGCATTAGGTTCAGCACCCGAGTATAGTAATGCCCTGCGAACCCTTCCGGCAACTTATCTCGTAATTCTTGGAACACTGTATACGCGTCGGAACCCTCAGCGATTGTGCCAGGATGTAAGTGAGCTACAACAATACGTTCTCGAGCCGCGGGGTCGGTAATGAGGTCTTCACCATCTATCGAGAAAGGAGCAGACAACGGGTAATCGACAGTTGTTTGATCTCCCCGACCCCGCGGGTCATGTCCTGTATCGTACGCTAGCAAAACAGTCCGTAGTAATTTCTCCACAAATTCGTAACGGAATTCACTAAAAGCAATAGGAATAGCGTTCGAAGATCCCAACAAGGCCAGTGTTACAAACTTCGTAGTACCGGCATCGTATGTTTTTGGATCAGTCTGCCCAAAGAGTTTTAAGAATACCCGTTGAATAATGGTGGTCTTACCAGAGCCCTTAGTGCCTGCTACATTTAGAATCGGAAACCTGTAATGGTTTAATTCAAGCCATGGCTTTAGACAAGCCGCCGAATACCACCCGATCATCGGCCAAATTGTTTCGTCCTCGTTTAGTTGCGGCAATATCTTGCCTAACCATTTGACTTGATCTGGCACAACAGTATTTTGTAAATTCAATTCCGGGTGCTCTTTACGCGAGGGCAACCAACAGACCGGTCCACTATACCCCTCGAACATTTCAGCCGCAGTGAGCACTTGTTTATCGCCAAGAAATATCCATTCGCCTCGGATATTGTGTAACCCCAGCACACTTGTGGCTCCGACTTTAGGTAAACCGGCCACACGTAATTGCTCTAACAAGAACGGCAAAAGCTGACGCAGATCATCATCGCGACCCAACCATTGCCAAGCCGCCACTGGCGCTTCTGTGTCGAACCGGCGCACTGACGTAAATGCACTACGAGTAAATACTTTGTTCTCCCATACATACCCTGCGGCTGTGACGTCGCACACAAGTGCATCCTCGGCATCGAACTGCGAACCATCAAGAAGCACTTTGGGAGTTATTAAAAAGGTGCTTAAACGTCTTGCACCGCGTTTTCCAACCAGAATATACCCCTCAGCATCTTGGGCAAATTTATACCCGGGCTCTGTCTCAGGATCAGCCGAAACCGTTTCACGAGCCTTTTCCAACGTCTGTGCGAGATAGTGTGCATTCTCAGTACATTTATCGCCACAAGGTTGATTCGTAAAAATGCAATGTATCATTTCATCTGTGGCGCCCGCTTGGATCAGTTTCGTTATAATCGCCCAATCTCGTTCGCTACGTGAGCGATATCCGCGGCTATCTCCTGTGCGTATCTTGTGTCGTGTTTTACTGTCTAATTTTGATAAGATTTGAATATCCTTCACGCTATATCTTAGTTCCGGATGGAATGATTGTAGTAGTACAGGAACCGGCGGGTCATATTTCAAATTTAATGTGCCGGGTATTCGCAATACGCGATTAGCATTCCAGGCACCTTTATCAGCGGTGGGCACATCTTCCACTAAAAGTTTGTTCAGATCTTCGATTTCTTGCGTGCTAAGTAGCGGATCCGTTAGAAACCAGTACAAATGATATCCCCGGCCACTTGCTACTATTGCTGAGGGCGGTATTGTGCACAAAGGTTTCTGAGGATCGTCGGCATCCACCCACAGGGCTGCCGTTCCTAAGACGTTGTTTTTCGTTGATCCCTTACTACTGCGCATCGCAGGACCAAAAAAGACATTTTGGTCCGGCGGAATCAAAATGTCCTCGTCATGTGAACAATATTTCACCTGGGATTCGGCGGGGTGACCTGTGGCCACCGCCATCAACCCGCCGAATCTAAACGTCTGCAAGAAATCCGCGTGACGAACTAAATAGGACTGAGCAACCATTTATAATTACCTTGCAGCAACTACCGCGACTTTTTTGACGCGGTTACGAGCTGCATAAGGTTCGCCTGATTCATCAATGCCGTTACCGGGTTGAATGTCGACGGTAATTTTGGCGGTACGACCAACGAGATCTTCTGGCTTGACTTCCCCGCGAAAATCGGCGGGAAATCCCAAACCCTGTAAGGTAGCTTTGACGCGGAACAGCGCTTTCTCAGTGAAGGTCAAAGTGTCGAAAATAACGCGGCCATCTTGCTTACCGCCTTCAACCTTCCACTGAATATCGATTTTTTCGTTGCCGGCTTTAGAAACGCCTAATTCGGCTTTAACGATTGTTGCAGTATAAACACCTGCGGGTAATGGCTCAAGGCCTTGCACTTTTGCGAAGTTAATAGCGGGCATATAGTATCTCCTGTGTTGTGTGTTTGATGGTTAGGGTGTAGGTAGGTTGCTCAGTCCTATTAAATCCGCCACTTTAGCCATTGTTGGATTAATGATATGCGTAACGCCGCAATCGTACTGATCTTTGGCATAGGTACGCTTTGTTTCCACTAACTGACCTACATTGTAGGTATCGTCATTGAAGATTTGATCGTCAGCCTTTAATTCGGGATCCACACGTAACTTAACTGAGAGACGCATTACCATATAAGCATATCCGCAAAGCTCATTTCCCGATTGACCCCAGAATAGCGGTGAGTTGCGAATGATCATTGACTCATCTTGCTTGTTGGCTTCAAGACCCGTGATAATAACATTGATACCAAGACTGGCCAAATTGAAATAATGAATAGACCAGTTCAGCATAGTGCCTAATAACTGACCAAAACCTTGGCGCGACATCGCAGTAGTCAAATCACCTGGTCCCGCAACTGAATTACCGGAAATCTTCCGCATAATGAACCGCTGTACTTCAGTTGCGCCGTCAATGATTATGGTACCGTAAGGCGGCGTGAGTCCTAAGCTTTTAGCCCAAGGGCTGTGCGTCGGCTGCCCTTCGGTGAGCCACTCATACGGCTCATTAAAATCTTCCAATTTCTCGAGAGTTAGTATGTCCGGCATCTTTTCTTTGTTACGTAACGATATCGGATTACCAAAGGTCTCCAACATGAGTACGCGGCCGAAACGACTATCCTCTGATGCAGACCCCGACAGCCATGTTTTACCACAACCAGGCTGCCCGTAGATTAGCAACTTCATTCCTTCGTTTGCTTGTTCGTATTTCTTAGTCATCGTTCATCTCCTTATCTCTTTCAAGTTCGTTGATATTGGGAATTCGCTCTCGATACTCTTCTCTAAGAAGTATCTCGTAATCACCTCCCATGCTCATGGTTAAGCATGGACTCTTAAAATTGCAAAAATTACACTGCATCCAATTTGGCGAGGGGTACAGAACCGTTTTAGGATTTAACATCTCCATTGCAGTAGCATAGATGCCGTCCATTACAATCTTTATTTGTGCAGACGACTTATGAACTGGCCAACGTATGAAATACTTCGTCTCGTTTTCCTCGAGTTTTGCAAGAATATCTCCATAAAACTCCTGAATAGTGTCTTCTTGCCAATCGGGATGTTGCTCAGCGATATCGGCTCGATACATGAAAGCTGTGGTATCGATTGCCGATTTGCTAAGCAGTTCGGATTGCAGTATCCGGGGATGTACAGGAGTTTTCTTACGCATTACATTATATAACACACCTGCAATCGGGTGCTTAAAAATTTTCTGCGCCGCGTACATATACAGGGCGCTCTGTTCATCGTTACCCAAAGAGTCAACAAGTTGCTGAACCGATCGAGCGGTTTTCGTTTCCCAGATCCAGTATTCATCAGTGAGGGTATTGTATACAAGTCCATCGAGACGTCCCGCAATAGTCAATTTACGAGAATTCCGTCCAGAAGGTAACGTGAACGGCACATTGAAAGGATACTCCAATTCTAAGAACTTAAGATTGCGATCTGAATACTTTTTAGTGTCCTGTGCCTGCCATGCACGATAATGATGCAGCACACCGGACGCAAGTGTTATTTGTTCTTCAAGTGTATCCTCTTCCTGTGGCCAAAGAGCGCCCTGCTCTTTCATCAAAGCCGTTTCGGCGCCTACAAAATCTACAAACGCCGCAATAATATCAACACCGTCACGATAATATCGTTCAAGTGCCTCGTGAATACCTCGACCCGTAAAAAATGGCGGATACGTAATATAAGGCTCAAGATTACGTTTAAAGGCAGAACTCCAACCCCACTTACGTCTGCATTGTCTGAATGTACGTACATCTGAAATATGAATTTCTGTGGCACTACTTTTCATTTCGCTCCCGTTGTCTGTCTGTTTTTGCTCTTTAGATTATTATTATAATACGAAGTCTAAAAAATTACAATATTCCTTTTAGGGACTTCATATCATGATTCGTGTAGAAAATAATACACCAGCTCCGTCTCAGACATTTTGTTGTTGAACGCGTTCAGGACGAGTTTATCCTCGTACGTACTCCAAAGAAAATAGATGTTCTTTGGCTCAGTAATATTGATGCGATGTATGCGGTCGATAGCCTGAGTCATTTTAATAGTAGACCAGTGAGAATCCATGAAGATCGCGTGCTTTGCCCACTGAAAATTTAACCCCTCCCCCATTGCGTCAATTGTACCCACACAAAACTTGGGATTCTCAGTTATTTCACGACGTCCTCCGATCACAATGTCGCCGCCATAAATACTGTGAACATGTTCAGCCACTGCCCTGAATCGGGTAAAGACTACTATAGGCTCATCTTCGTGATCCGCAACAAATCCTGCAAGCCAGTCCAGCTTTCCTGACCCTTCTACGCCGGCCTCTTCCAACAGAGCAGGCCAAGTAGCTACTTGTTGCAATCGGGTAAGTAATGTCAGTGCATTACCAATAAGCAACTGAGACCCGTTTTCCAATGTGACAATAATATCCTTCTGACGTCTTATCGTGTCGTACAGTTTTTGTTGTTTTGGCAGCATGTCAACCCGCTGCTCAATAACTATCTTTTCTGGTAGCTCAGGTGCAACTTCAGCCTTAGTTCGACGTAACATGAACGGCTGTAACAATTGCCCGAATGCTGCCGGATCCTTAGGTCCTCCCACAACATATCTCTCAAAATAACCCGCAGTCACAACCAGATGTCTTATTACAAAATTCCAGTAAGCCGGAAAATCGTCCGGCGAAACAAAGTTCAACAAAGACCACAGATCCGCAGGATTCTTTTCCATGGGTGTGCCCGTAAGACACAGACGTCGAGCCGCAGAAATCTTTTTAACCCAACCGGCTGTCTTCGTTTTTCGGTTCTTAATGCGATGTGCCTCATCTACCACCAGGATATCAAACACAACAGAATATGCCGCTTCACGCACTAACGCGGAACTCAGATCATAAATGCTCATTAGAAAGTATCCATGCAAATCCTGGAAATTCAGTGGCATTCGGTTAACAACCGCGACAGGCACGCCGGGGTCTTGCTCTTCGATTTCCAAACGCCATTGAGGCAGCAATGCTGGTGGTGCGATAATTAGCACACGAGTATGTGTCCTTACTTGCTTGCAGACCTCAATCGCGGTGAGAGTTTTACCTAAACCACATTCGTCGGCTAAAATGAAGCCGTGTGTTCGTCTAATCGTTTCGATAGCCTGTCTTTGGAAAAGATAGGGCGTCTTCATTTCCCGTTCCATTCTCTAATGGCGTCAAGCACAGTTTTACCAATCACGCCGTACCCACAATCCTTGCAAGTTATATGCAGATATACACCAGGGTGTTTCTGATAAAATTCTTTTTCCCAACCTTCTGGAACGTGTATATCCGCCCCTCCACACTTCGGACAAGCATTGGGTTTCAACCCGTGCCTATGTCGCTTACTCATTCGTCACCTCCTCTTTCTTTACCCACCCATATGGTGCTCGCTCATAACCGAGTTCGTGCGCCAAATCTGCTTCCCAATTAGAAGGTATGTAACTGCGATACTTTTCAGATTTACTCTTCATTCGTCCTCCAACTCATATACACGCTCTTCCAGCGCCTTTATTTGCGCTGATAATGACTTGAGTAAGTCAAGTAAACCCTCCAATATCACGCGAATTTGATATGTTTCGTCCATCAAACCTCCAATACCTGTCTGATAATCTCAACTGCTTCACCAGACTTGATCGCCTTGCCGTCAAACGGGTACACCTTCCAT
>ENA-UOOK01004862-UOOK01004862.1-fermentation-metagenome-genome-assembly--contig:-NODE-4862-length-13996-cov-6.774550_pt1 | contig 13996 bp, 13 predicted proteins | sample MGYA00245777_ERZ724023 | MGnify/ENA primary metagenome ERZ724023 (study PRJEB28704, sample SAMN03018312) | fermentation metagenome | biome: anthropogenic terrestrial biome; feature: soil; material... | reverse complement strand
ATTTTAACGTTATTCATAAAACCCCTCCTTTTTCAAAAAATAAACTCTTACTTTTATTTGACGCCCACGGCCCCAAAAAGTTACTTGTTTCTTTTTCACGATCGGGCTTTCTGCTACAAACTGGTCTGTATTACCCTGTGGATTCCCTCACCCAGTTCAATCCAGACGGTTTCAATATAGGGCAATTTGACCCCGCTGACCAGCAAGCTACTTAAGACTAAGCCCAAGAGTAGAAGCAAAGTAAAAACGGCCAATTCCCGCCAGTACTCCTTTTCCACCAGTTCGGGCGCTTCATAGATAAAAACGAAAATAAAGACTAACACTACGAAGATGATCACGATGTCACCCTCCGCCGAAGCCAACCGCGCACCAAAGCTACCCCCAAGGTAAGGAGGGGTAAAAATACAGAATAAAAGAGGCCAAAATAGGGATTTACTTCTTCCACAAAGCGTAAATGCTGACTTATACTCGGTGCAAAGCGAAAAGCCGCAATTAAAAGTAACGCCCCTAGGGGGAAGACCAACGGCCGGTAGGTCCTCAGGTTAAACACTTGAGCGGTTCCCACCGCCAGCGCATATAAACACAGCATAATTTTGATAAAACCCATGGTCATAAAGTTAAGCAGGGGGATCAACTCCAGCCTGGTCAAGACCCGGGCGATGTCGATCATCCGGTAAAATTCATACGATGGGAAAACGTAAATTTCACCAACTTTACCGACAACACCGACTGTTAGAAACTGAATAAGCAATAAATAGCCGCCGGCGCCGATCATCCCTTTCAGGACCGCGCCGGTCACCTTTTGCCGCCGGTTAACCCGGGGGAGAATCATTAAAAAAAGGACATTTTGGCCAAATGGAAAGACAGCAATGCCAACGGAAATCCACAAGGCATCAGAGAGGGGTAGATTAAAGAGGGGCAGCAAATTAGCTGGGTCTAATATGTTTAAAACCAGAAGCACCGAGATGAAAAGTAGAACGATTGTCGCAATAATTAATGGTTCGTTACTCCGGGCAATTACTTCGATCCCCCGTCGGCAACCATAGATCACAATCAGCATCCAGGGAACCAATAAAGCCATGTCAGGGGTTGCCGTAAAGATCGTCGTCTTCAATAAGGTAACGAAGATCATCAAGGCAGCCGCGCCTGTTTGGAGGAAGAACCATAAGAATAAAAGCGAGAGGAATTTCCCCCCTACCGACCCGAAGACCAACGCGAAGATTTCGAACAGTGTTTTTCCGGGAAAGCGTCGAAACAAGAGGAGGCTAAGGTAGGCAAAGACAAGTCCTTCCCCTAAAGCTAGAATCATAATCAGCCATAAATTCTGCCAGGCTTCCGTTCCCGCCGGAAGCACGATCCAATTGCCGATGGTAAAACTCATCACCAGCAAGGTTAATTGCCACGGGGAAATTTTGCCCTGATCCATCCTTTAACCCCCCTCCGGCGCTCTATAAATCGTCGGCTTGGTAATCAGTCCTACTTCTTCCACCATCACCTCAACCGAAACGTCAACCTCCGCCCCGACGAAATAGCGCTCCCATTCGCTTTCTAACCCTTTCCACCTGCGATGATCATGTCGATACAGATACTCGCCAAAGCCAAAAATATCGGCTTTTAAGTCCCGGGCTTTGGTCAGCGCCGCACCGATCTCTTCCCTGATAACCTCTGCTTGCCGCTTTTCCAATCGTTCAATCTGATTGGTGGTGGAAAGATCTACAGAGGTAGTCTGGGCGCCAAGTCCGGACCGGACTTTAACCTCAATTCTAACTTGGATTCCATGCTCGTTGCCTTCAACCGTAAGCTTCGTGTCGGCATTGAACAATTCCATTGTCGCCTTTCCTTCTCCACCGGGGGCATCCACCGTAACCACTCCTCCATCGACTTCATCCTGCACCCAGAGCAACCCCCGCGTCTCCTTGGGATCCAAATAACCGACTAGTTTGTCCCCTTTTATTACTCCAGTTCTGTCGATGATCAGTTCCTTTTTACCGGCAGTCTCCTTGATTCTAATGATCGGCAAGGTGTTTGCCGAGGTTTTGTGCATCCTAGTTTCAAGGTAATCCACGACACGTACTGGTTTGATTTTAGAAGTTATACCATAATTCTGGATTAAATCGGCGATGGCCACGGCAGTGATCTGCTCAAGTCCGGGTTCGACCGCCAATACTTGCTTGGGTTCATCCGGTGTGAGCAATAGCCATTTAACAATCCGAGGCTCGTGGTCGCGGATGATAAAATCAAGGGCCGGTGAAATTCCCGCCTTAGCCAACTCCTCGCCGATGATGAAGACTTGGGTATGGGATAAGAATAACCGGCGGCTGCTTTGCAATGTAGCATTCCGCACCGCCTCGAAAACTGTCGGACCGGTAGCTTGCAGCAGCCAGTACGGATTGCGTTGCCCACCACCGCCTCCGCTACCGCCGGGGCCGGGGGTTTGGATTTGCCTGGCCCGGACGATTTCAAAAGTCAACCGATACCCATCCCCCTGGGGCCCAAGGTCAAGCCCCATCCCAAAAACAAGGGCTAAAGAATCCAGTTCCCGCAGGTCCCAGCACCCGCCCAGGAGGGGGATTAACAGCAGGATCATGAGTAGGCGTAGGCCGCCTTTTGAAAATGGCCGGTTCCGGCCCCCTTGATCAGCCGTCCGCCCCATTTGCACCCTCCCTTTCTTCTTCTACCACCTGGTCAAACCCGACAGGTTGCCGCTGCGGCCGTGGCCAACCAATTAAGCGGGGACGGGTCCCCATTGCCCAGATCGGTACCCGAACCAGCACATCCTTGAGATCGGCCGCAGTGGACGGGGCCAGCGGTGATAGATAGGGCACGCCAAAGGATCGCAACGAAGCCAGATGGAGGAGGGTAAATAACATACCGATCAAAATCCCATAAGCCCCAAGCATCCCCGCCAGGAGCGTGTAAGTTAAGCGCAGAACGATCCCGGCTGTTACTTGTCTAGGGACCACGAATGAGGTGATGGCGGTGAGGGCGACCACAATGATGGTAGGTCCCCCTACCAGCCCGGCGGAGACAGCCGCTTCGCCGATGACCAAGGCCCCCACAATCGAAATGGTTGATCCGACGGGACGGGCGATCCTGATCCCGGCTTCCCTTAGAATTTCAAAAAACGCCCCCATCATGATCATCTCAACGACAATGGGAAAGGGGGTTCCTTCTGTCGCCCCGCTGAGTGTAACCAACAGCGGGGTCGGCAGCAATTCCTGGTGGTAGGATGCAAGGGCGACAAAAATCGCGGGGGAAAATACAGCCAGGAAGAAGGAAAGGTACCGTAACATGCGGATCAGGGTCGCGTAGTGAAAAGAGAAATTATAATCATCGGGGCTTTGGAAGCTTTCAACCCATAAGGTCGGGACGGTATTCACCATCGGTGTCCCATCGACCAAAATAGCAACTCGCCCTTCCAAGAGCTTCGCCGCCGCCACATCTGGCCGTTCCGTATAGGTAATTGTCGGAAAGATGGAAAACGGGGCATCGGAAATAAACTCCACCAGATAATTGGCATCCAGAATCTGATCGATATTGACCCGTTTTAATCTGGTTCTTACCTCTTTCACCAGTTTTTCGTTGACCACCCCTCTCAGGTAGGCAAGGGCCACTGTCGTCTGCGTTCGCCGCCCGATCTTCGTTTCTTCAAACTGTAGACCCGGATTGGTTATTTTCCGTCGCAACAGCGCGGTGTTGGTCCGGAGATCCTCGGTGAAGCCCTCATGAGGCCCTCTGATGATTTGTTCCGATTCCGGTTCCTGAATGGACCTGGTTTTCCATCCTTGGGTGGTAAATACTAAGGCTTCTTCTTCACCATCGAGCAGAAGGATGGTATCGCCTTGCAGGAGGAGATCTAAAGCCTGTTCGAACTGGGGTTCCCTTCGTACTTCACCAATGACAACTACCTTATCCGCCAGATAGTCTAAGAGATCCTCGGTTCCTTTGCCTTTCGCCTGTTTCATTTCGTTCATGAGCGGGCGGATAATGTCCCGATTCACTACTTGCTGATCGGTCAGACCGCCGATCATCAGCAAAGCCCCGGCTATCCCTGTCTCCGGACCCAGCCGTAGACGGCGGATGATCAGATCCGGACTGGCGCCTAGTTTTCGCCGGAATGCCGCCAGGTTCGCTTCTAGGTCTGGACTTAAATTCCGCCGCGAACTTGGCGTAGGCGGCTTTTTGCGCAGATAGGCGAGGCGGAGCTTACGCCTGAGAAACCCAAACATCATCTTCCCCCTCACCATAGTATGGTCCTAATCTTGGCAAACTAACCTTCCTAATCTGGGGGAATAAAAAAACCCCCGCAGGGGTTTGGGAATGAATCCAACGCAAAAAGCTTTATTCTGTTACCAACCGCCGCTGGCACCGCCACCGCGAAAACCGCCGCCACCACCCCGGAAGCCGCCGCTACGGAAACCGCCACTCCGGGAAGATGAACTCTTCGGCTTACTAAAAGGTGGCCGGTTCGACGGCATAATAATTGGCCCCGACGTGGGCTGAGTATAGCCTCTTTTAGATAGATGGCGTTTGTTACGGCGAGAGGATGCTGCTGAAAGCAGAAATAAAACGACAAAAACTAGCAGGTAAAAAAGGGCTCCGGTACCACTGTCCTCGTTAAGGGGGGGGCTGTCTTGCCCCGTGGGGGTAAATGACGGCTCCACCCAAGACATCAACTGCACCAGCGCTTGGGTAATTCCTGCCCCATAGTTATTATTTCGAAAAGCCGGGGCAAGGATTTCACGAATTACCCGACCAGCACGCCCGTCGTTGATCTGTCCCTCCAAGCCTGTTCCCACTTCAATCCGGATCGCCTGCTCAGCTAAACTGACCAACAGTAACAGCCCGTTATCTTTTCCTGCCTGACCGGCACGGGCGTTTTCCGCCACCTGCAAAGTATAGGTTTCTAAAGCTTCGCCCGGCGGTAAAGCTGGAAGAATCGCAACTAGGAATTGATTCCCGGTGGCCTGCTCAAACTCGGCTAAGAGGTAATCCACCTCGCCCGCCGCTTCCACCGACAGTAAGCCGGCTTGATCTAAAAGATGCTGCTTAAAGTGGAGCGGGTCAGCCGCGGCCTTGACCGAACTGTTCCCACCGCTACTAAAGATCAGACAAACAAGGAAAACCAAGCCAAATTGCGCCCACCACCTGGCCCCCGACTGTATACTCTGGCGCTTACGAAGGATCCCCATTTAAAACTCCACCTTTGGTAATTCCCGCGCTTCCTCGGCACTTTGGAAGTATTCCCTTTTTTCTAAACCCCGCATTCCAGCAACGATACTGCCCGGAAGACGTCGGATTCGGGTATTATAAATCTGGACCGCTTGGTTATAGCGGAGGCGGGCGACGGAAAGACGGTTTTCCGTCCCTGCTAGCTCATCTTGGAGTTCGGCAAATCTTTGGTCCGCCTTTAATTCCGGATAGGCTTCCACAACCACCAACAAGCGTCCTAAGGCCGAGTCCAATTCGGAAGATGCTGCACTTAGATCATGCGCCCCCTGCGCACCCATTAACCTGCTCCGCGCCGCGGCAATTTCGGAAAATACTTCTTCCTCATGTTTGGCATAGCCTTTTACGGTAGCTACTAAATTCGGAATTAGATCAGCCCGTCGTTGCAAGTTGTTTTCAATCTCCGCCCATTTTCCATCAATATCTTCTTCACTGGTGATAAAACTGTTATGAAAGTAAACAAACCCAATGACTAAAATCAGAATAATTCCCAACACAATCCAGAGTGTCTGGTTTTTCTTCATGGATGCTCCCCCTTTTTAACTGTTGTTCTGCCTAGAAAATACTAGTCTGTCGACTCACCTGGTTTCTATTTTCATCATTTCATGTGCGCGGGTGGTAGCCAGCGTGAGCGACTTCCTTCTCATTATAATATAGAAGACGGCAGAAGAAAACCGGTTTACATGTTAAAATAAGCGCTAGCTTCTCCCACTTTATACATTAAATGCAGGTCATGATCTTTAACCTTTTACCCCATAATAGCGATAGGAGGTGAAAGGATGAATCAACAACAAGGGCAAAACCCCCAGCAGCAAAAGGGACAAGCAAACCAGTTTTTCCAGCAGGCGCAGAACAATGCGAATAATACCCAGTTCGAAACGGCAAGTGAACTTGCCCAGTCCTCCGGTCAAATAAGCCGGATTCTCGCCAACCAGAAACTAGTCGGTCTTGAAATTGGAGGAATTGGCCAGGCTAGCGCAGATCAATACCAAAATCAGAACCAGTACCAGAATCAGAACCAAAATCAATACCAGAACCAAGCCCAATTGGAAGTAGATCAAGCAGCCGGTCCGGTCAGTCAAAAGCTATCCCAGCAGTCGAAAGGTTAACTTTTGTCATCATCTAACACCCGCCATTAGCCGGAAAGCCCTCAACTTAGCGGTCAGGGCTTTCCGCTTATCTCCCTCCAAGGCTTTAGTTTTAAAGCAGTCTAAGCCAAGGCCAATAACCCTTTTTGCGCCAGATCAATCAGGATTGGCAGAAAGATCGCCGGTAGGAGGTTTCCCACCTTGATTTCGGTGATTTCCAGGAGATTAAAGCCGATCCCAATGATTAAAATACCACCGACCGCCGCCATCTGACTGACAACTTCCGCAGTCATCACTGTTTTGACCAGTCCGGCCAGGAAAGTAAGGATTCCCTGGTACAGCAAGACCGCTCCGGCGGAAAAGAGCACCCCCGGTCCTAAACTGGCACCAAAAATAACCGCACTAATCCCGTCCAAGAGTGATTTGGAGAGTAAAATCTCGATCTTACCGGTCAGACCCTCTTCTAAGGCACCGACCACCGCCATGGCCCCCACACAAAAAACCAAACTGGCAGTGATAAAGCCCCGGGCAAAATCGCCACCCAAACCCGAAAACCTTTTTTCCAAGCGCTGACCGACACGGCCTATGTGCTCCTCAAGGCGGAACAGAGCGCCAAGGAGACCGCCCCCGACTAGGCAAAAGATGATCAGCATCGTAAATCTGCGCTCCAAACGACCGTCCACCCCGACCTGCAAGACTTCCTGGAGCGCGCCGGATAATCCGATAAGCACCACCGCTAACCCAATCCCTTGCATAATAGTATGCTTGACCCGTTCGGGAATGCCATGTTTTATTAATAGTCCCACCCCGGTACCGAGGATAATTGCCAGAGCATTAATGAGTGTTCCTACCCCGATCATCATCCGCCCTCCGTTCATGCTGTTTCTTGTATGCTTCCTGTCATTATAACAGGAATCAACCCCTCTGAAAAGGACGGACTAAAGCTTTTTGCGTTGTCACTTGATTCAACTATTCCGGTACAACCGGAATCTTTTTTAATGGAAACAACGCAAAAAGCCCGGACTGGAGAAAAGAAAATCCGGAAGCTTGACGGCTTCCGGAGGTAAGTTAGTTCATCTGTTATTTTCTGTGTCAATCAGATAGTCGATCGCCGTGATTTGGTAATGAAAAGTCCCCCCCGGCGCCTCCACCATTACTTCGTCACCGATGGATTTTAAAAACAAGGCACTCCCCACCGGAGAGAGGGGTGAGATCCCATTTTCCCCCGGCAACTCACCGTTGGGAGAGATAATTTGAAAAACCACCTTTCCCTTGGCGGTAAGGTCTTCAACTTCGACCCGACTACCGATGATCACCAGCGGAAAAGATCCTTGGTCTGTGATCAAGTGTGCCCTTTGGACGAGAGCTTCCAGTTTACTGATATATTCCTTCACCATCGCTTGGCTCTGCTCCCGGTCCGGAGAAGATGGGGGGAAGAATTCCTCGATAAAACTGGCGCTTTGCTCTTCCACTTCGACTAAGTGGGTGATTAAGGCTTCTTTAAGGTCACCCAATAAGACGCTTCGGGTCATCACTTTTTCCTCCTTGCCACCATATTATGGTGTTTCTTTAAAAAATAACATAAGGCATTATGCCTCAAGGACATAATGCCTTTACAAATATGTTACCATAAATGACAACCCTTGTCAATGTTAAGCTTTTTGCGTTGTATCCGATTTAGAAGGTTCCAATACAATATATAGTGTTCAACTTATATTCAAGGGAATTGTCTAGACAATTCCTAGTGGGCTATCAATATATTGTATTGGGATAGTTGAATCAAATAACAACGCAAAAAGCCCATGTTAGGCGACGAAGACCACCTTTTATTCGGTGAAGATTAAGTTCCCAAAAACAACATTTGCTTCAACCCGGATCGCCTCATTATTATCCGCGTAACTTGGCGTCCGGTAAGTATAGTCCCCCATGGTAACCCGGTTGCCATCCGGCAATTGGGCCCCGGCAAAAACGGAGCTAACTTTGATTATCATTGGGACCGCAGGATTGATTTTGATCATCCCTTGTCCAAACACCACATTAACCTCGAAGCTTCGGTTTCGGTGCTCGGTGGGAAGATCTGAAAAATCGACCAGTCCCCGGCTGAAAACCACGTTGTATTCATCCTGCTCCGCTACGATCAGCTCCCGGTCCCCAAACAAAACCGTGTTGTTTTCCACGTGAAAGTGGGGTCCGCCAAACAACATACTTAAACCGATGTAAATAAGGAAAAGGGCAACTGCAATCCGAAACACGGAAATATTGAGATGAAATACGGCTTTAAAGACAGCCAATAAACCAAGGACAATCAGAAAACCGCCCCAGAAGATCCCGTTAAAGGCAAACCCAAACCTCATCTTTTTACCCCCTATTTTCCCGATTTTTCCCGTTTCTAAGACGCCACCGCTTTGCCAAAAGCTTTTAACCATTACTTTACCATAAGCGAGGAACCTTTTCCTTTCTTACTGCATAGAATAGCCCTTGTATAATTGGAGGGAGGTATTTTAAATGCAGAACAGTGGTGTCGAAAAACTAATTAAACATCTAATCCTCAGTGGGGATACCTCAGGATTAAGAGAGTTAATCGTTAACCCGTCGTGGGAGAAACCCTCGGACCTCTTGGTTTATCCTATACCCCAACAGAAAACCGGCCAACAGTAAAAAGCAAAACCCTAGACTGGCCAGTAGCCAAAAACCGCCGACCAGCGTGGCGGAGTGTTCCCCCGTACCCACTGGGTTAATAGAGGTAGCAAAGAAGATAAAATAAAGGACGCAAAAGATCATTCCGGTTAAACAAAGTTGTCTTCCCTGGCGGAGGATTTCTTCCCAGTGGATTTGGGCCATAATGTCTTCAAGGAGACCGGAGGGGGTCTCCTTTTTTATCCAGCCGCAAGCAGCCGCCAAAGGGGTAAACTCCCCCGGACGCTGGAGGCGATGGAGATTCTCTAAAACCTGATCTGCTTGGTCACTGGTGCTCTGCTTAACCTTGGCGTCGCACATCAGCATCTTTTAACCCCCATTTTTTGGTGATCATTTTCCGGAGCTTCTCCTTTCCCCGGTGCAAATCAGCACGGATCGTCCCTAAGGGACGGCTTGTAACGGCGGCAATCTCCCGGTAGGAAAGCCCTTGAAAGTAATAAAGCACCAAAACAGCCCGCTGGGAGAAGGACAACTGGGCTAAGGCTTGATGTAAGTCTTCGGCTTTATCATGTTTAATCACAATGGCCAACGGTTCGTTCTCCGTTTCCTCCGGTAGCTCACCACAATTGTCTTCTAGAAAAACCAGATCGGCTTGGCGTTTCTTTTTTCGCAGGTAATCTAAGGCCGTACGGTAGGCAATCCGGTACAACCAGGTCCAAACGGTTGAGTCACCGCGAAAAGAGGGTAAACCCTTCCACGCTTTGACAAAGGTCTCCTGGGTCAGTTCTTGCGCCTGGTCTTCATCACGAACCATTCCCAGGAGTAAGTGATAAACTTTGGATTGGTGTAACTCCACCAAGATCCGAAAAGCATCCTCATCTTTGTTTTTCGCCCTGCTAATTAAGGTAGCTTCCGGATTGTCTGTTGTTTTTTCCTTCTGGTCCTCACTTGGGGATAAATCCGTTGTTTTCCACCGGAGTGAAGACACGAACAGTCTGGTGAGGATGAATTTCTTTCCCAATCGCTTTACCCCCTGTCTGATCACTGATCCATTCTCTTCCCGGAATGGAATTCCTCCTTAGGTGGTGACTTTCCGGCAAAAATTTCCGTTTTTAGATCCAAATTCGCAACCTTCTAACCGGCTTTAACCCATTGACTAATCGAACTTTTCTTGTTACTATTACCTTGGAACGGGTCATATAAATCTCAGGATATGGCTGAGAAGTTTCTACCAAGTGACCGTAAATCACTTGACTATGGCTGAAAGTGTACCTAGGGTTCCGGGGTGCTTATTTTGCATTTGTCTGGACCGAGCGGTACAGATCCTGCTGTCTTTGTGTGACAGTAGGATTACACCTTGGGGATAAAAGCCCGGGCGGGTAGGTTTCGCAGTAGTGAAACTTACTCTACCCGGGCATTACTATTTTGAGAGGAGTGGTCTGGTGGATAAGCGGGTAAGAAGAATTTTTGTGGAAAAGAAAAAAGGGTTTGATGTTGAAGCAAAGCAACTATTTACCGACTTGAATCAGCAGCTCGGAATCGGGGGCTTAGAGGAAGTCCGCATTGCCAGTAGATACGATCTCCAGGGAATCTCCGACGAAGTATATCAACAGGCGTTACCTACTATTTTTTCTACACCCGCGGTCGATTTGGTGTACGAGGAAAATTTGGACATTGGCCCTAATTACCAGATCTTTGGCGTTGAAGATTTGCCTGGACAATACAATCAAAGGGCGGATGCTGCTGCTCAGTGCCTGGAGATCCTGACGGCAGGCGAACGACCGCTGATAAAAACCGCCCAGATCCTCATGGTGAAAGGACAGATCTCCGCTGATGAATTAAGTAATATTAAAGCCTACTGCATAAATACGGTCGCTTGCCGAGAAGCCAGTTTAGCCAAACCAGAAACCCTTGACGATCGGATCACGCCGCCACAGGATGTGGCCGTGCTTGACGATTTTATCCACTTCTCAGAGGCTGAACTGGCCAGCTTTAAAGACCACTTGGGACTGGCCATGAGTCTGGCTGATCTGAAATTCTCCCAAGCCTATTTTAAGCATAACGAACAAAGAAACCCGACCATCACTGAGCTTAAAGTGATCGACACTTATTGGTCGGACCATTGCCGACATACAACTTTTCTGACGGAAATCGAGGATGTGCAGTTTGAAACCGGGCCCTTCTCCGCGCCCGCCCAAACCGCCTACACGGAATATCTAAAGGCCAGAAATTATGTTTATGGTGGGGAGCATAAAGCCCTTTGCCTGATGGATCTGGCGACCATCGGCATGAAAGCGCTACGCAAAAAGGGTTTGTTGGCAGATTTAGACCTTTCTGAGGAAGTAAACGCGTGTAGTATCAATGTAGACATCGAAGTTGATGGCAAAACAGAGCAATGGCTTGTGATGTTTAAGAATGAAACCCACAATCACCCCACGGAAATTGAACCCTTCGGCGGAGCGGCTACGTGCCTTGGCGGCGCGATCCGGGATCCCTTGTCGGGCAGATCCTACGTTTACCAAGCCATGCGGATCACCGGTAGCGGCGATCCAAGAGCAAAGATTGAAGATACACTGTCCGGAAAACTACCGCAAAGAAAAATTACGACCGAGGCCGCCCGCGGCTATAGCGCTTATGGCAATCAAATTGGCATCCCTGCCGGTCAGGTGGCCGAGATCTATCATGAAGGCTATCTAGCCAAAAGGATGGAGCTAGGGGCGGTGATCGCGGCTGCCCCCAAGGCCAATGTGGTACGGGCACTACCGGAAGCAGGCGATTTAGTAGTTTTGGTCGGCGGCCGCACCGGCCGCGATGGTTGTGGCGGGGCGACCGGCTCCTCAAAATCCCATACGGACGAGTCCATGCTCACCAGTGGCGCTGAGGTGCAGAAAGGAAACCCCTTAATTGAAAGAAACATCTTAAGACTTTTTCGGAAACCGGAATTTAGCAAGCTGATCAAGCGCTGTAACGATTTTGGGGCCGGCGGCGTCGCCGTCGCCATCGGTGAATTGGCTGATGGCCTTGAAATTGATTTAGATCAGGTCCGCACCAAATACGAAGGTCTGGACGGAACCGAGCTGGCCATCGCCGAATCCCAAGAAAGAATGGCGGTTGTCATCGCGAAAGCTGATCTTCCCGCCCTCGAAAACTTGGTGGCAGCTGAGAATTTAGAGGCGGCCGTGGTCGCCAAAGTCACTGCCGATCCACGCTTAGTAATGAAGTGGAGAAAGCAAACAATTTTAGCTTTGCAGCGCGATTTTTTGAACACCAACGGTGTTCGGCAAAGAACTAAAGTTTTTATAAAAGAGCCCAATCCGACCAGCTATTTTAGGACGCAGCTCAACAAGGACAAAAACACCAGCCAACTGGAGACGGCTTGGATTAATACTTTGAGAAATATTAACGTCGCCAGCCAAAAAGGATTGGTTGAACGCTTTGATAGTACGGCTGGGGCAGGCACCGTGTTGCTGCCTTTCGGTGGTAAATACAGCCTAACTCCTTCCTTGGGGATGGCGGCAAAAATCCCTGTTTTAAAGGGGGAGACCAACACCTGCACGCTGATGACTTATGGTTTTAACCCCGCCCTTTCCACGTGGAGTCCTTTCCACGGCGGTTTATATGCGGTGCTTGAATCCGTAACGAAGATAGTGGCAATGGGGGGCGATCCCAGCAAGATCCGCCTTACTTTCCAGGAGTACTTTGAAAAACTGGGCAACGAGGACCACAAGTGGGGCAAGCCCTTTGCCGCGCTGCTCGGTGCCTTTCAGGCGCAAAAAGGTTTAATGATCCCTTCCATTGGTGGGAAGGACAGCATGTCAGGGACCTTTAATGAGCTGAATGTTCCGCCCACCCTAGTAAGTTTTGCCGTCGGGACCGCCGACGCACGCCGGGTGATTTCTCCCGAATTTAAAAAAACCGACAGCCAAGTAATCTTGATACCACTAGCGCGCAGGGCCGATGAAACTCCTGACTTTGCCGTGCTGAATCATACTTTCCACTGTGTGCACCAACTCATCAGCAAAGGCCAAGTCTTGGCCGCCCATCCCATTGCCCTTGGCGGAATCGCGGCAACCATCAGTAAGATGAGTTTTGGGAACAAAATCGGGTTGGTGTTTGCGGAGGGGTTTGACACCAGTAAGTTGTTTACCCCGGACTACGGCGCCCTTATCTTAGAAATTGACCGGCAGGACGATCCGGCGGCGCTCTTCCCAGGGGTAGCCTATGAAAGGCTGGGGACGACCACCGGACAACCGGTGATCACCGTCGGTGCGGTTCAGATCAGTTTAGAGCAAGCCATTACAGCATGGGAAGCGCCTTTGAATGAGGTTTTTCCCTTAAAAAAAGACCTCCCGGGAGACCCGGAACCCATCTTTTACTCCAGTGGGAAACGGGGGAAAGCCAAGTGTAAAATCGCCAAACCCCGGGTTTTGATGCCGATTTTTCCCGGCACCAACGGCGAATACGAACTGGAAAAGGCTTTTTGCCAAGCCGGGGGGAGCGTTGATCCCTTTGTCTTCAAAAACAGTTCCGGAGATACGATCAAAGAAGCCATGACGATCATGGCGCAAAAAATCAAAGCCAGTCAGATCCTTGCTTTGCCCGGGGGTTTTAGTGCCGGGGCCGAACCCGCCGGAGCGGGAAAGTTCATCGCCACCATTTTCCGAAATCCCGGCCTTGCCGAGCAGGTGATGGATTTGCTAAACAACCGGGACGGATTAATCCTAGGCATTGGCGACGGATTTCATGCCCTGCTTCGATTGGGTCTTGTCCCCGACGGCGAAATCAGACCATTGGCCGAAAATTCACCGGCCCTGGTCGGAAATCCGCTGGGACGACATGTGTCACGACTGGTCCAAACCAAGGTGGTGTCCAATCTTTCTCCTTGGATGCACAAGGTCGAGGTGGGAGATGTCTTTACGCTTCCCGTCTCCCATGGTGAAGGTAGATTTGTGGCGACGCCAAGCATACTACAGAAAATGAATAAGCGGGGCCAAATCGCCACTCAATATGTGGATTTCGATGGGGTTCCAAGCCTCGACGGT
>ENA-UOOK01004861-UOOK01004861.1-fermentation-metagenome-genome-assembly--contig:-NODE-4861-length-13998-cov-22.277200_pt1 | contig 13998 bp, 15 predicted proteins | sample MGYA00245777_ERZ724023 | MGnify/ENA primary metagenome ERZ724023 (study PRJEB28704, sample SAMN03018312) | fermentation metagenome | biome: anthropogenic terrestrial biome; feature: soil... | reverse complement strand
AGTTCAGCACGCCCTGCGGCGGCAGCTCCTGCAGGCGATCGATATAATATCTGGCGTACTTTGAGTTTTCCGGTTTTATCTTGTCATCCTCGAGTACACCAAAGCTCTCAAGCATCATCCGCGCTTGCTGCGTCTTCCGGCCTGCAAAATAGTCAAAGGAATCCCGTGCCAGCCCCGCCATGTTCTTGCGTGTGACTCTGGTCTTCATGACCGGGAAATCCTTATATTTGTTATTGAAGTACTCGTCAAGGCAGATCGAAGCCGCAAGGTCGATCGTGTCCTTGAATGTCAGATCTGGTCTGTACTTACCCTTGAGGACTTCGATCAGCTGCCGCATCTGAGCCTTGTAGGTCACATTGAAACAAGTGTTCTTGTTGTCGCTCAGATATTTTACGAGCTGGCGGTTGAACATCTTCTCCTTGTTCAAATATGCTTCCTTATCTTTTCCTTCGCTGATTTCAGCCAGCTGATTTGCAGCAGCATAAAGTTCAAGATTCTTCTTGAACTCATCCGCAGAGCGAAAGAAGAAGTATACCTCGTCCGGGAGATTAGCAATATCCACATTACCGTTGTCATAAGGCGGCATGATGTGAATATAGAAATCGCGCTCCGGCTGGGCAGTGCTGCGCTCTCCCGGAAGTCCCATAAAGAGATAGCCTTCCCGGAAGATATTATGGCTGTTCCAGTTCAAGTCGTATTCGTAAATCTTAAAATTCGTGACGTATTCCTTCGCGTCCCATTCAAGGCAGTTATAGACAACCGTGTAGAAATACCGGTTCAGCTCCGCCGGGGCCAACAACGATGCCTTCTGGTTGATCTTTTCATCATAATCGACGATCTTATCGACATCTATGTAGTACTGGTTATTCGCGTCGTTGTGAATGATGAACTGCCCTGAGACGGTTGTCATAATGTCCTTGAGCGTCGTGTTGACAACTCCGAGAAGGAAGTCCGCGTCGTTTTCCGGCATAGAATCCAGATACAGGCAAAGATCATCCTTGAGGTTTTCGGCCGTGAGTCCAAACTGAACGTCGAGGCCGTTCGTCGTCAGCCGGTGCACACTGAGCGCATAGATGATCTGAATTGCCATCGGCTTATAGACCTTGTGTGGGAAGGATCGGTTAATGATCTCCTCCAGTTGTGTGCTGGCATTTACTACCTTGCTAATCGTGACATCGCTCTTTAAAAGCCCATTCCCCTTAATCGCAGGCCAATAGGTATCGAAAGAGTAGATTCCTGGAGCATCTTCTGGCACGTCTTTGTCGAAGATGTCACGAATAACCCTGGAGATGTTCTTAAGAATATGCCGATTTTCTACGAGGTAGACCTTGTTGAACACATCGATGTAGGCAGGATGAATCGGGAACAAATCCACAAACTCATCCATGCGTGTAGACATACCACTGTAGAGATTTGAAAACTTCTCGAGGTGATTGCGGATCAATGCCTTCTGCTCCGGATTCTTTTTCAATATTCTTTCAGAAACAACATATTCTGTATCCTCTTTAGTGATTTCCATCTGTGTAAAGCGATCGCTGACATGCTTCAGTGTTTCAGAGACAAAGCTGAACTTCGGATTATCGAAGATCTTCTCCTGGATGCCAAGGATGATACGGAGGTTGCTCTTTGAACACATTTCTCCGAATGCACGCAATACTTCCAGATCTAGAACAAGCTGGCGCTCATCTCTGGAAGTCAGGTAAGCAAGAAACTCATCAACTACGATCAAATATCCTTTGTCCGGATACTTAGTATTGAAGGCTTCCATCATCTGGCGGATGACCTTCTTGTTGTCACGAACAGTCGAATAATCCGGTTTCTTGAAATCAATGCCCCGGTTCTGGAAATCCTCCTCAATATAGTCAAAGAGAATGTCATAGAGCGACATGGTTACGCCGCCGATTTCCAACCTCAGAATCTCAAATTTACCTGCAATAGGCTCCATGCGTTTTGCAAAGTTCTGATTCTGCAAATATTGAAGATTACCTACGTCATTTGCAACTGCGGAGATCACACTCATCAGGTGTGATTTACCGGTGCCGTAGTTACCGACAATGAAAACGCCTTTGTTATCAACCACTTCATCCATCTGTAACTGATCGATGACAGGAGCCTGCAGGCTCTCTGCCATGCTGTCAGACATGACGTAGGTCTGGACGAGTTCTTTGACTCCGCTTTGTGTTTTTGTCCCCTCAACGAGCTGAATCGTCGATTCAATTGGTTTAAAGCTTATTAACTCTGAATACTTCATATTAGCGTTTCCTCCTTAAATGACACAGGTGATGTCATAGTTCCGTACTTCATATGTTTTATAATCTGGATATCCTTGTTCACTATAAATTAGAAGACCATTTTCATATTTTCCTGGCCAAACCACACTGTATGATTTATTCTTGCGGGTTTCTGTAAGAATTCTCAATACATCGACTTGATAAGCAGGATTGAACATGACGTCGATGCCTTCGATTACTACATCATCTGGGTACTGTGAAAGCACCGTACGAAAACATGATGATAACCTCATTGATCTGTTCTTAGGCGATATTTTCAGCAGTTCTTCTGATAATGGTTTACTAATAGAAACAGGGGATACGCTCATTTGTCTAATTTTTTTCCAGTAAACGAGTAATCTCGAAATCATATTCTGTTCTCTTTTTAAGTCATCAAACTTAATTACTTCGCCCATTTTGTTTTGCCACCTCATTACCTGATTCATCTTCTTCATCGTCTCGAACAACTTCTACGATGTCAGAAATATCGCAATCCAGGGCCTCACATATTTTCAGAAGAATATCCGTTGTGATATTGGCACCCTTACCGAGTTTTGCCAGAGAAGCTGAGCTAATTCCAGCCATCTTGGCAAACTCTGTTTTCTTTAGATCACGTTCTACAAGTTTTACCCATAACTTTTTATAAGAAAGCTTCATTTCTTATTCTCCCTTGGAAGGTCCTTCCTCCAACTTGGCAAGAAGCCATAGATATGTCCTTCCTTTTCATCTTTGTAATAAGTTACGACATTGACTCCGTATGTCTTAAAATCAATGTTTGGTACCATGTTCAAGTTGTCGACAAGAATGACCTGGCCATTTCCAGCGTGATTTAAGAAGTAATGGTAAAGCCCGTTTTTAAATGTTTCCCCTTCAACTTCCTCATCTAGATCCAAGCCAAGCAATGGCGTATCCACCATTAAAAATCCAGGTTTGATATAAACCCCATCGTCATTGAAATATTCATATAACATCAATGCTGTAACAGAATTAAGGAAAGAACAGTACCCTTTCCCCTGATCTTCAGACTTTGATACTCCATCCATCAAAACATTTGCAGTTGAGAAATCCCAACTGGCGTATCCGGCCCTATAGTTACACTCTTTCAAAATCTGGTTTAGCAATTTATCAAACGCACTGCCAACGTAATTCTCGAATTCTTCCTTTGCATGGTACAGCGGAGGATTCTTCTTTTTCTTTTGTGTTGCGACTTTCTTTTCTCCTAGCACTGACAGCTGTTCATTCACAAAGTCAATTCCGTTTTGCAACGTGGTATAATCCCGATATCTCTGTAGATCCGCACGATACCCGTGAATCTGCGAATTGCGTTCTCTTAATGCTGCAGCGACATCATCCAGATGGGTTTGTATTTCATCAAGAGCTTTTTTTATATCAGATTGTTCGTCTTTAACATTTTTCTCCGTTGCAACAATAACAGTGAGTTCTGATGCTATTCTTTTGATCTCCGCACTTATCGCATCGGAGTATCCATCATCTTCTTCTGGATGTAATTCGCCCCCACAAAACGGACATACACCGTTCGTTGGTAGTTCTTGAACTGCTTTTTGGCCTTTTGATATAAAATCCAACCGTTGTAAATCAGCTTTATACTGACTGATCAAAGATTCGTATCGATCCACGAGGACTCCACAATTTGCATATGACTGCTTATATTCTTGTTGCTGTGCAATATAATCTTCATTCTCAGCCAATAACTCTTTTATTTCATTTTGGGTATTCTCTATATCTTCAGACAGTTCCGCCATTCTGGCGTCAATATCCTCTCCTTCCATCTCCTCAAGTTGCTTAATGTAACTTGATTTTTTATCTGTAAGAGAGGCAACTTGCTCATCAACGTAATCTACAACGGCCTTTTTCGCTGCAGATGCGACCTCTGGTTTCAGAATTTCTTGGACACCTTCTTTATAATCACCGGTAAGCAAAAAATAGAGAGATGATATTAGAGCAGTGTCATATTTTTGATCCTTAAAAACAATGGATTCGGCCTTATCGATTTCCCCTTCATCTGCCCAGAATACATTGGCAATATTTGTCCACGATATTCTTTCTCTAGCATATCTGGCACTTGAAGGGATCTTAATTGTTTCAGACAATCCAATAATACGAAGCCAAAGATCGTTTAAATAAAGTGGAGCTTCTTTCAGATAATTGGTTCTATAACTCCCATTTATAATCCTATCGTCATTGCACTGAACTGTTGCAAATTCCTCACCGAGGTTTCTGGAAATAATGACTGTTCCGAAACGGTCTGTTAAAAATGTACCTTCAATATTTTTATATCCGGTAAGATGTGAAAATGGTTTTTTATCAGAGCTAAAAAGATAATAAATACACTTTAATATCCATGTTTTTCCGGTATTTGAACGACCAAGAATAACATTCAATCCATCTGTAAAATCTACAATTCCATCAATTTTCCCAGGTCCAGACACGCGCAGTCGTTTTATTCTAAAGTTCTCCATCTGTCAGGCCCCTTTCTTTTCAGAAGCTTTATCACTTATGTATTGCAATAATTCTTGATCTGTAAGTCCATGAAACTTTCTATTCACGATTCGCGCGCCTATTTGGTACGATCTAGCATAAGAAGATGCCAGCCGTCCTACAATCTGTTCGCCTCTATTGTTAATGCTGTATTCAAATCCTTTCTGCGTATTCTCAACAGTAAGGAAGTCATTTCTGACCGAAAGTTTTATTGCTTCTGCCACCTTTGTCCTTTTTGTTGTGAATTCTGAGAAGCTCAATTCATTATTTCCGTGTAAATTTTTATCGAGGACCCTGCACTGCTTCCCATAAATACAGATGAAATCAAGTGCAGCAAAACGATCAATATTTGCAGGTTCTCCTAACACATCTGCAAGTAGAAGAATCCTAAGCATGGTTTCAAAAGGCGTATTAAAAACTTTATTCTTCATATGGGTCCACCCATGATTTAATCCTTCCATCATTAACTAAGATGTGAACAATTCCAAGTCGTTCCAGATTACCGATTAGATCTTTGATCAGAGAAAGCTTAGATTTTGTCAGTTGCACATCAGATATTTTCTTTAATACCTCTAATAAACGCCTGTATCCATTGTCATAATCATCAAGGTAAGTTGTCTTAATTCCTTGGAAAGCATCATCCTTGAGAATGTCAAACTGATTTTCTCCGTCGTCGTAGACCTCACGAATAGAGCGCTGAATGCTCTCGGCGCTCAGATAAGCTTTTCTTTGGTCGTAGAAATTCACTTGATACTTCTTTGGAAGGCTCTGGATATCCTCCATACTTACACTTTCTCTGTTCAAAGCATCAGCATAAGCATCGCACAATGCAGATATGTAATTTGCTTCAAAGTCATATATCTGAGCATCGCTAAGTTTGATTGGCAGTTCTATAACCGCACCATCGATATAAAGTTTTCCATCGTGACAATAAATTCGGTCTGCAGCCAAATTTTTTATGCTTGGTTTTGCATCATGAATGGTAAGTCGGATTTCTACATCATGGATACCTTGTGCTAACCCATGAAAAATCTGTCCCATAATATCCTGTATAGCAGAACCAAGCTCGTTTATCTCCACCTGCAAGCCTTTTGCTCCCAGAAAGGCTTGCAGGTGTTTTTTGTCTGCATCATACAAATCATCAATTTCATCCGCTAAATCCTGCCCATCATATCTGCTACAAATCAATCCGGCCCGAGCTTTAGATATGAATTTTCCGTCAGATCTTCCAGCATTTCCTATAAAAATCTTATCCGCCATGTTCATCGACATACCGGCTAGTGGATTATATTTCTTCTCTTTCTCTAACTTGATTTCTTCCTCCGTCATCGGATCACGCAAAGAATCCCCCACCAGCTCGATTACAAATTCACCCGCTCTGGTGTTGGGAGCCATATATGGCTTCAATTCTTCAGCGATTTCGTGGAAATACATATTCGATCCACCATCCTTTGACCTGTTTGGTCCAACCGAGGTCCTGCACGGTCGTAATTCAAAAAATCCGATTCAGTACAATAGCCTTGTAGTTAAGAGAAGAAATCCTTTTAGCAATTATAACATATGGATTTACTTTTCTCAATAAAAGTAAGGCGTTCGTTTATAAATTATTTGCGTTCGCTCATAAAAGTTTTACTTAACTACAGCAATCCATTTCGAAGCCAATAGGTTCTATGATCACGGGCTATCCAGTGAGGCTTCGATAATCAGGAACGGTCTCCTTCCTGGAAAAGGAGCCAGCAATCAAGGAGACATGAATTATGGCAAATCTGAGTAGAAACGATTATGTGACAAGCATTGAAGAGTCAGAAGCAACAATCAGTAAGGAACTGGGATATGAAGTGATTCAGTCCGTTTACCAGCGCTACGGCGCAAATTGCATCGAAGATCTTAAAACTTCGGATCTTCCAGAAGTATTCAGCGAGCTTCACGCCATTGAAGCAGATTTGAAGTAATCCCCATCAATCCCGGCTGTATTTGTCCGTATTGTGAGAAAGGCGACCCGGACATGTCGTTAAACCGTCCAACCTTCACAAACGTTCACCCGGTGCACAGAGTGGCTCGAGCGGATGTGAAGGTCACAACTGAATAGAGAAACCAACCTACGAGCATGTGCTGGCCTTTTCGGAACCATTCAATTCCCGGTTCCGGATGGTCAACCACGCTCTTTTTTCGTGCGGAACCTCCGGTCCGGGCAACGGACAGGAGGTAAACAAGTTGAAACGTAAAAACGTATACGTCCGCACAGAAAACAGAGCTGATCAGCTCAAGAAGACAGATCGTAAAAACAGAGGAACCTACACCTATCGCTACCACAGAACAGAGAAAAACGGCACCAAGGTTCAGGACGTCACAGAGGAAGTCACCTTCATCCCCGGCGAAGACGGTGTGACAAAGGATGATATCAAATTCCTGCATTCGCTGGACGACCACGATGTCTACGAGAACCTCAAGGCCAAGAAGCCGAAGCGCGAGGCCTGGCAGCAAAAAATCATCGACGATTACCAAGCTGACTTTATTAAGAAGTTCCAAGAGCGTAACGGATATGATCCTGACCCCGCTTATGTTGCAAGCATTCTTGACGAGATCTTTCCGAAGAACTGGACTGCTTCTATCGAGGAGCTCACAGAAGGTGAGGCAGACGATGACTCTCTTGGCGACAAGAGCTCCATCATGGACAGCGCACGCAGCATCTTCGGTGCCCCGTACAAGAAAACGCCTGCCGAGGAACGTCTGGCAGAGCTCCGTGATACCTGGTCGGATAGCTGGAAAGAAATCTATGACCGCGTCCTTCTTGGCGGAGAGTCCATTGTGTCCATTGCCCGCGAGCGTGATGTCAATGAATCCGCCGTCCGCAAGACGACCAACAAGATCCGCAAAGCCATCGCGGAAGACCCGGAACTTAACAGATTAATGAAGTAAAGTGGTACGGATTTGCCCCGGAACCTTTGACGGAAGACTCAGGAGGAATTTTTACCTTCTGAGTCTTTTCGGAAAGGAGGAACGATGCATGTCAATGAGAAATTCTGAAGGCCATCCTGACCCGACAGCATATCAGGCGCTGAAGAACGTCTCCGCTCATAAGTTCATGCCGATTGTCTACGTCTGCAGTCCATATTCCGATGATGTTGAGCAGAACGTCATGAACGCAAGACACTACTGCCGCTTTGCCGTGGACCAGGGATGCATTCCCATCGCGCCGCACCTGCTGCTTCCGCAGTTCATGCGGGACAATGATCCGGCAGAACATGATCTCGCCATTTTCATGGACCTGGTCCTGCTCAGTAAGTGCGCAGAGCTCTGGGTATTCGGAGACCGGGTCTCAACCGGTATGGACGTCGAAATCACAAAAGCAAAACAGAAGAACATGACCATCCGGCACTTCACGTCGGAATGCAAGGAGGCAACGGAATGTACGAAACAAAACTGAATACCAGAAAAGTAAATGGCAAGGAGATCGAGACCTGGGAGCGCGAAATCTATGATGCGAACATTCTGTCTGTCGAAGCCGGAACAAATGGCTACCAGGGCGGTGACACCGGTCATGGAAGCCGTACTTATATTCGCATCTCTGATGAAGGAGGCACAGATATCAGCGCCAGAGCCATCACCGACCGTTTTGGAGATACACACGGTGTAGAAATCGCGCTGGGCGGGGATTCTGAACTTTCCACCATTATCGAAGCACTGAAATTTATTACCAAGGTCCTCGAGGATCAGATCAAGGAGGCTGAGTTATGAAGATCTCCTACGGGAACAGCCGTAAAGAAACCAAATGGAAAAACAGCGAGATCGGCTGGGACGATTTCAACAAACGTGTCAGCCGCACCATCAACACCACAGAGACTGTCGAGGAATTCAAGAAGATGACAAAGGCCCAGCAGGCAGAAATCAAGGATGTCGGCGGTTACGTCTTTGGACATCTGAGCGGCGGCAGGCGTAAGAAGAAGCACGTTCTCTGCCGCTCTGCTGTCACGCTGGATATGGATTATGGAACACCTGGCGTCTGGGACAGTGTCATTGTAAAACAGCCCTACCGCTGCTGCGCCTACAGTACGCACAAGCATACGCCTGAAAATCCGAGGCTCCGCATCATTATTCCGCTCTCCCGTGAAGTCAGTGAAGCAGAATATCCTGCCCTTGGCAGAATGATCGCAAAGGATCTCGGCATCGATCTGTTCGACGACTCCACCTACGAAGCGCATCGCTTGATGTACTGGCCCAGCACCAGTATCAACGGCGTGTTCTTTTATAAGGAAAAGGATGGACCGGAACTGAATCCGGACGATTACCTCTCCCGCTACGACGACTGGCAGGATGAATCCACATGGCCGGTATCTTCAAGGCAGTCCGCCGTCGAGCATCACGGAACAAAGGAGATGGCCGATCCACTGACAAAACCGGGCATTATCGGAACTTTCTGCCGTGCCTATTCCATGACGGAAGCCATTGACACGTTTCTCTCAGATATCTATGCACCTTCGTCTACCGAAGGCCGCTACGACTATATTCCTGGCGAGGCCGCCGCTGGCGTCGTGATCTACGATGACAAATTCGCGTATTCGCATCATGCGACAGATCCGGTCTGCGGAAAGCTCCTGAATGCGTTTGACCTGGTCCGGCTTCATAAGTTCTCGGAGTTGGATGACAACTACGCGGAGGATACCCCGGTCACAAAGCTGCCTTCCTATAAAGCAATGTCGGATCTGGCCCTGAAGGATGAAAAGGTAAAAACCCTGCTGGCAGAGGAACGGAAGGCCGAGGCAAAGACTGATTTCACAGATTCCAACTGGCAGGGCCAGCTTACCTATGACAAGGCTGGGAATCTGAAGAACAGTCTCCGGAACCTGACATTGATCCTTGAGCACGATGAAAATCTGAAATCCATCGTCTTCAATCAGCAGCTCGATGGCATGGAGATCAAGGGCGATGTGCCGTGGAAGCATCCGTCCAAATACTGGAGGGACGCTGACGATGCGCAACTCGTAAGCTACATCGATACGAACTACGGAACCTTCTCCCAGCGGAATTACCAGATTGCCGTGACAAAGGTCGCCGATGACCGCTCCTATCATCCTATTCGTGAATATCTGAAACGCCTGCCGACCTGGGACGGAATCCCGCGTGTGGATACACTTCTGATCGACTATCTCGGAGCAGAGGACAACGACTACGTAAAGGCAGTCACGAGGAAAACGCTCTGTGCTGCCGTATGCCGGGTCTTAAATCCCGGCTGCAAGTTTGATTCCATGCTGGTTTTGAATGGCCCGCAGGGAATCGGGAAATCGACACTCATTGCAAAGCTCGCAGGCGAATGGTTCTCGGACTCCCTGAGTCTTAATGACACAAAGGACAAGACAGCTGCCGAAAAGCTGCAGGGTTATTGGATTCTCGAAATTGGAGAACTGGCAGGCCTTCGAAAAGCCGAGGTGGAGACGCTTCGCTCCTTCCTGTCCCGCCAGAATGATATCTACCGGGCATCCTTTGGCAGACGTCCGACGCCGCATCTTCGTCAGTGCGTATTCTTCGGAACCACCAATGCCGAAAGCGGATACCTTCGTGATACCACAGGAAACCGTCGCTTCTGGCCCGTCAAAACTCCGGGTGGTGTAAATAAGCACTCCTGGGAGATCGATAAGCATGAGGTCGAGCAGATCTGGGCCGAGGTTCTGGAATATGTCCACGCAGGCGAAAAGCTCTATCTCGATTCCGAACTTCTGGACTATGCGACCGCACAGCAGCGGGACGCTTTGGAGTCAGATGAACGCGAAGGCATTGTCCGCGAGTATCTCATGCAGAAACTGACAGATAACTGGGATGTCATGACGCTTTATGAACGAAGAAACTTCTTAAACGGTGAGTCTGAATTCGGCGGCGGGAAACTTGCTGGCACCAAGGCTCGTACGAGTGTTTCCAATATGGAAGTCTGGTGCGAATGCTTTGGGAAGGACCGGGCCGATCTTTCCATTTCAGAAGGCAACCGTATCAAGGGCATTCTGATTAAGCTCGGCTGGCATCGTTACGAGAAGAAGGTGCGTCTTCCCATTTATGGAGCGCAGTGGGTCTACGTCCCAGATGGGAATGACAGTCCATGATCTGTTCCACTCATGGCCAGGCTGGAACAACGGAACTGGAACAAAGCTGTTCCATTCCAATCTGAGCCGCCTTGGAACAGAAAACCCGGAACACGTAAATCACTAGATTTTATGCAGGTTCTCCCCATCGCTGTTCCAGTTGTTCCACTTATTTTCATTAAATGGAAATAGGTAAATAGAAACCACATATAGAGACATATACATAGGTTTATAAACGCATAGGAAAATCGTGGCACAACCGGAACACTGGAACAGATCGCATGGGAAGCCCTCTCGAGGTAAATAAACATGCTTGAAAAAGAAATCGAATCCTTGCTTCGCAGCAAGGCAAAACAGATGGGAGGCATGGCGCTGAAATTCGTCTCTCCCGGAATGAGCGGTGTTCCTGACAGGATTGTTCTTTTTCCCGGCGGACACATCGCATTCGTTGAACTGAAGGCTCCCGGAAAACATATGCGGCCTCTGCAATTGAGGCGTAAGTGCCAGCTTGAGACACTCGGCTTCTCTGTTTACTGCATTGACCGGCCAGAACAGATCGGAGGTGTGCTTGATGAAATACGAGGCGCATGAATACCAGACCTACTCCACGAACTTTATTCTGGAGCACCCGATCTCAGCCATCTTTCTTGATTGTGGCCTTGGTAAAACGGTAATCACGCTGACCGCCATCAACGAACTGATCTATGACCGGTTCGAGGTCTCGAAAGTCCTCGTCATTGCTCCTCTCCGAGTCGCTGCCAACAGCTGGCCTTCAGAATTTGCCAAATGGGATCACCTGAAGAATCTTACCTACTCCGTTGTTCTTGGAACGGAAGCAGAACGAAAAACAGCTCTCCAGAAAAAGGCGGATGTCTACATCATCAATCGAGAGAACGTACAGTGGCTGGTTGAGAAGTCCGGCGTTCCCTTTGACTTTGACATGTGTGTAATTGATGAACTCTCGAGCTTCAAATCGCATACATCAAAACGCTTCCGCAGCTTACTCAAGGTCAGATCCAAATTTCGTCGGATCGTCGGTCTGACCGGCACTCCTTCTTCAAACGGTCTCATGGACCTCTGGGCAGAGTTCCGGGTCCTTGATATGGGCCAGCGGCTTGGAAGATATATCGGGCAGTACCGGAGAGCCTTCTTCGTCCCGGACAAACGGAACGCTCAGATCATCTTCTCCTATAAGCCCCTACCGGGTGCAGAGGATGCCATCTACAAGAGGATTTCAGACATCACGATCTCTATGAAGTCCGGCGACTATCTGAAGATGCCAAAGCTTGTCATCAATGAGGTCCCGGTCTGCCTGAGTCCTTCGGAGCAGGAACAATATGACAAACTTCGTGAAGAAATGGTCATCGACCTCAAAGGCAAGGAAATCGACGCTGCCAATGCCGCTGCCCTCTCTGGAAAGCTCCTGCAGATGGCAAACGGCGCAATATATGACGAGAACAAGGACCCGATCCTGATTCACAACCGGAAGCTCGATGCACTGGAGGATTTAATCGAAGGCGCAAATGGAAAGCCGGTCCTCGTGGCCTATTGGTATCAGCATGACCTTCTCAGGATCAAAGAGTGGTTCGATGTTAGGGAGATCAAAACGACGAAGGATATCAATGACTGGAATGCGGGAAAGATTCCTGTGGCAGTCATTCACCCAGCTTCAGCGGGTCACGGCCTTAATCTTCAGGCAGGCGGTTCAACTCTGATCTGGTTCGGCCTTACCTGGAGCCTTGAGCTTTATCAGCAGACCAATGCCCGGCTCTGGCGGCAGGGCCAGACCTCGACTGTCGTAATTCATCACATCATTACAAAAGGCACCATTGATGAGAACGTCATGGCGGCTCTTCGGAAAAAAGAAAAGACGCAGGACGGACTGATTGATGCCGTCAAGGCGCAGCTGGAGGTGAAGAAATAATGGACCCTTATGAGAAATTAGCAAACGCCATCGTTCTCTCCGCTGCGCGAGACTACCGAGCAGCCTTGAAGCGACTTAAGAAAAACCCGAAGAACAAAGACGCCATGCAGGACGCGATGGCATGCGAGCGGTTCTTCCGCTCCGGCTGGTACTCCACTCTCACCAGCGTGAACGGTGAGTACCTGATTGAACGACTGCGAAAGGAGGCAGTGGCATGACAGCAAAGGAATATTTACGGCAGGCTTACCGCCTCACTCAGCGAATCAAGCTGGATACCGTCGAAGTGAATAATCTCCGGGAGATGGCAAATAGCGTCTCAGCCATTCGTTACGACAGAGAACGCGTCCAGGCCACAAGGAATATGGATGCGCCTTTCATGCGGACGCTTGAGCGGCTCTGGGATCTGGAGAAGAAAACGGCGGACGAGCTTGAGCTTCTCTCTCAGCTTCAGAAACAGGTCTGGGAAGTCATCGAAGCCGTTCCAAACACGGATGAACGAATGGTCCTGAAGTATCGGTACCTTCACAACTATACATGGGAGCAGATTGGCGAGGAACTTTCTGCAGACGAGCGCACCATCCGTCGCTGGCACGGACAGGCCTTGCAGCATGTGGTTCTCCCGAAGAATCCAATCACGATCTGAAAGTCGCCGGAAATGTCCGGCTTTGTCCGAAGACGCCGGTTCTTACTTCATGATAGTATATACTCAGCAAAAAGAATAAAGATAGCCCGCACGCAGCGGACACGAGCCTCGGAAGGGAAAATCCCTCCGGGGCTTTTCTTATGCCTTGAAAGGAGGCAGACCGATGCCAATGAAACCGAAACGGCCCTGCCGCTTTCCCGGCTGCCCGAATCCTTGTGAGGACGGTGAGCAGTACTGCGAGGAACACAAGAAGCTGGCGGAAAGCCAGTACGAACACTTCACCCGTGGCTACTCCACCGGAAAACGATACGGCAGAGCCTGGACTCGCATCCGCAATCGTTACGTTCATAAGCATCCTCTTTGTGAGATGTGCCTCCGTCAAGGACGATACGTTCCGGTTGAGGAAGTTCATCACATCGTTCCTCTCTCGGAAGGTGGGACGAACGATGAGTCAAACCTCATGAGTCTTTGTCGTTCTTGTCACGAGAAGATTCATCACGAACGCGGTGACAGATAAATTTTCGTGACCCCAGGGGTGAAGTGTACCCCGTTGTTCGGACAAAATAATCAAACTTGAAATCCGAAAGCTGA
>ENA-UOOK01004859-UOOK01004859.1-fermentation-metagenome-genome-assembly--contig:-NODE-4859-length-14003-cov-4.000143_pt1 | contig 14003 bp, 11 predicted proteins | sample MGYA00245777_ERZ724023 | MGnify/ENA primary metagenome ERZ724023 (study PRJEB28704, sample SAMN03018312) | fermentation metagenome | biome: anthropogenic terrestrial biome; feature: soil; material... | reverse complement strand
CTCTCTATAACGGTTTGATCAGTGGCGTATCCATGGATGGCGGAGGTTTCTTCTATCCTAATCCGTTGGAAAGCATGGGACAGCATCAGCGTCAGCCCTGGTTCGGATGTGCCTGCTGTCCATCCAACATTTGCCGGTTCTTGCCTTCTCTACCAGGATATGTCTATGCCGTAAAGGACAGAAATCTGTATGTCAATCTCTTTCTCAGCAATACCTCACGGATAAATCTTGCAGGCAAGGCTGTTTCCATCAGTCAGGACACCCAGTATCCATGGAACGGGGATATAGCCCTCCGGATAAATGGCAACAAGGCAGGACAATTTGCCTTGAAGATCCGCATCCCGGGATGGGTTAAAGGACATCCCGTACCTTCCGATCTCTATGAATACGCGGATCACAAGAGGATGAATTATAAGATCACCGTCAATGGCCGGCAGGTTCCTGCTGCCTTGACACCGGATGGCTATTACACCATCAGCAGGAAGTGGAAAAAAGGAGACCGTATACAAGTTCATTTCGACATGGAAGCACGTATCGTCCGGGCGAATAATAAAGTAGTAGCTGACCGGGGGCAGGTAGCCATAGAGCGGGGGCCAGTCGTCTATTGTGCAGAATGGCCGGACAATGCTTTCAACATCATGAACGTCCTTCTGAACCAGACCCCTCAGTTTACCTCCGGGACCATCCCTGACAGCCGGTTCATTGCAGACAGTCTGAAAGATAAATTGACCCTTTACAAAGATCAGAGTCTGAAGACACTGACCACCCAGGCACAGACATTGGCTTATGACTCAACCGGCAACCTGACCGTACAGAACGTCACACTAAAACTCATCCCTTACTTTTCCTGGTGCCAGCGCGGAAGCGGCAACATGAAAGTATGGATTCCCCAAGACCTCAAAGCTGTGCGCCCCGCCGTACCGGCCACATTAGCCTCTCTTTCTAAAATTGCCTCCTCCACTCCCTCCCGTTCTCTGGGCAGCATCGCCGACGGACTGGTCCCTGCAGATGAGAATGACCGGTCCATCCCCTATTTCCACTGGTGGCCCAAACAGGGTACGACGGAATGGATCACATATACCTTCCCCAAAGAAAGAACGATACAGACTTCCACTGTTTACTGGTATGATGACCAGCCCTGGGGCGGTTGCAAGGTTCCGGAAAAATGGAGTATCCAATATATGGACCAGCACCAACAGTGGCAAGACGTAAAGCATGCTGATCACTATCCTATCCAGAAAGGACAACCCTGTACGGTAGAGTTTGACCCCATAAAGACAAAAGTCGTAAGAATCAATGTGAAGCAACCGGAAAAATATTCTTGTGGACTTTTTGAATGGTCCGTAAATTAAACCCGTATCTACGCCCAGAAAGGAACATTGCCAATGTTCCATGAAAAAAGACAGATAATACTATAGAAAACCAAAGAGATGCAGGAAACCGAATAGTCCTGTACCTCTTTTTTTGAGTTGCCGCCAGATGAGCAGCAGTCATCCCTTAGACCTGCTTACTGTTTTTTCAGCCACGCCTCCAACTCCGACAGATATTCCTGTTTGTGAGGGTAAGCATCCTTGAATCCGAACCCATGGCCACCATTCTCATAGATATGCAAAGCAAAAGGTACATGGTTCCTCTCCAGTTCCGCAGCATACAGGATACTATTCAGCGGACTTACAGCCGGATCATCGGCACTAGCCACGATAAAGGCAGGCGAGGTGGATGACGTGACATGTTCCAGAGGAGAAAGTGCACTCAAGTGATCCTGCCGGTGATCACCTCCCATGATACACTCCTGACAATGCTTATGGGTAAGACCTTCCTCCATCGTTGTCACGGAATACAAGAGAATCTGGAAATCATTCCGTCTGCCTTCAGGCAACTGGGCAGAAATGGCAGCATAATAGCCACCGATAGAAGTCCCCATAACCCCCAGTTTAGCGCATTTCTCCGGATATTGCTCTCTTAGAAGATCCATTGCACGTGTGATGTCCTCAAGAAGGACCTTGCTGTCACCTCTAGGATAACGATACTTCAAGATGGCAAGATTAATGCCTCTCTCATTAAACCAAGGTGCAAAGTCAAGTCCTTCATAGGACAAGTTTATCTGGTTAAAACCACCCCCCGGACATTGGATGACTGTCATGTGAGAAGGTCGCCTTGCAGGAAGGAAGAACAGAGTACCTTCGGGTGCATCCTGCATATCACTCAATGCTGATTGCTTTTCATTACCCAATGATTTTATTTTTCCATCCTGGCCATATAAAGCGATTTGAATTACATTTTCCATCACTACCTCCTTATAAATATCTTTTTCTGTTCCGTTTCTATCCATCCTGTCTCATCTTATAGCCCGCCTGCAGAGAGCCTCAAGACTTTCTACTTTCCGAAAGGATCTTCCTGTTCATCTTCTTCACTATACCCGGCCCGCTATAGATCATGGCAGAATATATCTCCACCAGATCAGCGCCGGCACGGATCATCCCTTCAGCATCCTGAGGGGTCATCACATTCCCGGACCCGATCACTATCATCTCCTTACGGATATGATCATGAAGATATTTGACCACATCCAGAGAGCGCGAACCGATTCCTCTTCCACTCACCTGACCGCTGCCGATATGCTGCAGCAACACCGGGGAAGTTCTCTTCAGATCATCCCGGCTCTTTGTCGGACCGGTGGCAATAAATCCCTGGAGGCTATAATGCTCAGCCATCGCGATCGCCTTATCCACCACTTTTTCAGAGACATCAGCCGGAAATTTCATGAACAGAGCACGGCGTACAGGAAGAGTCTTGCGCAGATCCGTCAGCCTGGAGAGTACCTGATCCATCTCCTCAGCACTAATACTTCCCCAGTTGACGGTGAAATAATCAGCTACCCCATAAAGGCGGACAAACACCTTCTCAAAATCTTTCACGATCTGTTGGCCGGTAGAGTTTGCATCCTTGTTGATGTTCACACCCAAGATATAAGGATGCTTCCTGTTTTTGGAAATACGCTTAAAGGCTATTTCCACACCTGGATTATTGAATCCTGTGCGAGAGATCAGGGAGCGGTCAGCAGGCGTTCTGAAAATTCTCGGACGAGGATTTCCTCCCTGCGGAGAAGGAGTAATCGTTCCTACCTCCAAAAAGCCAAAGCCGAAATCAGAAAGTTGGTCAAACACCTGTGCATCCTTATCAAAACCCGCAGAAAGGCCTACCCGGTTCTGAAATTGCAGACCTTGAAAGCGCAAAGGGTTACTTGTGTGATAAGATTTCCGATAAAGTACTCTCAAGGGAGAGATGTGACCATAAAATTCCAATGTTTTTACCAGTATCCTATGGCATTGCTCAGGATCGATGGTAAACAATAAAGGGCGAAAGATGTTTCGATATAACATGACAGTCTTCTTATGAATTCATACTTTTCATTCAGAGATTTCCGGACAGATCAGTCTTACTTATCTCCTGTAGTCGAATGCAAAGGTAATAGAAAAAAAGACCGGTTGGTTATACCTTTATCTTATGCAATATAATTAAAAGTGATAGGGCGATTACGAAACTGTCCATTTTTAAAGTCCTTAATGAATGGCATGAAGGACAAACCGCTTCAGAATATTCTGAAGTCCTGCACTCTCTCCCTGTTTCTCTACGAACACCAGTTCACGGGATAAATCCAGGCCCTGGACCTTAACGGTTTTAAAGGTGCCGTCAAGAATTTCCTCTTTTACTGAGCATACACTGACGATCCCCATACAATCAGATAATTTCACAAACTGCTTGATACCTTCCGTGGAGCCCAGGTACATTTCAACACGAAGATCATTCAGACCTAATTTGTAAGAACGCAACGCCCTTTCAAAAACATCCAGTGTCCCCGATCCCTGTTCACGAAGGACAACGGGAATCCGTTGTAACTCATTGAGAGAGATGCTCTCCCTACGCGCCCACGGGCCGTCAGACCTGACAATGGCAACCAGCCGGTCTTTCATAAAAGGCATATATTTCAACTGTGGTTGCCGGATGACGCCTTCCACCATCCCCAGATCAATTTTGTCAGCCAGGAGGGCAGTTTCTATCTCACGGGAATTACCACTCAGCATGGAAATCTTTGCCTTGGGATACCGCTTGCAGAAAGCGGCCAGGATTTCGGGAATCACATATTGGGAAATGGTCGTACTGGCGCTGATGCGTAATTCCCCTTCTGTCTTTTGCTGCAAGGCACGAACATCATAGTCCAGATTCCTGTAATCCTCCAGTATCCGATTCGCATGATCCAGCATCAACTTCCCCGCTGCGGTAAGTCGGATACTGTTCCCCATACGGTCAAACAGCCGGGTATCATATTCTCTTTCCAGTTCACGGATATGCTTGCTGATCGCCGGCTGACTGATGAACAACTCCTGAGAGGCCTTTGTAAAACTCAGATTCTCAGCCACACTGCGGAAAACTTTCAATCGAATATCGATCATAAATCTAAAATTAGGTATCTGTCCCCCGGAAGCATCAGCAGAAATCAATCCCTAAGAGGAACGTCATCTCTACCTGCTATCCGCAGACCATAATCTCATTGGTAATTACGGATCCTGACATCAATGCCCGAACCTTTCAGCAATTGGGCAACACGCTCAATCTTCGTATCTGAATAATGATAAGGAAACAAGACTTTCGGACGAATGATTCTTGCCGCTCTTGCAGCCTGTTCAGGAGTCATCGTAAAGGGTTGGTTGACAGGCAGAAAAGCAATATCTATATTCTTCAACTGCCTCATCTCCGGAATATTTTCCGTATCTCCTGCAATATAGATGCGAAGGCCATCAAGGGTCAGCACATAGCCATTGCCAACACCTCTGGGATGAAACTGCAGATGCCCGGGAGTATTATTATATGCCGGGACAGCATCTATTTGTATATCCGGGCCCAGATTCAGATGATCCCCATTCTTCATTACCGTACTTTTCCCCATGATCTTCTTCGCCGAAGCAGGATTTGCAACAATAATCGTTCCGGGGTCAGACAACTCCGCGATCGCCTTCGGGTCAAGATGATCCGTATGATCATGTGTGATCAAAATAAGATCAGCCTTGGGAAATTTACGATAATCCGTTTGAGGTTCCATGCCGCTCACCGGATCTACCTCTATCTCCTTTCCGTTATAATTGATTTCAATACTCGCGTGCTTAATAGCCGTCAGCACAACCTTTTTACCACTTTTAGTGATAAACGTATCTTTTTGGAATTCCTGTGCACAAGCTGTTGTCATCATTAACATCAAAAAGATTAAGATATTTGCTCCGTGATGGATTCTCTTCATATTGCTTACGAAGATAGTAAAAACCAGGTAAAAGTCAAAATATTTTAATATCTTTTTACATGGATAATAGGTCTTTCCTGCTGATCACACATTTTGATAAACAGACCTTACAAAGAACGTTTTTTAAGAAATTACAACAATTAAAATACGAAATAAATGTCAGATTATCTATCTTTTTATTATCTTTGCAAGTAGACTATGGTGAGAGGAACTGCATCATAAAGCGGTGTCCTCTGTTAAAACGTGAAGTATTTTAAATATTTTAAATATCTTGTAATTATGGATTTTTTAACAAATGACAAGCTTGTGATCGTCGGCGCTGCCGGCATGATCGGTTCTAACATGACCCAGACAGCTATCATGCTGCACTTAACTCCTAACATTTGTCTCTACGATGTTTTCTCAGCAGAAGGTGTTGCCGAGGAAATGCGTCAGAGTGGTTTTGACGATGTAAACCTCGTTTCTACTACTGATCCAAAGGAAGCCTTCACCGGTGCTAAGTATATTATCTCCTCAGGTGGTGCTCCACGTAAACAGGGCATGACACGTGAGGATCTTCTGGATGGTAACTCCAAGGCTGCTAAAGAGCTGGGAGACAACATCAAGAAGTTCTGTCCTGACGCTAAATTCTGTGTAGTAATCTTCAACCCGGCTGACATTACCGGTCTGGTAACACTGGTTCATTCCGGTCTGAAACCAAATCAGGTGGCTACACTTGCAGCACTTGATTCTACCCGTCTGAAGGGTGCTCTGGCCAAACACTTCGGCGTAAGCCAGACAGAGGTTAAGAATGCTTATACCTACGGTGGCCATGGAGAGAAGATGGCTGTCTTCGCTTCTCCTACGACTGTCAAGGGCGTAAAACTGCTGGATGTGATTGCCGGCAAGGCCAAAGTCAACGGCAAAGGCCTGACTCCTGACGAGTGGAAACAGATGCAGGTAGAAGTCACCAAGGGTGGTGCAAAGATCATCGAACTTCGCCGTCGTTCTTCTTTCCAGAGCCCTGCTTACCTCGCTGTCAAGATGATCGAGGCTGCCATGGGTGGTGAAGAATTCAACTATCCTGCAGGTGCATACGCTGACACCTCTCGTTATTCTCACGTCATGATGGCTATGCCTACACGTATCACTTCTGATGGTATCTATCAGAAACCGGTTTTAGGAACTGAAGATGAATTCAAGACTCTGGATGCAAGTTATGAGCATCTGGAAGGCCTTCGTGACCAGGTCATCAAGATGGGTGTTCTCCCTGAGGTGAAAGACTGGCACAAAGTAAACCCAAACTTGTAATCTGTAACAAGTAATATAAAAAGAGCAGGCTGATTGGCCTGCTCTTTTTATATATCCGTATGGCAAGTTCTCTATATCCTCAATTAAAAACCATAGAGAATGTAGTCATTCCCTGTTTCATATCTCTATTAAGCATCAGCGTTCCCCCACTGAGACGCATAATCTGTTTGGAAATCGATAACCCGATGCCACTCCCCTCTTTCTTTGTTGTAAAAAACGGAACAAAAATATGTTGTGCCACCTCTTCAGGAATCACTGGCCCATCATCTGAGACGTCAATGATAACCGCTTCGTTCTCATTGCAGTATGCCCTGACTATGATACGCCCGCCCTTGTCCAAGGCCTGGACGGCATTCTTCAGCAGATTGGTGACCACATGCCCCACAAGACTTTCATCAGCATAAAGGATCAGATCATCGGGTGAGACCGTATTGCTAATAACGATTTCTTTTCCTGGCATTTGCTGTTCTGCCAGACGAACCATCCTCTCCAGAAAGGGTTTTATATAAAACAAGGTAGGCACCGGTGTAGGCACATGCGTGAATTTACGGTAATTTTCCACAAAGGCAACCAGTTCCCGGCTTGTCCTGTGAATAACTTCCAGGCCATTGTGTATTTCACCTTCTGACTTCTGAAGCAATGCCTCACTGAGGGACGTGATCGGCGTCACAGTATTCATGATCTCGTGTGTCAGCACCCGTATCAGTTTAGCCCATGAATCTATCTCATTCTCGTCCAGTTCCGCATTGATGTCATTAACCGTTACCAGCCGCACCTGGCATCCTTTGAGTAAGGTCCGGGAAGAACGGAGTGACAGGTGACATTCTCCGCATTCATTACTGAAAGACACCTGGCTTTTCTCTCCAGGCAAAATATCCCGTATCTGCCGGTAAAGTCCCATATTGATATGTTTCAGTTGGTCAATATGTGTCAAGACAGAAGTACCGGTTAACCTCAACGCGGCTTCATTATACTGCCTCACATTTCCTCTCGCGTCTATCACCAGAATACCGGTATCCACAGAATTGATGATCCGCTCATAATATTTCTCACGTTCCATGGCCTCATTGCGTGTACATTCCATGATTCGCTTGATCCGGTTAAGGGCAAGATTAAGGACCTTGTCTTCATGTGATACCTTGTTTACGGGGAATTGGAATGTATAGTCGAAATTGTCCATGGCATCAAACATGAAAGCCACCTTACGTATATTCCGGCGATAATGACGGTATAAACGTATATATCCGAACACGAACAGAAGGAACATTCCACTAACAGCTGCAATCATCAAGGGACTCATAATCCGTATCTTTTGATTTTATTATACAAGGTCTGGCGTGATATGCCCAAACGAGAAGCGACAACAGACAGATTCCCCTCACATTCCTGAATGGTCTTCTCTATAAGCTGCCGTTCCATCTCCTCCAGAGTCTGCACCTTTTCCAAAGGATCATTTGAGTGGATATCACTGCCCTCAATGTCATCACCGTGAATATGAGGCCCATCAGACAGGATCACCGCTTTCTCGACAGCATGCTCCAGTTCCCTGATATTCCCATACCAGGGCATCTCCTTTAATTTCCGCTCAGCGTCTTCAGCTAAAGACAGGTTTTCCTTGCCATAAATCCCGCCATATTTTTTCAGGAAAAGGCAGGCCAGAGGTACTATATCTCCTTTACGCTGTCTCAAGGGAGGCAGATGCAAATGGATCGTATTGATACGATAGAGCAGATCTTCCCGGAACTCCCCTTTCTGTACCATTTCCTTCAAGTCTTTGTTAGTTGCGCAGATCAACCTCACGTCTATCGGTATACGAACGGAACCGCCAACACGCACGATACTCCGTCGCTGGAGAACTGTCAGGAGTTTTGCCTGAAGAGCATAGCACAGATTACCGATCTCATCCAGGAAGAGGGTCCCACCTTCTGCCAGTTCAAACTTCCCCGGACGATCGGTTTTTGCATCTGTAAAAGCTCCCTTCACATATCCGAAGAGTTCACTTTCAAACAAAGTTTCAGTAATCGCACCCATATCAATGGGCAGCATCTTGGCTTTAGAACGACTGGACCAGCGATGTATCTCTTTAGCCAGGACCTCTTTCCCCGTCCCGTTTTCCCCGGTAATCAGGATGTCAGCATCCGTTGGTGCTACCTTCTCCACCATCAGCCTCAACTCCCTCATAGCGTTGCTGTCCCCCCAGAACATCCCACCCGGTTCTGATGCCATGACTTTGCGGGTACTCTTGTCCCTGGCTTCTTTCAGCGTCTGGATCAGTTTTTCATTTTCAAAAGGCTTGACGATAAAATCTACTGCCCCTTCCTTGATCCCCTTTACAGCAAGTTGTATATCGGCATACGCTGTAAAAAGTACCACCTGAGTCTGTGGATTCATACGCTTGATCTCTTTCAGCCAGTACAGTCCTTCATTGCCACTATTGATACCACTTGAGAAATTCATGTCAAGCAATACTACATCCGGTTTTCCTTCACGCAATTGAGCAGGAATGAGATTAGGATTACTAATAGGGATAACCGTTTGAAAGGTATCTTCAAGCAAGATGCTTACAGTAGTCAGAATATTTCGGTTATCATCTACGACGAGTAGGGTCCCTTGTTTTGCCATGTTCTATGATTCTATGCCTGCAAATATAATATAAACTCCCGAAATTGCCAAATTTACAGGTGCTTTACAGGCCAATAGTTGCCTGAAAACAGGCTCAAACGACACAGGGGATCATTTACGGCATAGATACTTATGAATCTGTCCCACGGCTTCCCCAGCCCATACCGCATCATACCCCGCATTGACACGGATGAGCTCACGTCCCTTGATCCGGGTACTGAAAATAATCTGATACTCACCTACCGTATACGGTGTAGCCATATTCTTGGCGCTTACGCCAATAATATCAGTCATACTGATTTTCTCCCCATCAACGATCAGGAAATCTCCCTTGACATAGATCAGGATAATACCGGCAGGCTCATTTGCTTTCGAGGCATTGATGATCACGCTATCATCCGGCTCTCCATATTCTGCCACCACCGATTCCAGGGAAGTGAACTTATCAAGCGCACTGCCTGCCTGAGTCCCCTTCGTCTGTTCCCTCTTCTCCTTCTGCTTCAAGAAGAAATAAGCCAGAGGAAGGACCAACAGGAAAAGCAGTATTGCTACTCCGGTATAAAGAGTCAATAACAGAATGGCAATGACTGCAAGGATCATATTTCGTTTCATAAGCATATTATCTATATGGAAAAGTTATAAAAATTTCATTAACGGCTTTCATTCATCGGTTGTAACGAGCTGCAAAAGACAATGCACATTTTGTCAAATCACTTACCTGTGATATGGTCAGTGTATTCAGCCCATGTCCCTCACCCGGGTAGATACGAAGAAGATAAGGTATATCCTTTGCTTTCAACTGTTTCTCCAATTCGTAGGCCTGTTTTACAGGAACAAGTTTATCCGCTCCACCATGGGAGATCAAGACTGGCGGCATCCCCTTATGTATTCTATTGACAGGAGACAAACGGTCCGTGTTGCCATTTGCGAAGATCCGTAACATCAGTTCCCGTTCATGCACCAGATCAGGTTTTACGATTCTGATCAAAGACACGGCAAGAGGAGAAAGGCCCGTACGGAAGAGACCGTTCAGGTCCGTCGGGCCATAATCATCCAGGATAAAGCGGATGCCGGAAGAGTGTGGTTCACTCCCCAACACCAAGGCTAAATGAGCCCCTGCAGAAGTGCCCCATAGCCCCATGCGATGGGCATCAAGATGATATTTCCCCGCATTTCTGGAAATCCAGTCAAGGGCATCCCGGCAGTCACTTAATTCCGTAAGGGCATCCCGTCTTTTCCCGTCAGCCAGCCGGTAATCAATGGATACCACTGCATAATGTGCTCTTAGAAAAGCTTCCAGGAGGGCCTGGCGGTAATCCTTTTCTATCCAGGACTTGTCACCGTGTATCCAACTGCCGCCATGAATATAAACGAGCACCGGCCGACGCGTTACGGTATCCTTTTCCAAAGAGTAAATATCAAGTCGCAGCATACTGTCATCTACCGTTTTATATGGGACATCAGTAATGACCTTCATCCAAGACCCTGGCCGGGTGTTGGCATAAACATTCGTTTTCTCTATCCCCAGGTGAGCACATGATCCAAGACCCATAAGGATGGCGACAAACAGCAAAATTCTGCGTAATGTCATTTTCATAAAAAGATTCTTTTACAATTTAAGTATAAAGATAGCTCATTTATTTTACATCAAAGAATACAAACTCCATCGTTGTCCATTATTTTTTACTTTCAGAAGCAGTTGTCATATATTCTTTGACAACTACCTTCTTAGCTAACTCTCTCTTTCAATATATTATCAACATTCCAGCTTACCATCTGCTTTGAGGTGGAAAAAGCTCAGCTATTTGTTAATGTCAAGAAATAGACTCATGCCATAAATCGGTAAGTGAAAGATGAACCGTTATGAATACAAAAATAGATAATTTTATCAGAATATTCAAATTCATAAAGGTTAAAAAACAGATGAATGCCGATTCACTTGTCCTTTCCACCAATTTAAAGTCTAAAAGGCCATCTATATCTGCTAAAGTCATCAACTCTCAGTGTCCAAATATTTGACAGCAGTGTCCAATATTTGGACATCTATCCTTTTAAGGATTTAATATAACTATCTGATTATAAAAGCCATAGCTACTTTGGCACGTCTATTGCCCTGTCTATAGCAACAAGAAATAAAAATGAAGCATCTACTGGATTTAAAATCTTACCTGGTATTCCTCAGCCGGAACAAGACCTACACACTGATCAATGTATTTGGACTATCGTTCAGTTTGATGTTCGTCATTCTTATCACCGTCTACACTACTCAAGAATATACCATAGACCAAATGCATTCCAAAGCAGACCGTATTTTCTCTTTAGGATGCAAGATCAAAGAAAATGGGACCACGCAGGAATTGGATGGCGCACCTTGGAAGATCCAGCACTATTTGAAAGACCGTTATCCGGAAATAGAGAAAACCTGCGCCATAAGCACAGCGAAAGCCATCGTCAATCTCCCTACTGGAGAGCAAACAGAAACCACTTTCCTGTTCACTGATCCCACCTTCTACCAGTTGTTTGACTTTCAACTGACAGAAGGTGACCGTAATCATGTACTCGATAAACTTAACAGTGCAGTACTTACGGAAGATTATGCAAGGAAGATCTTCGGCAAGAAAGATCCACTCGGCAAAGTAATCACCTATAATGATTCCATTCACCTTGTAGTAACAGGTATCGCTAAGAAGATGACAGGTTCATCAATCGGCAATCAGGACATTATTGCCAGATATGAGAATATGGAGAACCTCAATCCCACCTGCACGGATGCCAACATGTCAAATGCTTTCGGAGGAGAAGTGTTTATTCTCACTAAGCCACATACACATCTGGAATCAAAGATACAGGATATGGATCGATATTTCAGGCATTTTTACTGGATCTACAGGTTACCCGGTGCAAAAGCCCATGTAATACTCACCCCCTTCAGTCACCTGTATTTTTCAAAAACTGACAATTCAGGAGATACACTTCGCGGGAACAAGATGCTGGTTAACATTCTTTTCTCTGTAGGACTGGTGATCCTGCTCTTCTCCGTCATCAATTACATCAACCTCACGATCGCTCAATCCGGCAACCGTGCACGAGAGATGGCCACACGAAGGCTCTTAGGCAGTCAGAAGAAAGACATTGCGATAAGACTGATCTCAGAGAGCATCCTGCTCTGTTCCATTTCTATGATCATCGGCGTATTACTTGCTCTTGTCGGCGCACCATACACATCAAACCTACTGAACACGAAACTGTATATGAGCCGCCTGTTCCAGCCCATCCACATCCTTGAGTTGCTCCTATGCGTGCTGATCATAGGGATTCTCTCAGGCATCATCCCTGCATTTTTCATTTCCAGGGCAAAGCCTATAGAGGTAGTACGTGGAACATTCCAGCACCAGACAAAGATGATTTTCAGCAAGTTCATGATTATCCTGCAAAGCACAATAACCATAGTGCTGACGGGCGTCTCCCTCACGATGATACTGCAAGTGAACCATTTGACGAAAGCTCCACTGGGGTACCGGAAAGATAACATTATCGGAATTGACAATCCAGGAGCAGACAGTGCTCATATCGCCCAGTTCCTCCATGCCGTGAGAAATCTCCCCCACATCAGGAACATCTCCGCCTGCAACGGCTATCCATTGAACCGAGGGAGCAACAGCACCATAATCTATAAAGGCAAAGCCATCAGTTTCCAGATTTTCTCGGTAGACCGGCAGTTCATGAATATCTTAGGCATCCACGTGGAAAAGAAATACCCTCTTAATGAGCAACAAGGATGCTATATTAACCATCAGGCCTACCAGGAGCTAAGGCTGAAACCCGGCATCCATGAGATCAGTTTTTACCCAAACATGAAACTAGGTATATGTGGTATTCTCATGGATTTCCATATCGGAGATATTACATCCGGGCAGTATCCCGTACTTATCTACGTCAATAAGAAACTGGCTCATCCCCGGAATTTCATTATCCAGGTCACCGGTAATCCCAAGGAAGCCTACAGAGAAGTACAGAAGGCTTACAAGGAAACGTTCCATCTTGACCTGGACACGGATCATCCCTTTATAGATCAGCAAATTGAAAAGGTATTTGACCAGCAAGTACGAATGTCAAAAACGATTCCCCTTTTTGCGGGAATAGCAATACTGATCTCCCTATTGGGACTAATAGCTATGAGCTCCTACTTCATCCAGCAGCGCAACAAGGAAATTGCCGTGCGCAAAGTATTTGGAAGCGACAGCCATCAGATAATGATCCACCTGATACGCACATTCCTCTCCTACGTACTGATCGCTTTCGTCCTGTCTGTTCCGGTAACCAGGTATTTCATGAGCCGCTGGCTGTCGGGTTACAATTACCGTATCTCTCTCAGTCCGTGGATTTTTCTTGTCTCCGGTCTGTTCTGTATCATCATATCAATAGGCGCAATACTTATACAAAGTTACAGGGCATCACATGAAAATCCAGTCATTCACATTCAAGAGAACTAAAGGGATCAAATCTGCAGGAGACGAAGAAATGGCCTATCAACCCAGTTGCCACAGACAGTAGAAGCTCCCAGAAAAAGGCAAATAAACTCCATTATGATGATAAAAGTAGAAAATCTTTGCAAATCATTCCGAACGGAAGATGTAGAAACCATAGCATTGAACAAGGTTTCATTTGAAGTGAAAGCCGGCGAGTTCGTTGCCATCATGGGTCCGTCAGGATGCGGGAAATCCACACTGCTGAACATTCTCGGATTGCTCGACAACCCCACCAGCGGCAAATACTGGTTAGACGGCAAAGAGGT
>ENA-UOOK01004856-UOOK01004856.1-fermentation-metagenome-genome-assembly--contig:-NODE-4856-length-14009-cov-33.492260_pt1 | contig 14009 bp, 7 predicted proteins | sample MGYA00245777_ERZ724023 | MGnify/ENA primary metagenome ERZ724023 (study PRJEB28704, sample SAMN03018312) | fermentation metagenome | biome: anthropogenic terrestrial biome; feature: soil; material... | reverse complement strand
CGTGGCGATTTCCATACTTATACTGGGTTTTGCCCTTTTGCTGGCTCTTAACGCCGGTGAGCTTATGGAGCACCTGGAATCAGATGTGGAGATCGTTGCCTATTTGGATCAGGATTTGACCTCGAGCCAGATTACTGATATCAAGCAGGAACTGAAGGCTATTCCCGGGGTACAATCGGTAACTTTCTTTTCCCGCGACCGGGCCTTGGAAAAACTGCAGGGAAAGTTCGGAGGAGAGGATTACGATCTTAAAGATACTTTAGGGGAGAATCCTTTACCCCATAGTTATGAAGTCAAAGCCCGGGACCCTCATACCGTGCCCCAGATAGCGGAACAAATCGAGAAGATTGACGGGATTTACAAGGTGAATTACGGGCAGGGCGTGGTGGAAAGGCTGTTCAAAGTAACCCGCTGGGTTCGTCTTATCAGCATAGTATTCATAGTTTTGTTAGTTGTTGCGGCCGTATTCCTGATAGCCACTACTATTCGCCTGGCTATTTTTGCCCGCCGCAAGGAGATTTATCTGATGAAACTCATCGGCTCGACCGACTGGTTTATACGCTGGCCCTTTTTTATGGAAGGAGTATTCCTGGGCGCGTGCGGAGGACTTATTTCTATCCTTATACTGGCTGCAGGCTATGGTTCCTTGATCAAGCGAGTGGATACACTCTTTTTCCTGCCTCTGGTTACGGATCCGGGAATATTGACCAACGTCTACCTGGGTTTGCTGGCAGGCGGGGCTCTGCTGGGGATCATAGGAACCTGGGTATCACTGAATCGCTTTTTGGATGTTTAAGAAACAGATAACCAGATTTTAAAATAGACGCGGATAACGCGGCACGGGATTAAAACTTGATTATTTAAGAGCTTATGAAGAAACTGCGGAAATCCCGGATAATACCGGTGTTAGCGCAGCGGAGCCGAGTCCGATTAATAATTAAAACCGAAGGGTGGGGAGAGGATGAAAAGTAAAAAAAACCTGCTGACAGCTGCACTGGCCCTGGCTCTTTTAAACGGTATTATTTTCCCGGTCTATGCCGATCCTCTGCAGGAACAGCAGCAGAAGCTGCAGGAAGTTAACCAGCAGATTAACCGGCAAAGGACCAATATAGACCAGGCCCGTAAACAGGAAAAGTCCATTATGGGGCAGCTGGGCAGTTTGGATATGAATATCAGTAAAACTGAAGCGGACATTAAATCTGCCGGGGAGCGGATCGCTTATCTGGAAGAGAATATCGACAAGACCGGAAAGGAAATTAAGGTGACAGAGGAATCCCTGGCCGAACAAAGTGATATTCTGGGCAAGCGGTTGGTGTTTATATATGAAAAGGGCGGCAATGTCTCCTATCTGGAAGTATTGCTCTCAGCCACTGATATCAAGGACTTTTTGACCCGTTATGATCTGCTCCATGCCATAGTGGAACAGGATGTGGACCTTATTGAATCCATAAATAAAGAGAAGCGGGAGCTTTCCCTGAAAAAGTCCGAACTGGAGGTAAAACAGAAAGAACTGCAGCGTATTCAGGCCGAGTGCCTGGCCCAGAAAGAGGAGCTGGACGCCCAAAAGGATGAAAAACAGAAACTCTTGGGCAATGTACGCCAGGAGAAGGAATCCTATGAAAAAGCCCTGAATGAGCTGGAACAGACCTCGCAGGAACTGGCCACGATAATCCGTCAGTACCAGGCAGGCAGCAGCGGCGGCCAGGCCGGTACCGGCACCTATACCTGGCCTGCCCCGGGCTATACCGGCATATCGTCGCCTTATGGCATGCGGTACCATCCTATACTTAAGCAAAGACGGCTGCACACCGGAATGGACATAGCCGCCCCCATGGGAGCTACCATAGTTGCAGCTGACAGCGGCACGGTCATCTCCGCCGGCTGGATGTCCGGCTATGGCAATGTTATCATCATAGACCATGGTCAGGGTGTATCCACACTATATGCGCATCAATCCAGTTTCATAGTAGGGAAAGGAGCCACGGTGGAAAAAGGCCAGGCTATAGGAAAAGTGGGAAGTACCGGATGGAGCACCGGCCCTCACCTTCATTTTGAGGTACGCATAAACGGAAATCCTACCGACCCCGCACCTTATGTACGCTAGGAATAATCGACGAGTCAGGGTTCAAGTTACCCTGGCTCATTTTATTTTGCTGGCTAAAATCGCAAGGGAACCGGTATAATGAGTTGGAAGTGAAATAAATGCGGCTGTTTGCTGGCGAGCAGAGATTGATTTCTCAGCGGTCAGGAAAAAAATTCCTGCTTTAATGGGCATAAGGTGAAGCCGGTATAAATACAATAATGTATGGTGGTGGAAGTTTGAAAAAGAAATCTTTTATAAAGGGCCTGGTTGTTTTTTTGAGTATAATGGGCGCTCTGTTTGTCACCGGACTGATTTTCATTTTTTTGACTAATGCCGGCGGACTGAGCACCTTAGTCAGCGTTCTGGGGCTGGTGAAAACCCAATCCCTGTACGATCTTGATAATTCCCGGGTATTTGAGGGGGCGGCTTCAGGTATTGTAGCCTCACTCAACGACCCCTATTCCGAATACCTGGATAAGAATACCTGGCAGGATTTAAAAATACGGCTGGATGCTAAATTCGGCGGTATTGGCGTCTATATTTTGCAGGATAATCAGGGCCGGTTAAAAATATTCTCCCCGATAAAAGGTACTCCCGCATATAAGGAAGGCATTAAACACGGAGATATTATCACCAAGATAAATGACGACAGTACCGTGGGCATGAGTCAGGATGAAGCCGTACATTTGATGCGGGGCGACCCCGGAACCCAGTTGTCCCTAAGCGTTTACCGGGAAGCGGACGGCAAGGAGCATACTTTCCGTATAGTCAGGGAAATCATCAATGTCCCCTCGGTGGAGTCAAAAGTGCTGGACAGCGCCAATCAGATCGGTTATATAAGCCTCAGCCAGTTCGGCACCCGCTCGGCCGAAGAGATTAAAACCAGCGTTAATGATCTGGTGGGGAATAAGAAAGTCAGGGGATTGATACTGGATCTGCGCAATAACGGCGGCGGTGATTTCGATGTTTCCATCGACATTGCCGGGATATTCCTGGATGGGGATAAAGTCGTAAGTGTGGCCGATGCCCAGGGTAATGAAGAGGTGTACCGGGCCGGCAAGGGCAAAGTTGATATTCCCCTGGTGGTTCTGGTCAATGAAGATAGTGCCAGTGCCTCGGAAATCCTGGCCGCCGCCCTGCAGGACAACGAGCGGGCCGTTTTGGTGGGCAAGAAGACCTTCGGCAAGGGATTGGTGCAGACCGTATTTCCCCTGCGCAATGGCGGCGCTCTTAAACTTACTACTCGGAAGTACTACACTCCGGACGGCATCGACATTAATGAAGTCGGCATAACCCCGGATTACGTAGTGGAGAATAAGGCTGACGACAGCCAGGATCTGCAGCTGGAAAAAGCGGTCTCCCTGATCAAAAAACAATTATATTAAAAAGAAATGCAGAGCATTTCCGCCATAATTCAAAATTTTTAAAATCATAAACCTTGTAAAAAACCCTGCTGCCGGTGGGGTTTTTTATTCCGGAGGGTAAAGGAGATGGGCGCTTGGAACTGTTGGCTGCAATTACGGTTTTAATGGGGAAAGTACTCCTCAATGCCTTTACTTCGCCCATGTTCATTATTATTTATCTGCTCTTACTGGCTATCGTCGCCTGGCAATATCGGCGCCTGGAAGACATGACCCGCAGCCTCTGCAATTATAGCCGCAACCGGTATCTGCATTCCGCTCTGATCTCTGCTTCCCTGGGGATCCTGGGCGGTTTGCTGGGCAGTATCCTGCTGATTTTTATCGGTATCGACTTAAGTCATCTGGGAATCATGTATCTGTGGTTGATAGCAGTTTTGCTGATGTTGGTCAACCCGCGTTTTTTATGCTTTGCCTATGCCGGAGGGATACTGTCCCTGATAAGCCTGGCGGTCGGCTATCCTGACATCAATATCGCACAGCTGATGGGTCTTATAGCCGTACTGCATATGGTGGAAAGCATGCTTATACTGCTGAATGGCAGGGCAACTCCCATCCCCGTATACCTAAAAAGCGGCCAGAGTCTGCGGGGCGGATTTAATATCCAATACTTTTGGCCCATCCCCCTGATCATTCTGATGGCCGGCGGTGCGGCCGACCCGGCTGCGGGAGTGAGCATGCCCGACTGGTGGCCTTTGATCAAAGATTATGCAGCATTCGATTACGGGCGCAACTACTCTCTTCTACCAGTTCTGGCCGTACTCGGTTACGGCGAGATCAGTTCCACCCATGTCCCGGAGCAGAGGATAAAGAAGTCGGCCAGCAACCTTTTTGGTTTCAGTATGATCCTGCTGCTGCTTGCTATCTTGTCCTCCCACTGGGAGCAATTCACTCTTATAGCCGCTCTTTTCAGCCCGCTGGGCCACGAATTCGTTATCTGGCTGGGTATGCGGGAGGAACGTAACCGTCAGCCTATTTATGTAAATCCCCCCCGGGGCATCATGGTTTTGGAAGTAATGAAGGCTTCTTTGGCCAGTCGGTCCGGTATCAGGTCGAGAGACACGATCTTAAGTATTAATGGAGAACCGGTAAACGATATGGGGGCGGTACAGCAGTTTTTAAACAGCGGATTCAGGGAATTGGAGCTGGAAATATTGCGGGAAGGTCAGCGCCTCCTGCTCCAGCTTACCCGCCGACCCTGCCAGGAATTAGGCATTATACCGGTACCGGATAAAGCTACCGCCCGATATCTGCTCCTCAACGAAGATGGCTTCTGGGGCTTCACCCGGCGCATGGGGCGCAGATTTAAAAAAAGATGACCGGAATATTAACATTCCGTGCCCCTAATGAATACCTTAATAGCAAAGCATTATGGAGGGGTTAGGAAATGAAATCGGGAGAAATTCGTTATGTTTTAACCAGCAGCAACACCAGCCAGGGGTTTTATACCTTTATTCCAGACCTGATACGGGGATTAAGGAAGATATATATATTAAAAGGAGCACCGGGATCGGGCAAGTCCACGTTTATCCGTCTTCTGGGGGAGTCGCTTTCGGAAAAGGGTTATGAAATTGAGTTTTGGATATCGGCTCTGGATCCGGTAAATCCTGATGGGGTTCATATTCCTCGTCTGGGCACGGCGGTTATCAACGGCAGTTTGCCTCAGCCGATAGACCCCAGATATCCGGGGGCCACCGGGCACATAATCTATCTGGGAGAATACCGCAATAAAAAAGAATTGAACGGCAAAACCAGAGAAATAATTGAGTTGACCGACCGCCAGGAGGAACAAAACGGCAAGGCTTATGAAGTCTTAAAAAACGCGGGCCAGGCCCGGGAGCAGATAAAAACAGCGGCTCGGGTTTGCTTGCATATGGGCAATATCAGTAAGCTGATTGAAGAGCTGGCCAGTGAATTATTGCGGGAACAGCCGGGGGAAAGACATTATTTTGCCAGTGCCGTAACTGCCGATGGGGTGGTCAATTATATTGACGAAATCAGCAATGAATGCAGGCGGCGTTACATCTTAAAAGGCCCTCCGGGCAGCGGTAAATCCCTGGTCATTACCGAGCTGGCGCAATTGGCCCGGAAAAAAGGATATTTTCTGGAGTATTATCATTGTGGTTTTGAGGTGGAAAGCATTGTCATGGTCATTATTCGTAACCTGCAACTGGCGCTTATAGATGGAGGCAATATGGAATTATCCGTCAAACCGTGGGATATTGTGGTTGATATGACGACTTATCTGGACCATTATACCCCGGAAGAGGCGGCCGCCCGGAGCAGTGAAGCCGGCCGCAATTATGAATCGCTGCTGCTGGATGCGCAGGTGAAACTGGAAAACGCCCACTCCACTCTCAAGGAGTTAAAGAAGATTTATACCGGATTCATGGATTTTGAGCAACTGGATAAACGCCGTCAGGAAATCCTGGAGGAAATAATCAACCACGGCTCCCGACCCCAGTTTCTGTGATATTCCGGAGTACACGCAATATATTAAATCTTATTTATCGCGTTATTGATACATTGCTCAACCGGTTAAGATGCAATAGCATCATTTATACATGGTTATCAGTTCCTGATAGAAGCGAGTGTAATGGATGCTATAATTTATTGTTATCACCTTAAAAGCTTTGGACCAATACTTGCTCTGCTGCTATACGGTTTGCTATTATATTGGAGAGAACAATTGTTTGTACCAGGACGGAGTAAGTGAGGTAAAAAATGAGCGGTTTTGTACTGCACTCAGACTATAAAGCTACCGGTGACCAGCCCGAAGCGATCAAGGAATTGGTCGCGGGCTTGAAACAGGGTTACCGGGAGCAGACCCTGCTGGGGGTTACCGGCTCCGGCAAGACCTTTACCATGGCTCAGATCATTGAGCAGCAGCAGCGCCCGGCCCTGGTCATGGCCCCTAACAAGACCCTGGCCGGACAGCTCTATTCGGAATTTAGGCAATTTTTTCCGGAAAATGCGGTGGAGTATTTCATCAGTTATTATGATTACTATCAGCCTGAGGCTTATGTACCTCATACTGACACCTATATTGAAAAAGACTCCTCCATAAACGATGAAATCGACAAGATGCGCCATGCGGCTACCGCATCCATCCTGGAACGGCGCGATGTGATAATCGTAGCCAGCGTATCCTGCATCTACGGCCTGGGTGCTCCGGATGACTACTATAAACTGGCTATATCTCTGCGCCCGGGGATGGAGCTGAGCCGTGACGAGTTGCTCCGGCGTTTGGTGGAAACCCACTACGAACGCAACGATTATGCTTTCAGCCGGGGATATTTCCGGGCCCGGGGGGATGTGGTGGAAGTCTTCCCCGCCTCTACCGGAGAAAAAGCTATCCGGATTGAATTTTTTGGTGACGAAATAGACCGGATCGTTGAATTTAACCCTATAACCGGCGAAATTTACGGCCGCCGCATCCATGTAATGATATTTCCGGCCTCCCACTTTGTTACCACCTGGGAGCATATGATGGCGACGGCCGGAGACATAGAGGAAGAGCTGGAACAGCAGCTCAGCCGGTTCCAAAGCCAGGGAAAACTGCTGGAGGCCCAGCGTCTGGAACAGCGTACCCGCTATGATCTGGAGATGATCAAAGAAGTAGGCTACTGCAAGGGCATAGAAAACTATTCCCGCTATATTACGGGACGGGCCCCGGGAGAGCCTCCCTATACGTTAATTGACTTTTTCCCTTCTGATTTCCTGCTCTTTATGGATGAATCCCATATTTCCGTACCCCAGGTGCGGGGAATGTATGAAGGCGACCGCTCCCGCAAGCAGAACCTGGTGGATTATGGCTTCCGGCTGCCGTCGGCGCTGGACAACCGCCCGCTGAAAATTGATGAGTTTTACAACAAAATCGGTCAGGTAATATATGTGAGCGCCACTCCGGGGGACGGGGAAATAAAAAGAAGTGCCCGGGTGGCGGAGCAGATAATAAGGCCCACCGGGTTAATTGATCCGGAAGTACAGGTCAGACCCACCGAAAACCAGATTGACGATCTCATGGCCGAAATTCGGGCTACGGTAGCCCAAGGATTTCGGGTATTGGTGACCACCCTGACCAAACGGATGGCGGAAGACCTGTGCGATTATCTGGCTGATGTCAATATCCAGGTGCGCTATATGCATTCTGATATTGACGCCCTGGAAAGGCTGAATATATTAAGGGATCTGCGCAACGGCGAATTCGATGTACTGGTGGGAATCAATCTGCTGCGGGAAGGGCTGGATTTGCCGGAAGTAGCCCTGGTAGCTATTTTGGACGCGGACAAGGAAGGTTTCCTGCGTTCGGAAAGGTCTTTGATTCAGACCATTGGCCGGGCCGCCCGCAATGTGGAAGGGCGGGTACTGATGTATGCCGACCGTATAACTGATTCCATGCGCCTGGCTATAGATGAAACTAATCGCCGCCGCCAGCTGCAGATTGAATATAATAAAAAGCATAATATCACTCCGGAAAGCATTAAAAAGGCGGTATATGCAGTGGTAGAAGCCACCATTGCGGAAGAACCGGCCGATTATGATATCAGCGGGTTGAAAAAACTGCCCCGGGAAGAACGCCGGCGCCTCATCACGGAGATGGAACTGGAAATGCAGGCGGCTGCCGAAAGACTGGAATTCGAACGCGCCGCCCAGCTCCGCGACACCATCAGGGAGCTGCAGCAGCCGGCCCGGAGTAATCGGGGCAAATCCAGGAAAAGAAAATAACGCAGATTCAGATTACCCGGATTTAATCAAGAGACGCGGAACCCGCGGAATCTCAGGGAACTGAGGTATTTTTTAAAAAATTTTCCGCGTATTTCTTTAGATTCCCGGAATTCCGCGTCAAAAAGATAATCGAACCATTGGATTATTTCATACTTGGTTGCCTGCCTGCGCCCTATGGGTATGCCCTATTTGGGTATGGCCCTGCGGGCCATGGAGGGTTAAATATTAAATATTGCAGCTTTAATAACTCAGGAGGATTATCGTGAAGGATTATATATATGTAAAAGGGGCCCGGGAGCATAATCTTAAGAATGTTGACGTAGTCATCCCCCGGGATAAACTGGTGGTATTTACCGGGGTGTCAGGTTCGGGCAAGTCCAGTCTGGCTTTTGACACTATTTACAGTGAAGGCCAGCGGCGTTATGTGGAGTCGCTTTCCACCTATGCCCGCCAGTTTCTGGGCCAGATGGACAAACCGGATGTAGATTACATTGAAGGGCTCTCTCCGGCTATCTCCATAGACCAGAAATCGACTTCCAACAATCCCCGTTCCACGGTAGGGACGGTGACTGAAATCTATGACTATCTGCGCCTGCTTTTTGCCCGGGTAGGTACGCCCCATTGTCCTCATTGCCACCAGCCTATCCGGCGGCAGACGGTGGACCAGGTGGTGGACAGCCTCCTGAGCCTGCCCGCCGGCAGCAAGATCAAGGTGCTGGCTCCGGTAATCCGGGGACAGAAAGGGGAGCATAAAAAAACCATCGCCAACCTTTTGCGGGACGGTTTTGTCCGCTTGCTGGTGGATGGCTACGAATATACCTCCGATGAAGAGATTTTACTGGACAAAAACAAGAAGCATAATATCAGTGCCGTGGTCGACCGGCTGATAATCAAGGATGGCATCCGCAGCCGCCTGGCGGAATCGCTGGAGCTCGCTTTTCAATTGAGTGAGGGCCTGGTGATGGTTCACCGCCTGGAGGAGGAGGGGGAACCGGAAATGATGTTCAGCCAGGACTTTTCCTGCCCCGATTGCGGATTCAGCCTACCGGAGCTGAGTCCCCGCATGTTTTCTTTTAACAGTCCTTTCGGCGCCTGTCCGGAATGTGACGGCCTGGGGGAAAAATGGGAAATCGACCCCTCCCTGGTTCTGGATGAGGATAAAAGCCTGGCTGATGGAGCGATAATCCCCTGGTCCAACAATTTTTATACCTTTTATCATCAGGTTATGACCGCCATGGCGCAGAAGCATAAAATACCGCTGGATCGGCCGGTCAAGGATTTGACCCGCAAACAGCGTGATATCATTCTCTATGGTAATGGCGAGGAACGTTTCAAGGTCGACTATACCAACTCCTACGGTGAGGCCAGTTCCTTTAGCAGCGGCTATGAAGGCATAATAAACAATCTTAAACGCCGTTACCGTGAAACCAAATCCGAAGCCATGCGCGAGGAAATAGAAAAATATATGACTTCCAGTCCCTGCCCCCGCTGCCAGGGTAAGAGGCTCAAGGAAGAAATACTCTGGGTACTGCTGGGGCATAAATCCATCAGCGAAGTAAGCTCCATGTCGGTGCGCGATGCCTATCAGTTCTTCACTGAGCTGCAGCTGAGCGAGAGGGAAGCCTATATTGCCCGCCAGATAATCAAGGAAATCAAAGCCAGGCTTACCTTCCTGGTAGATGTGGGACTGGACTACCTGACCCTGGACCGGGCGGCTGGAACCCTGTCCGGAGGGGAAGCCCAGCGCATACGCCTGGCTACCCAGGTGGGATCCAGCCTGGTAGGGGTGCTGTACGTACTGGATGAACCCAGCATCGGTTTGCACCCCCGGGACAATGACCGCCTGCTGGCTACTCTGAAGCGGCTGCGCGATCTGGGCAATACCGTGGTGGTAGTGGAGCATGACGAGGATACCATAAAAAGCGCCGATCACATTGTTGATATCGGACCCCGGGCCGGCGTTCAGGGGGGAGAAGTAGTGGCCCAGGGCAGTTTGGAGGATATAATGGCCAGTGAGCGTTCCCTTACCGGTCAATACCTTTCGGGCCGCATGGATATAGAAGTACCGAGCCGGCGTCGTGCCGGCAACGGTAAATCCCTGCTGGTGCAATCCGCTTCCCAGCATAATCTGAAAAATATCGACGTGGACATACCCCTGGGCAAGATGGTGGTTATAACCGGGGTATCAGGTTCGGGCAAAAGCACCCTGGTGGAGGATATCATCTATCCCGCCCTGATGAAGAAGCTGCACGGGGGCAGGCACCGTCCCGGGCGGCATGAGGGATTAAAGGGGATGGAGGAGATAGACAAAGTTATTAATATAGACCAGTCTCCCATAGGCCGGACTCCACGCTCCAATCCGGCCACTTACACCGGTGCTTTTGATGGAATCAGGGAACTTTTTGCCAGTACCAACGAATCCAAGGTAAGAGGATACAAACCGGGAAGATTCAGTTTTAACGTCCATGGGGGACGCTGTGAAGCTTGTTCCGGTGACGGCATCATTAAAATCGAGATGCATTTTCTGCCCGATGTCTATATTCCCTGTGAAGTCTGCAAAGGCAAACGCTATAACCGGGAGACCCTGGAAGTAAAATACAAGGACAAGACCATAGCTGATGTGCTGGAGATGACCGTTGATGAGGCGGTGGACTTTTTTGAGCACATTCCCAAAATCCACCGTAAATTAAAGACCCTGCAGGATGTGGGACTGGGTTACGTCCGCTTAGGGCAGCCGGCTCCATCCCTTTCCGGGGGAGAAGCCCAGCGGGTAAAGCTGGCGACTGAGCTGTCCCGGCGTTTTACCGGTAAAACCATGTATATACTGGATGAACCTACCACCGGGCTGCACAAGGATGATATTAAACACTTGCTTAGCGTTTTAAACATTTTGGTAGATAATGGCAATACCGTTCTTGTTATTGAGCATAACCTGGATGTGATCAAAACGGCTGATTATATTATCGACCTGGGTCCGGAAGGCGGGGACAAGGGCGGCGAGATCATATGCCAGGGGACTCCGGAAGAAGTAGCCCGCCACCCCGAATCTTATACCGGGCAATATTTGAAAGAAATTCTTAGAGGATAACTTTCCTTAATACTGGCCTATATATCTAAATCCATGTACTGATTATTTTCTCCCTTAAATATCAGATCAGGAGTCTTGATGCTCACCTTGGTTCCCGCAGGAACAGATTTGGTCAGGAAAACATTGCTGCCGATGACGACTCCCTTACCGATGACAGTTTCACCGCCCAGAATAGATGTACCCGAGTAGATAGTAACATCGTCTTCAATGGTAGGGTGACGTTTTACCCCGCGCAGATTTTGGCCGGCCCGGGTGGAGAGAGCGCCCAGGGTAACTCCCTGATATATTTTGACATTATCGCCGATCGTAGTGGTTTCACCGATAACAACCCCGGTGCCATGATCAATGAAGAAATACTTGCCGATGGTGGCTCCCGGGTGGATATCAATACCGGTTACACTGTGAGCGTATTCGGTCATAATTCTTGGAATAAGCGGAACTGAAAGCCTCTGCAGCTCATGCGCCACGCGATAGACAAAAATTGCAAAAACTCCGGGGTAGGAGAAAATTATTTCGTCCTTGTCAGCGGCGGCAGGATCGCCGTCGAAAGCTGCCTGAACGTCCATCTGGATTATTTTTCGGAGTTCGGGAATTTTGCTTAAAAGGGCAAAAATAATTTCATCAATCGAACCCTGGTTATGATGGGGCCGATGGTGAAAGGCATAAGTAATTTGCTCGTGGAGCTTTTGCTGAATGCTAATTAAAAGATCCCCAATATGGTATTCAATGGTGGTGCTGATAAGGTGCCGCTGCCCGAAATATTCGGGAAACAGCAGCTCTCTGAGCATAAAGATAATTTGAATGATGTTTTCCCGATTAGGTATGGAAGCAGAATCCAGAATATTTTCGGGCGGATCCTCACGGTAACTGGCGACGATATCTGCAACCAGGCTGCTGGTCTGGTCAGGGCTAAGTTTACTCATAAATATCCCCCTCATTTTTTAGGTGCCAATAAGTGTTTTTTGCTTTGCTTTTCTTTATATTTTATAATGTCCATAGGATTATGCAATTGCATGTTGATAAAAAAGCTCTGCTTTCCTTAATTATATGGAAAGCAGCCGATTTCCTGCCTAGAGCATTGATTATTCACTATCAGCTGTTAACAATTAATGATATTCAAGGATCAATTGATGGAAGAAATGCGTGCGCGGCTTATAAATGTGCCTCTTAAGCCGGGGGTATATATTTATAAAGATCAGGAGGGCCGGGTTATCTACGTGGGTAAGGCCAAAGCCCTGCGTAACCGCATGCGCTCTTATTTCCAGTCCCCGGCTAAACTGCATCCCAAGGTGCGGGCGATGATGGCGCGGGTGGCCGATTTTGATTATGTGGTCACCGGCAGCGAAGTTGAAGCCCTTATCCTGGAGAACAACCTGATTAAAACCTATAAACCCAGATACAATATCCAATTGCGGGATGACAAGACCTACCCCTACCTGAAGATAAGCACGGGCGAAGCCTATCCCCGGGTATCCCTGGTAAGGGAAGAGAAAGACGGAGTCAGCCGCTACTTTGGCCCCTATACCGATGTTACCTCTCTGCGCGAGACCATGAAGCTTTTAAACCTGGTTTTTCCTCTGCGCACCTGTAAGACCTTAAGAACGGGCATACGGCCCTGCCTGAACCGTGATATCGGACGCTGTCTGGCTCCCTGCAGCGGAGCCACCAGCCCGGAGGAGTACCGCCAGGTGGTGGATTCATTGCTGGACTTCATGGAGGGCAGATCACGTGAGCTCTTGCAGCAGAAAGAAGAAGAAATGAAAAATGCGGCTGCCCATCTGGAATTTGAAAAAGCCGCGCGTCTGCGTGATCAGATAGAAAGCATGAAAAAAATCGGTGAAAAGCAGAAAATTAGTTTTGAGAATTCCTACAACCTGGATTTGATTGTACTGGCCGGAGAAGAAATAAAAAGACTGGCGCTGGTTTTTAAAATCCGGGGCGGTACTATCATAGCCAAAGACACCTTCTGGCTGAACCGGGCGATTGCCGAAGATGAAGCTGAGCTGATGGAATTTTTCCTCAAGCATTACTATGATGAGCGCCCGGATATACCGGGAGAGATACTGGTCTCCCATTTGCCGGCGGAAATGGACGTGCTGGAATCTTGGCTCAAGGCTAAAAGCGGACGCAAGGTGGAAATGCGGGTACCGCAGCGGGGGGATAAGAAGAGTCTCCTGGATATGGTCTTAAATAACGCCGCCTTGCTCTGGCAGGAGAGACACGATAAAGAAGAGGAGAACCTGGCAATCCTTAAACACCTGAGCCAGGTGCTGGAACTGGAAGTGATCCCGGAAAGGATAGAGTGTTATGACATATCCCACCTGGGGGGAGAAGAGACGGTGGCTTCCATGGTGGTTTTTACCGGTGGAGTAGCAGACCGCAAAGCCTACCGCCGTTTTAAGATGAAGATAGACCAGAATGATGATTTTGCTTCGTTGAGCGAGGCTCTGGCCAGGCGCTTTAAGCGGGCGCGGGAGGGAGACCCGGCATTTCTGCCGGAGCCGGATTTAATTCTAATTGACGGCGGCGCCGGACAGGTAAACGCAGTTAACAACGTGCTCCGGGCTATGCAGGTAGATATACCGCTGTTCAGTCTGGCCAAGAAAAATGAGGAGATCTATACCCCGGGCCCGGCTCATCCCCTGCGTTTGTCCCGCCGCGACGAAGCCCTGCAATTACTGCAGCGGCTAAG
>ENA-UOOK01004850-UOOK01004850.1-fermentation-metagenome-genome-assembly--contig:-NODE-4850-length-14027-cov-9.149943_pt1 | contig 14027 bp, 11 predicted proteins | sample MGYA00245777_ERZ724023 | MGnify/ENA primary metagenome ERZ724023 (study PRJEB28704, sample SAMN03018312) | fermentation metagenome | biome: anthropogenic terrestrial biome; feature: soil; material... | reverse complement strand
GCCAAAAAAGAAGGGAAATAATCAGTACCAATTAGTGAATACTGTCAAACTTAGGATGTAAAGGGACCAGATGAACCAAAAAAGCTCTGAAGAACAAGGTAATATAAAAATCATTGAATTAGATAAATTTGAGAAAAATAACCAAAAACAATATCAATATATAAGAGAAGAGTTAGTTCTGCTGGTTCTCACCAGCAGAGCCCCTCATAATCAATGTTTTTAGCTTTAATTACCCGCCTTCCATCAATCACTGTTTTTCCTTTCATGGCCTGGAATTCGGAATCGAGATTCCTGAACTCGTCCCATTCTGTCATCACAAGACAGGCTTCTGCATCTTTAAGAGCATCAGAGGCCTTACTGCAGTATTCGATTGAAGGAAAGATACGCTTCATGTTCTCAGCTGCCATCGGGTCATAAGCCGAAACTCTTGCGCCAAGTCTGAGAAGTTCAGCAATTACAGGAATTGCTCTGGATTCTCTTATATCGTCAGTTTCATTTTTGAAGGCAAGGCCGAGAACTGCAATCTTTTTATCCGCAGGGTTTCCGATTTTCCTCTGCAGAATTTCGGTCATAAGAAGCGGCTGCCTCTCATTTACAGCTATTACTGAATCAAGTAGCACAGGAGAGTATCCGATAGCTTTTGCTTTTCCTATGAGAGCTTTTACATCTTTAGGGAAGCAGGAGCCTCCAAAACCTGCTCCTGAATTCAGGAATTTTGGGGAAACTCTGACGTCTTTACCTACAGCTTCCATGACCTCATATGTATCGATCCCCAGTTTTTTGCAAATATTTCCTATTTCATTGGCAAAAGAAATCTTGGTTGCAAGCAGGGAGTTGTTTGCATATTTTATCATCTCTGCAGTTGCCGGACCGGTACGCGTGACCTCGCATTCAAAGGTCCTGTAAAGCTCGGAAACAAGGTCTCCTGATCTTTTGTCAATTGCTCCAATTACTATTTTGTCTGGATTCATGAAATCCTGGACTGCCTTTCCTTCCCTCAGGAACTCAGGGTTCATTGCAACACCGAAATCTTTTCCGGCTGTCTTTCCTGAAGCTTCCTCTAGAATCGGAAGGACGAATTTTTCTGTGGTTTCAGGAACTACCGTGCTTTTTACTACCACTACATGATAACCTTCTTTTTTTGCAAGGGCTTTACCTATACTTGCTGCTGCTGCCCTGACAATTGAAAGATCTATACTCCCATCCTCTGCCGAAGGAGTTCCTACACAGATAAAGGAGATATCTGTTTTATTGACTGCAAATTCATAATCAGTAGTTGCTATGAGCTTTTTTCCTGCATATTTTTGCAAAAGCTCTTCAAGTCCTTCTTCATAAATGGGGGGAATGCCTGCGTTTATCTGCTCTGTTTTTTTCTTGTCAATATCTACGCAGATAACTTCATGGCCTACTTTTGCAAAGCAGGCTGCAGTGACCGAACCCACATACCCTGAACCTATAACAGAAACTTTCATAGTCTTAACCTCTTTTCCGGGAATTGAACAGGTAATCGATCCCAATTCTTATTTATTTTTTGATAGCCTGTCTCTTTTATTTTTTCTAATCTCAAGATCCCCGATTTCAAGCTTTCATATATTTATCTTTTTCGTGCCGGTTTTAATATTTATATAGTTTGACAGTTTATAAGTTTATATCATTAGAATTTAGTATATGTTTTGACAACACCTTTACTTATAATGGGGGATTTTATAGTGCTTTCAATGCCGATCCTGGGTACAGAAGAGTTAACTCTGGGAAATAGTTTTCCCGGTTCAGGCGTCTGTTTTGTTTACACAGACTTTGGAATTCCTGAATATTACCGGATAATAGTTCTGGGACTGATAGCTCTTGTGGGAATAAAGGAAATGCTTCTGGTTTCCAGAAAAGAAGACCATATTTCAATAGACTCTATTGATATCGGGATATACCCGCTACTGATATGTTTTGTTGCTAACTTCCTTTTTGCAGGTCTGGAAATTATCTTTATAGGGTTAGCCCCCTGAACCTTTTAATTTTCGACTATTTTTTTCATTTTTCCGGGAAGTTATCTTTCTCAAATATTAAAAATCCATGTCATGTTGTTTCTTCACTTATGGAACTGAAAATACTTGGAAGCTTGGTGTTTTTAGTTTCTTGGCCAGCTTAGTTCAGAATCTAACTCCCAAAAACTATTTATTTATGAACTATTCATCTTTTAATAATATTTGTTAGTGATCCTATCAGAACCAAAAATTTAAGTTCAAGGAAGCACTGTAATAGGGTGGGGCTATAGACAGGGAGCCGTTGCCTTCATCCTGTTGTCAGTAGCAGGGTGATTCAAAGGACAATAAGTCTTATAGTAAGGTTCAGAAAAAAGGGACTTAAGAAGAACCAGGGTTCAACCAACTGCTTTTTATACGAAGCAGAATGACGCCCTGATTTCTTGAAATACTGCCTTATCTGCTACCGGGTCTGGCATTTAATCCTTCTTATCTTCCTTTCCACTGCTGCCTTCTCCAGGAAGTGTTGTTCTTTTCCCTGAGTCATCCATTATAAGCGGGTATCAGTAAGGGAGTGAAAAACTTTGAGGGTCATTGTTGATATAGGGCATCCGGCCCATGTTCATTTTTTCAAAAATACTATCTGGAATCTTGAAAAAAAGGGACACCAGGTCATGGTTGTCTCAAGAGACAAAGATGTCGTAATAGAGTTATTAAATGCTTATAATATCCCGCATACAGTTTTAAGCAAGGTCAAAAAAGGTAAAATTCACCTGGTTGAAGAATTGCTCATAAGAGAATCTAAACTTTATAAAATGGCTCGCCAGTTTAATCCAGACCTTATTATGGGTATTCTTTCTCCTCCTGTCGCTCATGTAGCATGGGCACTGGGAAAGAAATCCATAATCTTTAATGACACTGAACATGCAGAGCTAGCCCAGAAAATGACCTATCCTTTCTGTGACATTATCTGTACGCCTATGTCGTTTAAAAAAGACGTGGGAAAAAAGCAAATCAGGTACAGCGGCTACCATGAACTGGCTTATCTTCATCCAGCTTATTTTTCCCCGAATCCTGAGGTTTTAAGGGAGCTTGGTGTGGCGGTAGGTGAGCCATTCATTATTCTACGCTTTATTTCATGGGGCGCACACCATGATGTAGGACAGCATGGAATTAACAATAAGCTAGCATTTGTCCAGGAACTCGAAAAGTTCGGGAAGGTTTTCATTTCTTCAGAAGGAAATCTGGCAGAAGAGTTTGACCGGTATAGAATTAAGGTCCCCCCTGAAAAAATCCATAGTCTCCTTTATTATGCTACACTGTGTGTAGGCGAAGGAGCAACTATGGCTGTCGAAAGCGCAATCCTTGGGACCCCGTCTATCTATGTCTCCTCTCTTGCAGGAACTATGGGGAACTTCTCGGAACTTGAAGAGAAATATGGTTTGCTCTTCAATTACAGCGATCCGGAAGCCGCCATGAAAAAGGCTGTGGAACTCCTTAAGGACCCTGAACTTAAGAGAACCTGGAGCCTTAAGAGAGATGCCCTTCTTAAGGATAAAATTGACGTAACCGAATTTATGGTAAAACTCATAGAAGAGATCCCTGAAAAAAAGCGAGGGGAAAAGCAAGGGGTTTCCATATCTAAGGTCTCGGATGAGAGTCATGCATGATTTATTGAAACAAAAAGCAGAAATCTGGGACCTTTTTACCCGGAAAGAAGAATATCATCCAAATAAGCTTGATGAACACGGGCGTTTCTTTTTCTCCGAGGACAATCTGAGAACCGCCTCCATACCTGAGGTTTCAAGATACCTGGTAGAAAACGGGATGAAAGTTGAATTCCCGGAAAATAAAGCCTTTGCTGTGTGTTTAACTCATGATATGGATGATATTTATCCTCCTCTTTCTCACAGCCTGATGTCTTCAGTCAGCTGCCTGAAAAGTCTGGATTTTCGGGGGTTTGCAACTTCATTCCTCTGGAAATTTAAGGGGCATGAATATTCTCCCTACATTAACTTTTCTGAAATAATGGATCTTGAGGAAGATTTCGGGGCGAAATCTTCTTTTTACTTTATCGCCAGCAGAGAAGATCCGGTTAGATTCAGATATGATATAGAAGACTTAGAAAACCGTCTGGGGGAAATCTCCGATAGGGGATGGGAGGCCGGTCTTCACGGCGGGTATTATTCATATGACAATTTCGAATCTCTAAAAAATGAAAAGGAAAGACTCGAAAAAGTCCTGGGCAAAAAAGTCCTGGGTTTCCGCAACCATTATCTCAGATTCAAAACTCCGGAAACCTGGGAATTACTGGCTGATGCGGGTTTTGGCTATGACTCAACTTTCGGATATAGCGAGTCAGTAGGCTTCAGAAATGGCATGTGCCACCCTTTCAAACCATATAATCTGAAAAAAGAAAGTGAGATTAACATCCTGGAGATTCCACTTACTGTAATGGATGTAGCTCTTTTCAAAGCTTCCGGATCTTTTGAGGAAGCCTGGAGATGCACAAAGGATCTGATAGATACAACAGCAAGGTTCAATGGGGTCATTACCCTGCTGTGGCACAACTTCGTTTTCGGGTGCGGTTTCCGAAAAGATTGGGTTAAACTATACAAGAAAACACTGCAGTACTGTTCCGACAGAGGAGCATGGATTACAAGTGGAGAAGAGATTTACAGGTGGTGGGCAAATGGACTCCGATCCTGATAGAAAATACCTGCTGATTACACCTGCAAGAAATGAAGAAAAAAACCTGCCAGAGGTTTCCGAGTCTGTGGCAAGGCAGAAAGTAAAACCTGCACTCTGGATCATAGTGGACGACGGGAGCACGGATAATACTCCTCATATTCTGGAAGGTCTTAAAACAAAATATTCCTGGATTCGGAGCATAAGACTCCCTCCAAGGCCAAGGGATATAACCTTTCACTACAGTTACGTCTGCAAACAGGGATTTGATTATTCATTGGAATACTGCAGGGAAAACAGCATTGAATATGATTACCTAGGCCTTCTTGATGCCGATACTATACTCGAAGAAAACTATTTTGGAAAATTAATATATGAATTTGAAAAGGACTCCTCACTTGGGATTGCAAGCGGAGGGGTTTACTATGATATGGGCGGTAAGCTTTCACGGGAAGTCTCAGATAAAAATCTGCCCCGTGGCACTGGCAGGCTCTGGAGAAAGGACTGTTTCCTTGAGACTGAAGGCTATCAGGTAGAACCTTCTCCTGATTCCATCTCCAACACCAAAGCAATTCTCAGGGGCTGGCAGCTAAGGCAGTATGCGGACGTCATTGGGGTACAGACACGAAAAACGAGTGCCGGGGAGGGGCTCTGGAAAGGATACGTTAAAAATGGCTGGATGGCTTATTACGTGGATAAAAGTCTGGCTATGGTCCTGTTTAATACACTTTATTATTCCCTGAAATCTCCATATTACACAGGTATTGCGTATTTCTACGGATACCTCTATTCGGCTGTTAAAAGGGAGAAAAAAATCCAGGATATGGAGATAAGAACTTATTATAGAAACCAGGGTCTGGGATTTTTATTTTCCAGAGTTTCGGGAATTTTAAGTCGAAATTCTACAGAGCCTGGGAAGGGAGAGCAATGAGTAATTTAAATTATTTTAAGGAAGTACTTTAAGGGTGATAGTATGAAGTTGCTCTTTCTGGACATCGTATGGCCTCTTTACCTGGCGGATGGTTCGCTTATTCACAGGCACGAGCTTGTGAGCAACCTGGCAAAGCTGGAAAATGAAATCCATATCTTCACCACTGATAGTTCTACTTTTTCGCATCTTGATAATATACACTGTCATTACGTACGTCCTGGAAGCCTGCTGACTCTCACAATCAATTATTTCCGACGATCTGCAGGTCTGGTAGGCTCTGAAACTTTTGATGTGCTGTATACTAGAAATCCTAATTTTGGTTTTCTTGCCGGGCTTTTTTGCCGAAGCCGGTGCAAAGCTCTGGTTTACGAATTAAATGGAATTCCAGAGGATGAAACCAGCCTCTTCAAATCAAAAAGAGGCGAAGAAAAATCTTTACAGGAAAGGAGAATGGAAGTTTTATCCAGGTCTCTTTCTTCTGCAAAATCCAGGTTAAAGGTTTTAGTTCTGAAGAAAGCTCTCGGGTTTTCGGACAGGATTATCGCAGTGACTCCAGGAATAAAAGCTAGTCTTGAGAGTACTTACAGGATTCCTGGCGAAAAAATAACCGTGGTACCAAACGGAGCAAATACTTCCCTGTTCAAACCTCTTGAGCAGGATGAATGTAGAAAAGACCTTGGGCTTGACACAGAAGCTCCTTATGTATGTTTTGTGGGAAACCTTGCTCCATGGCAGGGAGTCGAGTACCTGGTAAAGGCAGCTCCTTCAATACTCTCCAGGTACCCTGATTGCCGTTTTCTTATTGTCGGTGATGGGGTTATGAAAAATGAACTTTTAAACCTCTCACGAGAGCTCGGGGTTGAAGACAGATTTATTTTTACAGGTGTGGTCCCTTATGACCGAGTACCAGTTTATATCAATGCAAGCAATATATGTGCAGCCCCTTTTATCCTGGCAAGGAATGCAAAAATCGGGCTGTCCCCTCTGAAATTGTACGAGTATATGGCGTGCGGAAAGCCAGTTGTTGCAAGTGCTATCAGCGGAGTTGCCGATGCTCTTGAGGCGTCGAAAGGAGGGCTTTCCGTCCCTCCTGAAAACCCGGAAGCCCTTGCAGAGGCCGTTTCGAAGCTGCTTGAAAATAAGGACTTGAGAACGAATATGGGGTCAAAAGGTTTAAGTTATGTTACTGAAAATTACAGCTGGTACAGTGTTGCGAAACAGGTAGACAGAGTCTGTAAATCAGGACTCAAGGGCTGAATACATGAAATTCATCTTTATATTAATATTATAACCAATTGACTATACAAATTACTATATTATAACCTATTGACTATACAAATTATTATATTATAATCTATTGACTATACAAATTACTATATTATAATCTATTGACTATACAAATTACTATCTATCAAACGGGGCTTAAAATGGACGAAATTGAAGTCAGAGAATTACTGCCATCTGAATACAATGAATGGGATTTGCTTGTGGAAAAAGCTCAACCCGGTACTCTCTTTCACACAAGTGACTGGCTGGGGATCTGCAGAGATGTCCTTTCCAGAGACTTAAGGATTTACGGTTGCTTTAGAAACGGCGAGCTTGTGGGCGGATGTCCTATTTTCATTAAAAATATTAAAGGTATGATGAAAGTAGCAACTTCCAACAGTAGTATGACTGATTATAGCGGTCCCCTTATAAAAGAAGGAGCCAGCTCTAAAGCTAGTAAACGTATGCAGGACACACACGAGATCCTTGGAGCTCTTAGAGAATTTCTCTGCAAACAGGGGTTCGACAGCATTACCCTTACACTTGCCCCCGGGCTTGAAGATGTAAGACCTTTTACCTGGAAAGGATGGGAGTCAAGTGTATATTATACCCATCATCTAGACCTTAAAGAAAATGTAGACAGCAACCTTTCAAGGAAAATCCGAAGAGAACTTAAAAGCGCTGAGGAAGCAGGACTTAAAACGAGAATCTCAAACGATCCTGATACTTATTATCACCTGCTGTCTCTTGTATATGATAAACAAAATCTGGAGCCTCCGGTGCCAAAGGAATTCTTTGAGAGGGTATTTAAATTGATCAAGGAGAAAGATGCAGGCTATATGTTTGTTTCAGAGACTCCTGAAGGTGAAGCAATTGCGTCTCATCTGAACCTGTATGGTAAGAAGTGCACTGTTACATGGTCTTCAGCCCTTAACCCTGAATTCGGTAGAATGGGTCCAAATTCGCTTCTATATTATAATGAGTTTCTTGACCTGAAGTCCAGAAATTTCGAATACATGAATGTGATGGCAGCAAACATCCCAAGATTTACGGACTTTATTATGGGATTTTCTCCGAAGATTGTTCCCTATTATAGGGTAACCCTGCGCAGCAAAAAGTATTCCCTCATGAGGATATTATATCAGGCTACGCACGAAGAATCTGAATGATTTGAGAACAGAAGACTCTTTTGAAGACTCTTTTCCCGAAAATCAGGTAAATTAAAAAAGCCGAAATTGGGATCTTTTCCCAAAATCGGATTTAATTATCCTTTTTAGCTCCTATTTCTTACTTTTACAAGAATTGATGTAAATATTTCCCTGAACATAGGATCTTCATGAAGGGCTATTGTGTAATATGCAGCCGTTACGATCACAGCTACAAACATTACTACATAAAAGCTTGAAGAAATCAATTCTACCAGAATTAACGGGATCGAAACGACAAGGCCTATTACTGCATATTTTATAAGAACATTTATGCTTTCTTTCTTGCTAATCCCAGCGAGCCCCAGGAGGTATGCATTGTTCCAGAGCCAGAATACAGCCCCTGTAAAACTATACAGGGCAAGAGCGAATTCAGGGGTTCCATAAATTCCCCCGATTACCAGTGCTATTACCCTTGAGATAAGGAGAAATATGCTGAAAGTGAGCCAAACTTTCTGTTTTTCAAATACGTTATAAAGAGTTGTGATAGGTGAAGAAAGAAAGACGAGGAATATCCAGGGGATAAGGATTCTTACATATGTACCCGAAATACCCCACTTATCTCCAAAAGTAAAAATGAAGATCTGCTCCCCAAGAATCATCAAGAGTATCATAGGGAAAAGGCCTATTGAAATCAGTTTATTATAAACCTCGCTAACTATAGTCTTCATGTCTCCTTTCCCATTCCCGTTCTTAACCTCACTTACCTTCTGGAAAAAAACCTGCCCTATAGCGCTACCGATAAGTGCCATTGGCAGGTTTACTACCTGATTTGCAAGTGAGAAGTGCCCTACAACCGTGGTACTATAAAAGTATGCGAGTAAAAAAGCAGGGACCTGTGGGGAGATAGTGTTTGCAATAGATGACCAGAAGCTGAATAAAGGAAAGTGTTTGTACTGAACAGCCAACTCTTTCATTCTTCTTATTGACACCTTTTTGAAAACCTGGATATCTTTTTTTACGCCCTTGAGCATGACCAGGTCTGCAAATGCGTATCCTGCAATGTATCCTCCTATCAGGCCAAATGGAGTAACACTCGACTTCGCAAACCCTATTTGAAGTACCTTTGTTGTTAGGGTGTTCGAAACTCTGGATCCTGCAATAACCCCGAATCGGGTCTTTCTTGAAAGCCAGTAGTTTTGTACAAAAAACATCCCGTTAAGGAATATTATCAGTGGAAGAAGAAGCAAGTACTTTGAAATCCCAGGAGTTTTGGATATTTCATCGATATTTATCGGAATAAATACTAATATTGCACATGTAAGTAAAGATGTAATAATTACCAGTACGGTACATAAAAAGGTAACATTTGCAGCGTCTTCTTCTGTTTTCGGTAGCATTATCGCAAATTGATATGATAAAGTAGAAGCTATCACAAGTATGCCTGAGATTGCCATGAACAACTGAAAAATTCCAAAATCATCTGGATTATAAATTCTTGAGATTATGGGCATCAGAAGTATACCCAGAATTTGTGCAGTAACACTTCCTGATATTAATTTAAGTACATTAGTAATAAAGTTCGACATAAGAGTTCAACCTTTTTAAAATATTTATTCTGTACTGGCGATGGATAGATGCATTCAGTCAGGCGATTTATATAATAGTTTCCAATGAATTTTCATTTTTTGGCTTCTTTACTTTCTTTAATGTACGCTAGTACCTCTGCATTATCATATACCAGTTCATATTCCGGAGCGTCGAAACTGTTAAAAAACTCTATCGGCAATGGCTTGATTGTGTTTACTCCGTATATCTCCGGGTCATTTATGGATATGGGTTCCGAAAGGGAGGATCTTCTAAGCAGTATCATATGATCTCCGCTTATTTCTCTCGAATTTACCTGCTTAGTATTGAAGTATGTTGCATTATTTACATCATATCCCGGATCTCTGTAGAAAATACAGCTATCATAAGGAGAATCCATTAAAATGCTTCCTGAATATATTCCAGTTAAGGTTTTCACGGCCTGAATCTCAATGTTCTTGAACTGGTTCCTTACGGTTGTATCTTTTCCTACAAGAGGGTTGTCTTTATTAATTCCTGGTGTGGTCACCATTACAAATGAAAATAATAGCATTATGATGAAGACAGCAGGAATTTTTGCTTTTTTGGAGTTGAACAGGCTTACCAGTTTTAACATATATGAAGCAGCTACCAATACCAGAAATACTGCTATCAATGGGAACCACCTGGTTGTAAGGAAATTTCTCATACCAAGTAAGGGAATTCCATAAGCTAAACCATACAGAATTGCAACAACCAGAGCAATTGAGAACTTATTTATTTTTATGGCATCTCTGCGGGAGGACCAGGTTAAAACTCCTCCTATTGCAAAGAAAGGCAGGGCAAGGTAGCTTATATGAAGTATAAGCGCCTCCATCGGGTCCTGATTTATTGAAGTCCCCATGATCAGCTCCTGACTTGAGTAGCTGGACCCTACCTGAAACACTTCCACAAGAGGTTTGAAAATCATCTCAAAAAAGGAGGTGTCTCGGGTGACATATGTAAACATCCAGTATGTTTGCAGGCTAATCACAAAGAAAAGGATGTAATTAAAGCTGCCTGCTGCAATGGGTAAACTTCCATAAAGGAGGTTATGCAGGTATTTTCCCACTAATATCGAGATCAAAGCCAGAAAAACCACAAAAGTGGTAAGCTGGTGGGTCAGTACCATTAGAATTGTTATCAGAAGAAGAACGCCTGTTTGTACCAGGCCCGGCTTCTCGCTGAAAATCGCGTAGAGAATTATTATAAAGTAACAGAGAACCAATGAACCCGGTGTTATGTTAGTAATTCCTGTAACAATATTGTGATTATTCAGATTTATTAGCAAAGCGGCAAGCAAACCCATCTGGGGGCCTTCAATTTTTTTTCCTATAAGGTAAATCCCTGCTGTGCAAAGAATGTTGGCAAAACCTATTGAATAAAAGAAGCCGTCTTTGACATTCAGTCCACCCATAAGCTGGGTAACCGAGACTAAAATATGGGCAAGAGGATAATAAAAATACTTACTGCTGACTTCAATCGGAGGGACAGCCCCTGTTTCAGTAATCAATTTTGCCATGCCGGCATGAAAGTAAGCGTCATATCCCATGAGGCTTGGAAAATTATAATAAATGCCGGACCTTATCAGGAGTGAAAGCATGAATATTTGCAGCAGGATCGGGACTGCTCTGTCTCCTTCTCTCACATAGAGGATTTCCGAGGCTATGATACCTGCAAGTATACATATCAGTATAAAATATGATAGTGGCCTGTAGTACTGATTCATACTATATATGAAAATACTTATCAGAAAGACGAGATAAAAGGAAAGATTGAGCAGGCTCTTTAATCTGTCGTTTCCTGAGGAAATGGATGCTTCATTTTTGAATTTTTTTCTGAAGATATAGTAGATTAAGCAGGCCGAAAGGACAGCTATTCCGATGTCCTGCTGGTTTAAGTCCATCAGATAATATAGAGAAACAATGAATAAGCCTAAACCAAATCCCATGAAGCTGAGAATCGTGTCAAGATTTCCAGTAAATTTATCTTTAAACTTTTTTACAATTTCCATATGACCCACGACATAGTAAACTTTCTTTGAGATTATGTCCTTTTCCGATAAAGTATTTTTCTTGTCTCCTTTATCTTCAAACTAATTATGTTTCTTTTAATTGATAACTCTTTTACTTTTTTAGATTTAAAAATTGTCCTTAATCATTATCTTTTTTTCCCATCAGTCACAAACCTGAATTCCTTAAGCCATACCTGTTCCTTTTTCTGAGTAATACTACAAAAGGTTTTTATAAAACTCCAGGTATTCACCCTGAATATAATTATTATGTTTAATAACTATTATTTTTTACTTATAGTGTTTCGCTGTGAGGATCAATCTCCCCGAAAGATCCCATGCCTGCACTGTGCTGTCACTTTTCATCTGCAAATAAAGGCAGTTTAACGAGCAAATTTATAGAGATTATTTCACCTGGATGCAGTTTCAAATCTCTATCATTTTTTCTTCCCTGTATGATTGGATTGCTGCCAGGGCTACTTCCAGAGCATGCTTTCCTTCTTCTCCTGAAGGTCTTGGGCAGGTCCCATCCCTGGAACAGCAGATAAAATGGGAAAGTTCTTTTTTCAAGGGCTCTGCTTTTTCTACTCTCGCTGTCTGGATCCAGCCATTGTCATGTAACTCAACACTTTGGTCAAGGTAGTCCAGATATGCAACACCCTTTAGGCCAACTGCTGTAAGCTTTCGAATTTTTTGGGGGGTGAGCCAGTTCGTCTCTGCAAGTCCTGAGAATGAATGGTTAAGACGCAGATGAATAGTTGCATGGTCCTCAAAGGAGTGAATGTCTGAGCCCGCTATGGCATAAACCTGGCTTATCTTCATTCCGTAGATAAAAGAGATTATATCTATATCATGGACCCCTATATCCAGAATTACCCCAACATCCCTTATCCTTGGGTTATAGGGACCAACTCTTCTGGTTGAAACTGAGACGATTTTTCCCAAACCTCCTGAATCTACGATCTCTTTTAACTTCAGAACCGCGGGGTTAAATCTCTCTATATGCCCTACCATCAGATGCCTGTCCATCTCTTCAGCAGATTCAATCATTGCAGTTGCATTTTCCATACTGTCTGCAATAGGCTTTTCAACAAGCACATCCACCCCTGCTTCAAGCGCGTCAAGTACTATAGGACAGTGAAGGGTAGTAGGAGCTGCAATACTGATCGCGTCAAGCTTTGTTTTTCCGAACATCTTTTTATGATCTGCAAAAGGTAGTGTATTGTATCTTGCTGCAAGCTCTTTTACCCTTGAAAAGTTGGGATCGGATATCCCCATCAGTCTTACGTCTTCCATTTCACTATAGATCCTGACATGGTTCTCCCCCATGTAACCGGTTCCAACCACTCCTACACGTATCAATTCTTTACCCCCATAATAATCTATCAAGCACTCATAACTCCATATGTCTGTTATCTATGCACAAAAGCACGATACTTTAACACGAATAGTATGTTATAAGTAAATTAAAAACCCCATTCTTCAAATAAAGGTCTTGTGTTTTTACTGATATTTTAAGAGAGACAAAGAAGAATCCCCGAGAATCTATTCTCGGGATGAATCCGTTATTTCTCATCTAAGACAGGCTTCAGTTAGGTTTTTCCCTTTTCTTTGTATGGAAAACCATTTGGAATATATGTAATTAAAATTTCAAATCCTCTTTCCCCAATTGGCTGCCTGAGGCTTTAACGGTATGCCGTATCCCCTTAAATGAATAAATATTCTTAGAATATAAGTTTTGTTCTTACACTAATATTTTTTGCCAGTATACTCTGACTATCTGTATATGTCAAGCTTCTCTTCTTAATTTTCTAAAGCCTATTGACACTTTCTATATTTTGCTTGAATTTTTCTCAACCAAATAGCTCCAATAACTGTTTCATACCTCATGGAACAGGAGTGTGCAGGTGAGATTTTTTTATCTATTTTTCTTCTCCTTCCACTCTCTTTTTCTTATATCCAGGGGATAATTAGCTTCCTGTAAACGTATCATTATCCTTAAATGGTTATTTTCGGAGACCCAGGAGCTTTTTACAGTGCTTACTATGTATTATTTTTTAATTAGAAACTATATTATTCTTATAATGAATAAAATTATTCTTTTTATGTACTTTCTTCACATGCCCAATCGCGCAAGTTGATTAAGAGCTTCAATATACTGCCCTGAGAACAATTATATGGTAGGTAACTGAGTCAGGGCACATAAATGAAATTAATTATATTCTTCTTAATTTATTTCACACAAGCCTTCCCCAGGCTGTGGTGCCGTCAAAAAAATTCTACTCTGAAACTACATTTCTTTATTTTTGTAAAACAGAACTGTTTTTACATTTGCTGTTGATACGTAAGCTTACGGTAAGAAGGCAGAAAGCCCTATCCCTTTAGGGTTGGGATGAATGCCGTCA